>Ga0208872_1000779_pt1 | contig 21598 bp, 21 predicted proteins | sample CryBogCBH12Aug08_FD_185508 | JGI IMG/M metagenome (GOLD analysis project Ga0208872, IMG submission 185508) | Freshwater microbial communities from Crystal Bog, Wisconsin, USA - CBH12Aug08 (SPAdes) | ecosystem: Environmental > Aquatic > Freshwater > Lake | place: Crystal Bog, Wisconsin, USA...
CAGACCAAGCTGATCCATAGCCGTAATGGCGACAAGCAAGGCGTGCGTTGAATCGAGCCCGCCAGAAACGCCAATCACAATATTTTCTAATTTTGTCGCGCGTATGCGTTGGGCAAGACCATGCGCTTGAATATTTATCGCTTCATAACAGAGCTCTGTTAAACGAGTCTCATCGCTTGGCACAAAAGGAAAGCGCGCAATTTCACGCCGCAAACCGAAATCGCAATCATCAGGCAATCCTAGATCAAAATGAATGCGCCGATAATCACGCTCTCCAGCCTCTAAATCTGCGCAATCGCCAAAGGAGCTTTGACGTAAGCGCTCTGCGGCTAAAAGACCAAGATCAAGATCTGCGACGACGAGCTGCGGTTCATTGGAAAACCGCTTCGCTTTCGCCAGCAGAACGCCATTTTCATAAATCATCGCCTCGCCGTCCCAGGCGAGATCTGTCGTTGACTCTCCTTGCCCAGAGGCTGAGTAGAGATAGGCGGATAAGCATGTTGCAGAATGCGCCGCACATAGCCTTTGTCGGTGATCGGATTTTGAAATGATGGCGTTAGACGCCGACAAATTCAGCAGCACAGTGGCGCCAGCAAGAGCGGCGCGCGCAGAGGGCGGGATCGGAACCCAGACATCCTCACAAATTTCCATGTGTAGGATCAAGCCTGCGACATCGCGCGCCTCAAGCAAGAGATCACAGCCAAATGGCGCAAGCTGATTGGCGATGACAATCTCTTCGCCGCTAACATAAGCGCCAGAGGAAAAATGCCGCTTTTCATAAAACTCGCGATAATTTGGCAAATAGGTTTTTGGCGTAACAGCGAGAACTTTGCCGCGCAAAATCGCAAGAGCGCAATTGTAAAGCCGGCCACGCCAGCGCAACGGCGCGCCAATGATAAGGAGCGTGTTGAATGCGCAAGAGGCCTCAATAATCTGACCAAGCGCCGCATCAACCGCCTGCAGCAATGCTTCTTGCTGTAAAAGATCATCCAGCGCATAGGCAGAGATCCCCAATTCGGGAAACAGAACAAGCGCAGCGTTTTGTCGATCCGCCTCGCGCGCCATCTCTATTGTCTGCTGCGCATTGAAAAAGGGGTCGGCAACGCGCAACCGCGGCGTCGCTACGGCCGTGCGGATAAATCCATGCGTGTGTAAGCAAAAAAATGAATGCGCCATAGGAATGACGTTTATAGGCTAGCGCAGATAAAACTGCGACCCTTATATGAAAAATAACAAAGGCGGGGTCGCCCCCGCCTTTCAATCAAACAATCCTACCCAACTCAGTGCGCCAGAATTGCAAGCAGCAATAAGGCGACAATATTGGTGATTTTAATCGCCGGATTAACAGCAGGTCCCGCCGTATCCTTATAGGGATCGCCGACAGTATCGCCGGTCACTGAGGCCTTATGTGCATCTGAGCCTTTCAGATGTCTGACGCCGTCTTGATCGACAAAGCCATCCTCGAAAGACTTTTTGGCGTTATCCCAGGCGCCGCCGCCCGAGGTCATCGAGATCGCAACAAAAAGACCATTGACGATCACGCCGAGCAGCAAGGCGCCAAGTGCGGCAAAGGCGTTGGCCTTTCCGCCGAGGATCCACGCCACGATAAAGGCGACAATCGGGGCCAGAACAGGCAGGAGCGAGGGAATAATCATTTCCTTAATCGCCGCCTGTGTCAGCATATCGACGGCCCGGCCATAATCAGGACGCTCCGCGCCTGTCATAATGCCTGGCTTTTCCTTAAACTGACGACGCACCTCAACAACAACGGAACCGGCTGCGCGACCAACGGCCGTCATGGCGATGCCGCCAAAGAGATAGGGGATCAAGCCGCCAAAGATCAGGCCAGCAACGACATAAGGGTTGGACAGGTCAAAGTCGACCTTATCGATCCCCTTGAAAAACGGCACGCCCGTTTCAATGAAATGCTTGAGATCGTTCGTGTAGGCGGCAAAGAGAACCAAAGCGCCAAGACCCGCGGAACCAATTGCATAGCCCTTGGTGACCGCCTTCGTCGTGTTGCCAACAGCGTCCAGCGCGTCGGTTGCGTGGCGGACTTCCTTTGGCAAACCGGCCATCTCCGCGATGCCGCCCGCATTATCTGTCACTGGACCAAAAGCGTCGAGGGCGACAATCATGCCGGCAAGACCAAGCATCGTCGTCACAGCAATCGCGGTTCCATAAAGACCGCCGAGTTCATAGGTCAGAATAATGCCCAGAACGATGACAAGAGCCGGTCCTGCCGTTGACTCTAAAGAGACCGCCAGGCCCTGAATGACGTTGGTGCCATGACCTGTCACTGAGGCCTGTGCAATTGACACCACAGGCCGCTTACCCGTGGCCGTGTAATATTCGGTGATATAGACGATTGCGCCCGTAACAATCAGACCAATAACCCCGGACAAGAAGAGGCCATAGCCATGAATGGCTTCTCCATTCGCCTTACCGATCTCGCCCCAGCCAACCGTAAAGGTTGTCGCAAGGAACAGACCTGCAATTGATAAGACGCCAGTTGCAATCAAGCCTTTGTAAAGGGCGTCCATGATGGAGTCGTCTTTGAGGCCAATCTTTTCAAAATATGGCGCGGCAATCTTGCCCCAGGGGGTGTCATCATTGCCAAGCTTGACGAAATAAGTCCCGGCAATCGACGTCAGAATGGAAAGACCGCCGATCGCGAGCGGATAGACGACGGCGGAAGAAAGACCTGCCTGACCAGAAAAGAAGATTGACGCCAACACCATGGTCGCAACGACAGTCACAGCATAGGTTTCAAAAAGATCTGCCGCCATGCCGGCGCAATCGCCGACATTATCGCCGACATTATCAGCAATCGTTGCTGGGTTGCGAGGATCATCCTCTGGAATGCCGGCTTCAACCTTGCCGACGAGATCAGCGCCGACATCGGCGCCCTTGGTGAAAATGCCGCCGCCAAGTCGCGCAAAAATTGATATCAGCGATGCGCCAAAGCCCAAGCCGACAAGCGCGTCAACCACAGTGCGGTCAGCAGGCGAATAACCTGCAAACCAAGTCAGAATGGCGTAATAAACAGCAACGCCAAGCAAGGCCAGGCCGGCAACGAGCAGGCCGGTAATCGCGCCAGCTTTAAAGGCAATATCCAGGCCGGCGGCAATCGACTGTGTCGCTGCCTGAGCCGTGCGCACATTCGCGCGCACGGACACATTCATGCCGATATATCCGGCGGCGCCAGAAAGCGTTGCGCCGATCAAAAAGCCAAAAGCGACAGCCCAGCCGAGCAGAATCACCAACACAACAAAAATAACGCCGCCCACCATGCCAATCGTTTTATATTGACGGTTGAGATAGGCCTGCGCGCCTTCGGCGACCGCGCCAGAGATTTCCTGCATGCGCGCAGAGCCAGCGTCTGCCGCAAGCAACTCCTGTGACGTCTTGACGCCGTAAACGATGGACATCAGCCCAAAAACAATGGTGAGGAACAAGACCATAATGGGTTCGCCTTTTATGAAGTCAGATGTTGTGACGGACAAAATTGAGAAAATGACATTTTCGCAGTTCGAAAAATTTCACCCAGCGGGCGGGCTTAGAACGCGAGGAGACGCAGCCACCGCGCTTTGTGCCAGAAACAAGTCTCTGGGGCAACGCCAGGCTGCGACATCTTGTCAAAAATGACGGTAGGATCCACTGGGGAAAACGCAGGCGCCGCCAGACGCGTCTTTAAATAACGGCGCGCCGGAACCTGCCGTGATCTGGCCAATGCGGCTAATCCCAGGCGGCGGCGTAAAACCTTGGCCGCAGGTGAAGAGGATTTCGTAATCGTCGCCGCCAGTCAGGACCGTCTCCAAAAGGCTTGGATCGAGGCTCAGCGCCTGTTTTGCGGCCGCAGAGAACGGGATATCGGCGATGGCGACCTCTGCGCTCACGCCAGAGGCGCGCGTTAATTTTGCCAAATCGCCAATCAATCCGTCTGAAATATCCATGGCGGCGGTCGCAAAGCCTCTAAGAACCTCCCTAAGATCAAGTCTTGGGTGCGGCAGGAGATAACGCGCCAAAATGGCCTCGCGCGCCTGCATGCTTATTTGCTCAAATCTGGCAGGATCCTGCCGAAGCTTCAGTCCAAGAGCGGCGTCGCCAATGGGTCCAGAGACATAAATGTCATCGCCAAGCGCTGCGCCGCTGCGCGCAATAAATCTTGGCGCGTCCCCCAGCGCCGTAATCGCAATGGTGAGCGGACCCGGCGTTGACGAGGTGTCGCCGCCGATAAGCGGGGTTGCAAACTCCTGCGCATCTTGCGCCAAGCCGCCAGCAAACCTGCCAAGCCAATCATTTGTCCAATCCATGGGTAAGGCGATGGACAGAAGAAAGCCCACCGGAACCGCGCCCTTGGCGGCAAGATCTGACAGGTTAACCCGTAAGGCTTTTTGGGCAATGAGCTCAGGAGGATCATCGGCAAAAAAATGAACCCCAGCGACCAGCATATCCGCTGTGACGGCAAGCGGATAAGGACGCGCCGTCATCAGCGCTGTATCGTCCTTTAATCCGAGCGCCGCAGGACCGGCGAGCGGCAGAAAAAAATTTGCAATTAAGTCATCTTCGCAAAAGCGCATGGTTGGTTTGTCTGTCACTGTTGTTGCGACTTATGACAACTCCTGTTTTCTCTCCTCTCGCGCAATTCGATCGAGAACAGCATTCACCATACCTGACTCATTTGGACCAAAAAAAGCGCCCGCAACATCAACATACTCTGTGATCACGACCCGAGACGGCACATCTTTTCTAGCGCGCATTTCATAGGCGCCTGCACGTAAGGTTGCGCGCATCACCGATTCAATCCGCGCCAAAGGCCATCCGCCTGCCAAGACATGGTCAATCTGCTGATCAATCGCGACCTGGTCTGTTAACACGCCTTGTAAAATATCTTTAAAAAAACCAACCTCAGCTGGTTTATACTGCGCGCCTTCAATCTCTCGTCCAAGCCAATGCGCTTCATATTCGGCGAAGATTTCATTCAGGCCTTTTCCCGACACTTCCATTTGATAAAGCGCCTGAACGACCGCCAGTCGCGCGGCCGAGCGTTGATCAAGACTCATGCAAGGCCCCTCTTTAACGCAACTAACGCCACCGCCGCTTGCGCCGCATCAGCGCCCTTGTCGCCCTGCAGCGGATCCGCACGCACAAGCGCTTGCGTCATATTTTCAACTGTCAGGATCCCATTGCCAAATGGCAGGCGGGACGCCACGGCAAGATCCATCAAGGCGCGTGCGCTTTCATTGGCGACAATTTCAAAATGGTAGGTGTCGCCTCTGATAACGCAGCCCAGCGAAACAAAACCATCATAAGGCGCGCCGGCTGCTTTTGCCGCATCAAGAGCCATAGCTGCGGCGATTGGAAGTTCAAGCGCGCCAGGAACACTCAAAAGAGTTGCAACCGCCTGCGCACGCGATAGAGCGCTCATTGCGCCTTGACACAATAAGTCAACAATATCTTTGTTAAATTGCGCAGCGACAACAAGAATACGGGCGCCTGGAACAACCAGGCCTTGCGCATCATTATCTGCGAAGCCAGCCATCTACCCCTACTCCTAAGAAATGGCGCGCAAGCAAATCCTGCTTGGCGATTGTATAAGACGGATGAATATAAAACGCGTCGGCGCATATAGGCTTTGCTGCGCGCCTCTTAAAACTACATTCTCAAACATGCTCACGCGCCAAATGGAGACGCGCGGCATAACGCGCCATAAGATCAACCTCCAGATTGACGTGATCCCCTTGCTGACGGGCGCCAAGCGTCGTCATTTTTAACGTATGCGGAATAAGAAGAACAGAGAAGCGGCGGTTCTCAACCTCATTTACCGTTAACGAGACGCCATCCACCGTAACAGAGCCTTTTTTTGCAATATAGGAGGCAAGTTCTTGCGTTGGCGCCTCAAACCAAAAACAGGTCATTTGATGATCGTGAGGGGACGTCTCATGCGCGTTCTCGTGAGCATTGAGATCGTCGCGTGAAATAATTTTTGCCGTACCATCAATATGCCCTGTCACCAAATGACCGCCTAGCTCATCTCCAATCCTAAGCGCGCGTTCAAGATTAATCTTTGCGCCAGCGCGCCACGTGCCTGCCGTCGTTAGCGACAGCGTTTCCAAACCGACGTCAACCTCAAATATCGTGCGCGCAAATTCTTTCGTCACAGCAACGACTGTCAAGCAAATACCTGAACAGGCGATTGACGCGCCAAGTGCGATTTGATCGGCTTCATAAGAACAAGAGATCTTGAGGCGTTTGAGTTTCTCGCCTTCTGAAACGAAAACAATCTCACCTAAATCCGTAACAATGCCGGTAAACATCAAGCAACCTTCACATAACGCGTCATATGATCACCGCCAAGCATGCGGCTCTCGATCAAACGATAAAGCGTCTCATCCTGCAAAATAGCGACAGAAGCCGCGGTTAGCGCCAGCTTGCCCTTGTGTCCCAATGGCTTAATCGCCTTATGCAAGATAACCTCATCAGCAAGATGATGCGCTAGTAAGCTTTCTGCGACACAGGGACCGCCTTCGCAGAAAATTCGGGTAACGCCGCGCTCTGACAATAAGCGTAACGCTGAATGCAGATCAATCTGACCGCCCGCGGTGCGCATACGCACAATGTCTGCGCCTGTTTGTTGTTTTAATGCGTTGATTGCCGCATCTGACGTCTCTTCACGCGTAAGGATAAGTAAAGGCGTAGATTTTGCCGTTGTTGCAAGACGTGAGCGCGGCGAAAGAGAAAGATTTGTATCCAGTATAATGCGTAAGGGCTTGCAATTTTCCATTGCTGGCAGACGCACCGTCATCAGCGGATCATCCTCACGCGCCGTCCCTGCACCAATCATAATGGCGTCGTGCAGAGATCGTTGAACATGCGTAAAGGCGTCTGCAACCGCGCCTGTAATGTGCAACCGCGGATCATGCGCCCCGCCAGCGGCGTAGCCGTCCGCCGTTTGCGCCAGCTTCAGCGTCACCATTGGCCGATGCTGCGTCATACGCAGAATATGTCCCATATGATCAATGCGCGCCAATGCGGCGCCAGCGCCAACGCTGACTGCAATTCCTGCGTCGCGCAATCTTTTATGCCCCTCGCCTGCAACGCGGGGATTAGGATCCTCAAGCGCTGAGACAACACGCGCAACGCCAGCAGTTATGATTGCGTCAACACATGGCGGTGAAACGCCATGATGCGAACATGGCTCAAGCGTGACATAAAGCGTCGCGCCATGGGCAAGAGCGCCTGCTTGTTTGAGAGCGACAACCTCTGCGTGAGGTCGCCCGCCCTGCGCCGTCCATCCACGACCAACAACGACGCCGTCTTTCAAGATCAGCGCGCCGACAGCGGGATTGGGGGCTGTGCGTCCAAGGTTACGACGCCCCAATGCAAGGGCTGCCGCCATATAGACGTCATCATTTGGCGCGGACTCTGCCGACTTTGCGTTTGTCATATGTCCGCGTCGCCGTCGAGATCAGGATCGACACCGCTCTCTAGCTCGTCAATCAGCGCATTAAAATCTCGCGCTTCACGAAAATCACGGTAAACCGAGGCAAATCTTACATAAGCGACAGCATCAAGCAGACGCAGGCCCTCTATGATTAACTCGCCGATTTGCTGGCTTTCAACTTCCGCTTCGCCAAGACTTTCCAACTGACGCACAACGCCTGAAATCATCCGCTCGACGCGCTCGGGCTCTACAGGGCGTTTGCGTAAGGCAATCTCAACTGAGCGCACAAGCTTGTCGCGATCGAAGGGAGCCCGTCTGCCAGATTTTTTAACAACGATAATATCGCGCAATTGCACGCGCTCAAAAGTTGTAAAGCGACCGCCACAGGTCGGGCACACACGACGGCGACGAATACAAGACGAATCCTCTGCCGGACGCGAGTCTTTTACTTGAGTATCGAAGGAAGCGCAGTAAGGGCAGCGCATATTGATCGCCTCTTGCGCGCGGGGAGCATAATTTTAAGTCTTCACACGAAAAAGCTTTAACGCAGACTATGCGAGAAGATCTCGCCGCTCTCTCGCGCAGACCAGAGCAGCCCTTCCTGAGATTGGGAAGAGCTGCGCTTATGAGAAGAACCGTCAGTAAATCGGGAATTTAGCTGTAAGCGCGTGAACCTTATCCTTCACAGCCGCCTCTGTCGCCGCATTGCCTTCTTCGCCCTTGCTGGAAAGACCATCAAGAACTTCAACGATTAACATGCCAACCTGCTTGAATTCCTCTTTGCCAAAGCCGCGTGATGTCGCAGCTGGCGCGCCGAGACGAATGCCAGAGGTTACAAACGGCTTTTCTGGATCGAAAGGAATGCCGTTTTTATTACACGTAATATGCGCGCGCCCAAGAGCCGCTTCAGCAGCCTTGCCTGTGATTTTTTTAGGCCGCAGATCCACCAACATCAAATGATTGTCCGTGCCGCCCGAAACAATTGCGAGCCCGGCGTCGACAAGCGTCTGAGCAAGGATTTGCGCATTTTCTTTCACGCGTTGCTGATAGGCCTTAAACTCTGGCGTCAGCGCTTCGCCAAACGCCACAGCCTTTGCCGCAATCACATGCATGAGCGGGCCGCCCTGCATGCCAGGGAACACAGCAGAGTTGAGCTTTTTACCCAAATCTTCGTCATTGCATAAAATCAGGCCGCCGCGTGGACCACGCAGGGTCTTATGCGTTGTCGTTGTCACGACATGAGCATGCGGAAATGGCGATGGATGAAGGCCAGCGGCGACAAGACCCGCAAAATGAGCCATGTCGACCATGAGATAAGCGCCAACGCTGTCGGCAATGCGACGGAAGGCTTCAAAGTCCCAGATACGAGAATAGCCAGAGCCGCCGGCAATAATAATCTTGGGCTTATGTTCTTTCGCCAGACGCTCCACCTGCTCCATGTCAATACGGTGATCGTCTTGACGAACGGTGTAAGCCACCGGCTTGAACCAGCGTCCTGAGACGTTCACGGGCGAGCCATGGGTCAAATGGCCGCCCGCGGCCAGATCGAGACCCATATAGGTGTCGCCGGGCTGCAGCAGCGCGAGAAAAACAGCCTGATTGGCCTGGGAGCCAGAATTAGGCTGCACATTGGCGTAGGAACAGCCAAAAAGCTTCTTAGCACGATCAATGGCGAGATTTTCCGCAATGTCGACATATTGACAGCCGCCATAGTAACGCTTGCCGGGATAACCCTCCGCATATTTGTTGGTCAGCACTGACCCCTGAGCCTCAAGCACCGCTTTGGAAACGATGTTTTCTGAAGCGATCAGCTCGATCTCATGGCGTTGACGCCCGAGTTCAAGATCAATCGCCTTGGCGAGCTCGGGATCTGACTGAGCAACAGAGGAGGTGAAGAAACCGGATTGGGTCATGGACTTCCCTATGAATTGGTTCTTGGCGCCACACTGAGCGCGTATGATTTCCAGAACGCCACAGCTAGGGGCGGCTGGAAGTTTCTGTCGTCTATTTTCAACGCTTCATCGCATGTGTAAAGCACAAAGCCTGCTCAGCGAGCGACGAAAAAGACAAGACGCTGGCGACCCGCTTATCACGCCCGGACCGAATTTGGGAAGACCTTGGTCGCTATTGGGCGCCAAAACGGATCCTGCCCCCACAAGGCGCTTAAAACCACCCCTCCTGGTCTTGCTGTTAAGAAGGGCGCTAAGGGCCGAAAGCGGGCGGATTGCCGCGCAGAGCGGGCTGCGGTCTGGATGCAACAAGCGATAGCGCGCGGCGATGGATAAAGCTCACGCCGAGGATTTTTGATAATCTTTGACATCAGAAAAGATAATGTCGGGGTGGCGTTCAGAATCATAATTTAATTGAAAAGCTGATGTCGACATAAATACCGGCGCGCCATCCAGATCATCGGCAATGCTTGAGCGATGAGAGTCGAGAAATCCTTTGAGCTTATTTGCGTCTTGAGCGCTCACCCAACGACAAATCGTAAATCGGGATTGCTCATAACGCGTTGGCAGCCCGTATTCCGCCTCCAGCCTTGTGGCCAGCACATCAAGCTGAAGCGCGCCCACAACGCCCACAATTGATCCAGAACCATCATGCGGCGTGAAAACTTGCACAACGCCTTCTTCGGCAAGTTGCTGTAACGCCTCGCGCAGTTTCTTCGCCTTCATCGCATCTGAAATAAGAATACGCCTGAGAATTTCAGGCGCAAAACTTGGAACGCCGCGAAAAACAAGATCCTCGCCTTCTGTCAGCGTATCGCCAATGCGCAACACGCCGTGATTTGGCAGACCCACGACATCGCCCGCATAAGCTTCATCAGCAATTGAGCGGTCTCGCGCAAAAAAGAACTGCGGCGCGTTCAGCGGAATAAGTTTGCCCGTGCGCGCTAACTTGGCTTTCATCCCGCGTGATAATTTACCTGAGCAAACACGCATGAAAGCGATCCTGTCGCGGTGATTTGGATCCATATTGGCTTGGATCTTGAAAATGAAGCCTGTCATTTTAGGCTCATTTGCTGCGACAAGACGCTTGTTCGCCTGTTGCGCGCGCGGAGAAGGCGCATATTCCGCCATTGCGTCGATAAGATCACGCACGCCGAAATTTCTCAAAGCGCTTCCAAAAAAAACTGGCGTGAGATGACCTTCTCGAAAAGCGGATAAGTCAAAGGCTTTACTGCCTTCTTCCGCAAGCATCGCCTCATCCCGCCAATGGCTCATCACATCTGATGGCAAGAGCTGATCAAAGACAGGATCGCTCAGCCCCGAGGTTTGCAGAAGCTCATCGTCCTTGTCTATTTTGCGGATCGTTTTTGTTTTGAATCTATACGTGCCAACAAAGCCCTTCCCCCCGCCCATTGGCCAGGTGATTGGCGTTGTGTCGAGCGCAAGCGTTTTTTCAATTTCATCGAGCAGTTCAAAAGGATCGCGGCCGTCACGATCAAGCTTATTGATAAAGGTAACGATCGGGATGTCTCTCAAACGACAGACTTCAAAGAGCTTACGCGTGCGCGCCTCTATGCCTTTAGCGGCGTCAATCACCATGACGGCCGCATCCACAGCCGAAAGGGTGCGATAGGTGTCTTCGGAAAAGTCCTCATGGCCTGGCGTATCAAGCAGATTGAATACGCAATCTGCATATTCAAAGGTCATGACTGAGGTGACAACCGAAATACCGCGCTCGCGTTCAATGCTCATCCAGTCCGAACGCGTTTGCTGTGCATTACGCTTCGCCTTAACGGCGCCAGCAAGCTGGATCGCGCCGCCAAATAAGAGCAGTTTTTCCGTCAAAGTTGTTTTGCCGGCGTCAGGATGCGAAATAATCGCGAATGTACGACGGCGAGAAACAGGATCGCTAAGAACAGGAAGGGTCACGGAAAACTCAATTCAAATGACTAATTTAGATCACGCCATAGCGGCAAGCGACGCGATGGGCAATCAATATTCAGTCAAAATCTTCCGCCAACGACAGACGCGTTGCTTCTGACAAGACCGCCATGTGACGATAATTTGGATGTGTGAGCCCCAAGATCACACGCGTATTAGCCTGAGAAAAGGCTGCGACTTGCGCATCGGTAAAATCAAAATAGACAAATTGAACGGAACTTGCCTTGCCCTCAGCAGTTGTTCGATCTTGATCTACTTCAGCCTTTGCCGCAATGCGCATATCGCCAACTTCGATAAAGGCCGTCTCTTCAATACCGCCAAGACCCGCCAATACGCGTGAGCGACGCAAGGGATCGTCGATTTCAATCATAAAGGTTGCGCATAATTGGCGACCTTTGGGTATTAAAGGATTATAGGCGGATATTTCATCTGGAATTTGCGCCGGCCCGCCCTTCTCAATATGCAGCATTTCCTGAACTTGAAACCACATGGTTTCGAAGCTCTCAAAATAAAAGCTGACAAAAGGTCCGACCTCGACGCGTCGATTACGCTTGATGGCGCTCAGTCTGCGGCGATGATCTGCACGCGTCGCGGCATATTCAGCCCAAGGCAGGATGTCATTTTGCGTAAGCGTATGAGGCTTGGCCATTTATGTTCTCCCGCCGCTGACGCTGTCATCTCCTAATAGTCCATAAGCCTGCGCCATAAGGACGATGGGATGCGACACACGCTCCGGTTTTGGAGCTGCGCCGTCCAGCGCTTTTATTTCCTGATCAATATGGATGCCTGCGAGCGGACATTCGGAGACAACATATTTCTTCTCTCCAGCATATAATTGCTTGGCTGCAGGTTTGCCAATCTTCATTGCTGTTTCAAAATGATCTTTCTTATATCCCCAGGCGCCGCCATGACCTGAACAGCGCTCAATCACATTAACATCTGATTGGGGAATCTGCGTCAGCAGTTCAGCGCCCTTTTGACCGATGTTTTGCGCTCTTGAATGACAAGAAACATGGAAGGAGACGCCGCCCTCAACAGGCCTCATGCCCTCAGCCAGCCCTTCCTTGCGCGCGATATCGACAATATATTCTGACAGGTCGAATGTCGCTTTTGATAACTTTAACACCGTCTCGTCTTCCGGCAGGATGAGCGGCCATTCGAATTTCATCATTAATGCGCAAGATGGCACTGGCGCGACAACGTCATAACCCTCATCAATATAAGGCGCCAACGCCTGAGAAACTTCCGTCGCGGCTTTAGCCACTTCGCCAATAAGACCTTGCTCTAACTTTGGCATGCCGCAACACTGCGGATAAACAACTTTGGTCTCAACGCCATTCTTGGCCAAGACGGCAAGCGCAGACACGCCAATGAGCGTATCATTATATTCGCCAAAACAGCTCGCATAAAAAACGACGCGACGGTTTTTCGCCGGCGCGCTCATGTCACGCAATGGCGGTTGATCGGCTACTTTCTTTTGCAGCGTGCAGGATTCATATTTTGGCAACTCAGCGCGCCGATCGATGCCAGTAACTTTTTCCTCCAGCATGCGCATAACGCCATTGTTTGTTTGCGTCGCCCAATTGACGGCGCCGGCGATCAGTCCCGCAAATTTTCCGTTTCGATCTGTTTCAGCGAGAGCGCGATCAATAGAAGAATTTTCATTCTTCTTGGCTTCAACGGCGCGATAGCGCAGCATGAGATGGGGAAAATCCAGATCAAATTCATGCGGCGGCACATAGGGACATTTTGTCATAAAACACATGTCGCATAGCGTGCAGGCGTCAACGACGTTTTTAAATCCGCTGCTGTCAACAGTATCCAGCTCGCCGCTTTTTGATTCATCAATGAGATCAAATAAACGCGGGAATGAATCACAAAGATTGAAGCACCGGCGACACCCATGACAAATATCGAACACGCGACGAAGTTCAGTATCAAGAGCAACCTCGTCATAAAAAGATGGGTTTTGCCAATCGAGCGGATGTCGGATGGGCGCCTCGAGACTGCCTTCTCTCATGATGCTTTGCCACGCTTGCTATAGATTAATAAGACGATAGCCCGGCGTCTTTGTCACGCCGAGCTATCTTTGCTTCATTCATTTTTACGCAACGAAAGCCGAACTGATTATTTCAGTTCGTCCAACGCCCGCTGAAAACGACCGGCATGAGAACGCTCTGCCTTCGCCAAGGTCTCAAACCAGTCGGCGATCTCCTCAAAACCTTCATCGCGCGCGGAACGCGCCATGCCAGGATACATATCGGTATATTCGTGGGTCTCGCCTGCGACAGCCGCTTTCAGATTATCAGCTGTTTTACCGATCGGCAGACCCGTTGCCGGATCGCCAACGCCCTCAAGAAATTCTAGATGGCCGTGCGCATGGCCCGTTTCACCTTCAGCGGTTGAACGAAACACTGTCGCAACATCGTTATAGCCCTCAACATCCGCTTTTTGAGCGAAGTAGAGGTAGCGACGATTAGCCTGAGACTCGCCTGCAAAGGCGGCTTTGAGGTTCGCTTCGGTTTTACTACCCTTAAGCGTTGCCATTTAATTCCTCCAGAATGTCACGCCGTCGGTTGGATGAATTCGCACCGGCCGGTCGTTCCTTAGAATAATTCAAAACTACGCCCCGTCCAGCGATTAGATCAAGAAATATGCAAGTTAAAGCTGGAATTTTAGGCTATGGATGAGCAGGACAAAAGGCCTGATTTTCTATTAAGATATTGATATAATTGATTTTAAAGGAAAGATGCATGGGTGATAGATACCACTGTTTCGCAGATCTCGCCAAAAGTGAAATTGAAGGTCGTCATTACCGCATTCATGTTTTGGACCTGGAATCGCCAATCCTTTTTCTGGCCCCGCACGGCGGCTTCATTGAGCCCGCAACATTAGAAATCGCCAGAGATCTGTCTGGCGCGCGTTTCTCTTTTTATGGTTTTGAAGCGCTCGAGAAACGCGCGCGGGGAGCCAGCCTGCACATAACCTCAAAGAATTTTGATGAGCCTCGCGCACTGGCTCTGCTCAACAGCGCCCAGATTGCCGTAACGATTCATGGTCGCAAGGATAAGGACGATGAGACAAGCGTGTGGATTGGCGGACTGCATGAGTCCTTGAGAGATCGCATGACCCGCCTGTTAACCCAAGGAGGCGTTGAGGCAAAAGTCGTCACAGACGGCCACCCGCTCTGTGGACGCGACCCCAACAATATCTGCAATCGCGCACGCCAGGGCGCCGGCGTGCAAATTGAGATGCCAGCAAGAAGCCGACAACGATACATGCGCGACGCAAGCTTTCAACGAGACTTCGTTACAGCCTTACACTGCGCCCTGGATCATGAGATTAAACTGGCGCTATAAACTCAGCGTTGGCGCTTTTTTCCTTCAAAGGGATTTTCGCCAGACTTCTTCGAAATACGAATAGGCACGCCAGGCAAATCAAATGATTTTCGCAAACCATTGATCAAAAAACGCTCATAGCTTGCCGGCAATTCTTCAAGCTGATTGCCAAAGATCACAAAATAAGGCGGACGAGACTTGGCTTGCGTCATATATCGGATTTTAATCCGTCGACCTGAGACAGCTGGCGGCGGCGTTTCCTCAATCGTTGACAGCAGCCATCGATTTAATTTTGCCGTGGAGATACGCTTGTTCCAAATCTCATGCGTATAGAAAATCGCTTGCATCAGCGTATCAATGCCTTGTCCTGTTGCGCCTGAAACAGGTGCGACAGGACAACCTTTGACTTGTGGCAATAATCTTTCAGCCTCTTCACGCAAGAGACTTAGCTTTGCGCCGCGATCTTCAATCAGATCCCATTTGCCAAGCGCAATGACAAGAGCGCGTCCTTCACGCGCCGCCAAATCAGCAATTGTCAGATCCTGTTTTTCAAAAGGGATCGTTGAATCCACCAACAGCACCACAACCTCAGAAAAACGGACAGCGCGCAAGGCGTCTGCTGCAGAAAGCTTCTCTAATTTATCGACAACTCTTGCGCGTTTTCTCAATCCCGCCGTATCAAAAAGTTTGATAGCGCGCCCGCGCCAGTTAAAATCGACGCCAATCGAATCTCGCGTTATTCCTGCCTCTGGACCTGTGAGAAGACGTTCCTCGCCTAAAAGACGATTGATCAGGGTCGACTTACCTGCATTTGGTCTGCCAACGACCGTTATTCTGAGCGGCTTGGTGATATCAAGATCGCTACCATCTTCATTATCGTCAAAATATGCTTCCTCAATCTCCTGCTCGTCTTCCTCAATCTCGGCAGTTTCGTCAGGCAGCGCCATACGAAGGGCGTCGTATAAGTCACTCAACCCTTCGCCATGTTCGGCGGAAAAAGGAATGGGATCGCCAAGTCCAAGCGTGTAGCTTTCAATGACGCCCTGGGCGCCCGCTTTACCCTCCGCCTTATTCGAAATGAGGATGACGGGCTTGCCGGCGCGTCGAACAAGATCGGCAAAATATTTATCATCAGGCGTCACGCCCGCGCGCGCGTCTATGACGAAAAGAATAGCGTCAGCGGCGATAATTGCGTTTTCTGTCTGGGCGCGCATCCGCCCTTCAAGCGTTGCCTGCGCCCCCTCCTCTAAGCCTGCGGTGTCAATGATTTTGAACCGCAGATCAGCAAGACGGGCATCGCCCTCGCGACGATCGCGCGTAACGCCAGGCCGATCATCCACCAAAGCCAGCTTTTTGCCAGTCAGACGGTTGAACAGCGTGGATTTGCCGACATTGGGCCGGCCGATAATCGCAAGTGAAAAAGACATATCCGATCTTCCGCGCTGTTAAGCGCGTAGACGGCAGAGCTTTACTGGCCCTGCCGAGTTTCAAACGGCGCGGAACCAGGAGGCGGCGCGCCGCCCTGTTCTGGTTCAATGACCGGCGTGACGCTAATAACCCCGCCGCTTGTTTCTCCGCCTGAAGCGGCAGCGGCAGGCGCCTTTTTCGGCCCACGCTTGGCGTGCAGCAAGCCTCTATATGCAGCAGCGCGCTGCCGCATGGATTGTGGCGCGTCCGGATCAGCAAGGACTTGATCAAAGACTCGCTCAGCTTCATCAAAATCATCATTAGCCAAGGCGTCGAGACCATTCCATTCCTGAGCGGAAAATCTGAATGCGCCATCTGATGTCATAAGAGGACCAAGCGCGCGCTCTAGTTTTTCACGATCGCCGTTTTCAATGATAAGAAGAGCCGCACGAAGAAGAGCGACTTGCTGCGTGAGTTTATCAACATTCTTGTCTTCGGCGATTGCATTGAGTTCAGAGATCGCCTGAGCCTTATCTTGACGAATTTCTGCGGCTCTAATCCGGGCCAAGCTTGCATAGCCAGCAGGCGCATCTTTGGCGAGCGCGTCAAAAGCTGCCGCCGCTTCAGCTGTTTTACCATCATTAATCAGGGCAGCGGCGGCTTGATAACGCGCATTCGCGCTTTCAGCTGCTTGCTGACGGTTGTTTTGATAATAACTATAGGCGCCCGTAGCGGCAACGATCAAAAAGGCAGCAACAAATACTGGCGTCTGGTAGCGACGCCACAGATCCACAGTCTTGTCACGACGAACGTCTTCATCAACCTCGTGGAAAATATCCGACATTTTATCAACCTCTAGGATAATCAATCATCTGTGGCGCACCCCAGCGAGCGAGTGGCGCAGCCTGTAAAAAAGCGTCCATGGGTTAGCACAGCCCATCAACAAAGGCGAGCTTTTCAAGCTGGGCGCCCTATCCCTGATCCCTATATGTCAGGGGGCTGATGCGCGGCTCAAGCGCCGCTTATGAGCGTAAAAAGCCGCTCTGCGATCAATTAATCATCATGTGATTTTGATAAAGAAGCGATCACATGCATCATGACCTCGACGATGAAATAAACCATCGCGCCAAAGGCGCTAATAACGGCAAAGATCTGGCCAAAAGCTGCAAGCCCCCTTTCGGCGGTATAGTCGCCCAAATTTAAATAAATATGGAAGCCAAATAGGAGCGCACTGAGAGCAGCCGCAAGGATCGATGGCGAGGTAAAATTTATTCCTCTATTCGCCATGCCTCACCCTTTACATGCCTCACTTTTTGCTTTGTCACACAAATGGATCAAGCAAGCTTGGTTTCAAGCCCGAAGAGATTGTGTGAGGAAAGTCAAAAATGCGCTGGGCGCAGATGAAGACAGAAATGAAAAGCTTTGAGCCTCAGCGCAGTCACGTTTGCCGCCAGACCTTCGACTTACGCCTCGGCGACGTCAATATTCTCACGCTTATCGAACGGTTTCCAAATCATAGCGGCGTTCAAGCTTCTCTAAGGTGCAGCCCTTATCAAGCTTGAGATGCTTCGCATCAAAATAGCCCCCAGTTACGCCAAGCAAAAGAACCTCTTGCTTATAGTAATAGTCATAAACTGTCGCCTTAGCGCCCTTGGTGAAATCTCCAGTATTTTGAAGAAATGTTGCGCTACATGTCGCCTGCGCCATGGCTGCGCTTGAAGAAAGCGTCACACACAAACACATCACATGACGAAGCAATCTTTTCATGGCAAACCCCGCAAGCTTGAACATATCTATTTCAGCATTTCATGTTGCATAAGTTTAGAACACACCAGGCGCGCTTTGCAACCAAGTTAAAAAACAATACATCACCCCTTCGTCCTGCTATGGCGCCTTTCTAAAATCAAAAATGTGAGAAAAAGCGCTAACAGCTCTTTTCATTTGCGCTAAAGAAAAGCAAAAGTTGAGGCTTCTATTTTAAAACCTTGGTGAGCGCAGTTTGCTACAAATATTAATCGTTGCTTTCGGATTATCAACCGACGCCTTCGCCGCCTCAGTCGCCAAGGGCATTAAATTTCCATCAATGTCGATTTATCGAAAAATCGCTATTGCTCTTGGCTTTGGCCTCTTTGAGGCGCTCGCCCCTTTAATCGGCTATCTTGCTGGTAAAAATTTTGAGGGCTTTATCAAGAACTATGATCACTGGATCGCCTTCATTCTCCTTTTTGCTCTTGGCGCAAGAATGATCTGGAAATGTCTCTATGAAGAGACAGATCCAGACACGCACCCCCATCCAAGCTGGCGTCTTGTCCTCATAACTGCGATGAGCACAAGCATAGACGCCGTCATCATTGGCATGACCTTGTCTCTTTTAACGGACAATATTCCTTTAACGCTGATGATCATCGGAGCAACGACCTTCACACTAACGCTGACAGGTTTGCATCTTGGCGGAAAGCTAGGTGCGCATGCCGGCCAAAGAATGGAGCTTGCGGGCGGCGTCGGCCTCATTGGCATTGGAGCATATATTTTGTTTCAGCATATAATATTGGCCTGAAAACTAAGTTTCACGCACTGCAGGCGCTGCATTGACAACTGGGGACATGAAGAAATGTCCTGAGGCTTAAGAGAGCCTTGCCTTGCTTCTATATATCTATTATTCTGGATATATGGATGAATTAAAAGCAATCGCCGCTCTTGCTGCACTGGCGCAATCTACGCGCCTTGAGACATTCCGCCTGCTCGTCAAGCATGAACCAGAGGGCATGGCTGCCGGCGCATTAGCAGAGCAATTAGCTGCGCCGCAAAATACCATGTCATCGCACTTAGCAATCCTAAGCCGATCAGGTCTGATCTCTGGCACGCGATATGGTCGTTCTATTATTTACCGCGCGAACCTGAAATTTTTTCAACAACTCAATCTCTTCTTGCTGAAAGATTGCTGCGGGGGCCGTGAGGATGTCTGCATGCCTATTATCAAGAAACTCACGCCCTGTTGCGCGCAGCAATGAATAAACAAAGCTTTTTTATCTCAAGCCTAAGCACTCATGACAAACAGTCATGTCAATGCTCCTATTATGAAAAAAGGCGTTCATTCTTGTAAAGAATTGCAAGTCCACGCCCAAAAAAAAGACGCAATAAACTTAACAACATGAGAAATTAAAATGCAAAGCGCTGACCACAATCCCTCACATAAGAATTCAAATTCATCAACATTTGGGCGTCTTTGAGAGATATCTTACTCTGTGGGTCGGTCTTTGTATTATTATTGGAATCCTTCTTGGCCAGACGTTACCTGCGATCTTTCACATCATTGGCGCCATGACATTTGCGGAGGTTAATCTGCCCATAGCCATTCTTGTTTGGCTGATGATCATACCAATGCTGTTGAAAATTGATCCAAAAGCATTGAGCGACGTCAAAAAGCACTGGAAAGGCATTGCCGTAACTGTCGGCATAAATTGGCTGGTTAAACCCTTTTCCATGGCGCTGCTTGGATGGATTTTTATCTCACACTTATTTCGATCATATCTGCCGCCAGACCAGATTGACGCCTATATCGCAGGATTGATTTTACTGGCTGCAGCGCCTTGCACGGCAATGGTGTTTGTGTGGTCGAATTTAGTTGATGGGGAACCACATTTTACGCTCACACAGGTCGCGCTGAACGATAGCATTATGATTTTTGCCTTTGCCCCAATCGTAGCCTTGCTTTTAGGCATGTCATCAATAAGCGTGCCTTGGAATACGCTGATATTATCAGTCATTCTCTATATTATTATTCCCGTTGTGATCGCTCAGCTTTGGCGGTCGTCTCTTGTTTCAACTGGCGATGACAACGCGCTCAAAAACGTTTTAAAAAAACTCTCCCCGCTGTCACTCTCTGCTCTACTGATGACCTTGATAATCCTTTTTGGCCTTCAAGGAGAGCAAATCATTCAGCACCCCTTAATTATTGCCCTGCTGGCCACGCCAATTCTCATTCAAGTCTATTTCAACGCTGGGCTCTCTTACCTACTAAACCGTAAACTTGGCGTAGAATGGTGCGTCGCCGGCCCTTCTGCGCTCATCGGCGCGAGTAATTTTTTTGAACTCGCTGTCGCTACCGCCATCGCTTTATTTGGATTTCAATCTGGCGCCGCGCTCGCAACTGTTGTGGGGGTATTGGTTGAAGTTCCCGTCATGCTAACTGTCGTGAACATCGTAAACAGATCAAAGCATTGGTATGAAAAAGTCTAATCAAAAAATACAAATGACGCTTTTGTGGTTCCTTTGAGGAAATATAAAAAGTCTCTGGAGAAAAAAGCGTCGTCGCGAAGAGACGCCGTCTCTTGTTCACTTATTGGCGCAACAACATGCGCCATCTGGACCAACCTCCCGCGCCATTTGAATGGGCGGGCACGCAACATCGCCATAAGAACAAAAAACGCAGCAGTCGCCGCTCTTGGGCTTTAACAAAACCCCACATCCCTTACATTCATAAAAAAATTGGCATGCATCAGTTGGCATGGCTTCCAGCGATTGAAATCCACAATCTGGACAGATCAGCCTCGACATCAGCTTCATAGAACCCTCATCAGAGATGACAAAGGGATAAAACAACCCAGCCCTTAAGCGTTAAATCTATCTCCGCGATAAGCATAAAGATCAGCCGCTTCTTTTACGCGATTCATTTTTAACAAAACTTTTTCAATTTCCCGTGCAGCGTCAAGATAATGATACTCATCATTAATGACATCAAGCATATGATAAATTGAGCCAATCAGCTCTTCAATGGTATTTTTATTATATTTGCTGCGCTCAATATTAAAAATCCAATTCTGCGATCCAGAATATAAATTCTCAATCAGACCGCATTTCTCTCTAATAGACCGAACAACGCCGTTCTGATCAAAAGTGAGAATATTACTCGCGGCAGGCGAGTGGACGTCTTTATGCGACGTGACGTAATGCATGGCGTTAACCCCTTTCCACATGGCTTGGATGCAGGGAAGACAAAGCCCTTATAGGCCCACCTAAAACAACAACCTACTCAATCAGATAGTCATTAATGACATAATTACAATAGCGAGAGTATTGATCAAGCATGATGCGAGGGACTGGGCGCAGGCGCGATTACCAAAAAAACATAAAAACTTATTTTTAAATATTATTGACGCAACAGAATGACAATCAAAGATCCCATGATAACGACAAGCGCAATGATTACAGCGGCATGCAATCCATACCAGAATATAAGCGACATAACAGCCAGAAAATGAAGCATCTATATTTTTCTATTTCCATAGATTAACAGGCGCCGTTACACGTAAATTTGAATGAACAAGGAAAGTCCGCCCTGACTGACTAATCAGTTCACCGCTCTAGAGACGGCATAAGACGCGCCTGGCTACTCCCACTCTATCGTCCCTGGCGGCTTGCTCGTGACGTCATAGACGACACGATTGATCCCTTTTACCTCATTAATAATTCGGGTGGCGGCGCGTCCGAGAAAATTCATGTCAAATTGATAGAAA
>Ga0208872_1000781_pt1 | contig 21587 bp, 18 predicted proteins | sample CryBogCBH12Aug08_FD_185508 | JGI IMG/M metagenome (GOLD analysis project Ga0208872, IMG submission 185508) | Freshwater microbial communities from Crystal Bog, Wisconsin, USA - CBH12Aug08 (SPAdes) | ecosystem: Environmental > Aquatic > Freshwater > Lake | place: Crystal Bog, Wisconsin, USA...
AAGTGCTCGATGCCGAGACTGTTGATTGGTTCAAGGAGTCAGGAGGCCTGACCCGTAAGAATGGTGATCACTTCCGTAATGAGCTCTTGGGCCGCGGCGGATCGATCGACACGATGCAGATGTTCCGTAACTTCCGTGGACGTGATGCAACCATCACACCTCTCATTAAGCGACGTGGCTTATAAGTGAAGATCGTTGAACCACATCACGACGGAAGTCCGCTCTATGTCAGCAACGCGGCGCCGCAGCCGGGTGAGAAAGTAACGCTCTCGGTACGAGTTCCTGATTCATATCCAGTGACGCAAGCACACCTTCGTATCTATCACGACGGCGAAGCTCGCTTCTTCCCACTGAAGAAAGATGCAGCGACAAAGAGCGTGGGTGAGTCCTGGTGGCGCGTCAAAGTTGAGATGATAAATGTCCAGAATTCTTATCGCTTCTTGATCGTGAGTGGAAATAATTACACCTGGTTGACCGCAGCAGGTATGCGCGACTTCGAACCAAATAGCAACACTGATTTTAAGTTGCTTGCGAAACCTGGCTATCCAGAGTGGATCTCAAAGAAGGTTTTCTATCAAATCTTCCCTGATCGCTTTGCAACATCTGGTGCCAAGCGCAAACTCCCTGATTGGGCGATCCCACAAAATTGGGACGATGCACATAACGGTAAATACAAAGCTGGTGGCCAAGATTTTTATGGTGGAGATTTCGCGGGTATCGAATCAAAACTTCCTTACCTTGAAGATCTAGGCATCGGTGGAATTTATTTCACGCCGATCTTCGCGTCGCGTAGTAACCATCGATATGACGCAACCAGCTTTGACCATGTTGATCCACTGCTCGGTGGCGATAAAGAGTTCTTAGGCTTTATCAAGGCCACACGTAAGAAGAAGATCAAGGTCATCATTGATCTCACCACCAACCACGTCGGCGTTGGCCATACCTGGTTTGAGAAGGCGAAGAAATCCAAGAGCTCAAAAGAGCGTGGCTACTTCTTCTGGGATAAGAGCATCCCCTTTGGTTATGTCGGTTGGTGGGGTCTCGCCTCACTCCCTAAGTTGAACTTCGCATCAAGTGCTCTCCGCACCGCGTTGTATAAAGGCAAGAGTTCGGCCTTGCAACGTTGGCTCCGCCCACCATTCTCACTCGATGGGTGGCGTATCGATGTCGGCAACATGACGGGCGTCTATCGCGATCAGAATTATCACGATGAAGTGGTTCGCGAGATCCGTGAAGTGATGGATACCGTCAGCCCGAATTCATGGTTGGTTGCAGAGAATGCCGATATGCAGCCCGTTGATCTCGATGGTTCGAGTTGGCATGGCACGATGAATTACCAAGGATTCGCTCGTCCATTGTGGAGTTGGATTAACCACAAGGCAGATGTCCGCCCTGGCGGACAAGGAATGCCAGTTGCGATGCCAGTGATCACAACGAAACAATTTGTCTCAACGATGCGTGAGTTCAATGGTGGAATTCCGTGGCGCTCACTTCTTGCCAGCATGAATCTCTTGGATTCACATGACACTGCACGTATGCGAAATATCGTTGGTGGGGATCGTGATCGCCATCTTTCGGCGATGGCACTCTTGCTTACTTATCCTGGAGTTCCATCGATCTTCGCCGGTGATGAACTCGGTCTGCAAGGTGCGTGGGGCGAGGCAGCTCGCACACCGATGCCATGGGGCCGCGAAGATCTCTGGGATCACGAATTCTTAGCAGCGACAAAGAAGTTGATCGCGCTCCGTTCGACATCGAAGGCACTTGCTGATGGCGGAATCCGCTTCCTTGCAGTTGAAGCAGATCACTTCACCTTCGTCCGTGAGGTCAAAGGCGAGAGCATCTTGGTCACCATTGGCCGCAAACCCCTCAAGAGCGACTTGATCAGCCCCGAGGCCTTTGGATTTAAGGGATACACATCACTCTTTGATTCACCATGCGCCAAAGTTTGGCGAAAAAGGGGCTAATCCGGCGGGTTTAATAACATTTTGTGATCTTTAATTTGCAGGCTTGCAGACCGATAACAGTTCTGTAACGATCACTCGTAAGTGCCTAAAGCAGGCTTTCTACACAGGAAATACAGGTATTTTTACCCTCAGCAAGAGAGGGCAGCACCATGCTGCCTTGCACGAATCCCTCGGTACCTCTAAGAAAAAGGATAGCGACTATGAAAAAGCGCTTTGGTTTAGTTTCAGCTGTTGCTGCAGCTGCACTCGCCGTAACTGGCTTTGCAGTCCCAGCACACGCTGCTAACCGTGTTATCACTGTTTGGGCAGATGACCAGCGTGGTCCTCAGCTCACAAAGTTGATCGACGGCAACACAACAATTGCTCCAGGATATGTCATTAAGGTGAAGTTCTTCTCAGCTCTCGATGCACTTCAGAGCGCATGGGATAAGTCAACTGCTGCTGGCGGACCAGATGTTCTTACTGGCCCAGCATCATTTGCTTCACAGGGCGCAAAGTCAGGAAAGATTGCCCCTCTCTCACTCGGAAGCATCAAGTCACAGATTCCTAACGCAGGTTGGGCATCAATGTCTTACCAGCGCCGTATCTACGGTGTTCCTCTAGATGTTGATACAACAGCATTCCTCTGGAACAAGGATCTCTTCGGTACAACTGCTCCTGCAACATTCCAGGACATGGTTACCTACTACAACGCTAACAAGACCTCAAAGGGTCTTAAGGGCGGAATCTGCGCATTCGACGGCACATGGGGAACACACGCTGTTCTCACTGCACTCGGCGGCGGAGCTTGGGCAACCAAGGGTTCAAACGCTGATTTCAGCAAGGTTATGTTGAACTCACCTGCATTCGTCTCAAACGTTAAGACCTACCTCTTGGATTCAACAGGTAAGTCAACTGGATTCTTCCAGTGGGATGGTTGCGGCGATGCATTCAAGGCTGGAAAGATCCCATTCGCTATCACAGGTGCATGGAACTTTGACGGTATCACTGCTGCAAAGATCAACTACGGTCTTGGCGCAACACCTGGTCTTACAGCAACAACAAAGGGTGCACAGTGGGTTAACTACTCAGGCGCATTCCTCACTACTTATGCAGCACAGCACGGTGTAAACGCCGGTGCAGTAAAGCTCGTACAGGGATGGTTCGCTTCATCAGCAGGCCAGCTCGCAATGAGCCTTGCATCAGGTCGTCCACCAGCCAACACAGCTGCAGCATCACAGATCACTGATCCAAAGACTTTGGCAGTTGGTCTTGCAGCACAGACTGGTACACCTCAGGTCAGCCCTGCTCTTGATGACAAGGCCGGCGGAAGCAACTGGTATGACACCCTTGGTTCAGTCTTTACAGATATCTTTGTAAAGGGCAAGGACGTGTCAACCACACTCAATGCAGCAGCAGCAATTCTTTCTAAGAATTTCGCTGACGCATCAGCTAACCTCTAAGAAGATCTAAAGGTTACAAAGGGCCCTGTCAGTTCGCTGACAGGGCCCTTTCCCTTTTTCTCAAAGAAAACGTAAAATACTTCTAGCACGTAGCAAGAATCCGAATTATCACTCAGTTAGGTAAAAATGCATCGCCTCGCAGGATTTACAGGACTCCCAGCCCAGATACTCAAGATCGTCTTCATGGCGCTTGTGGATGCGACTCTGGTTGCAATGTTCTTTGCATCCCTGCAGAAGCATGGTGGATTACTCACCGTCGTTATCGCCGTAGTCTTTGCGGCCCTCAACATTGTTTACTTCTCCCCGCGATCAGTCCCGCTGAAGTTCTTACTTCCAGGTCTGATCCTTCTCATCACATTTGTAGTCGTACCTGTCGCCTACACAATCCAGATGTCGGCATTCAACTACCGAACCGGAAATGAGATCAGCAAAGCTGATGCACTCACTCAGATTATGGCACGCGGTCTTCAGCCGGATGCAGCAAATACCACCTTTGACTTAGTGATGGGTCGAGTCGATGGCCAATTAGCCGGACTCGTTACCAACCAGACAGATCATCAAACCTCAATCGCAACGATGGCTGGTTTGCAGCCGGTTGCGGCAGCCGATCTTCAGATGACAAATGGCAAGGTCTCAGGAGCTAAAGGATTTACTCCTCTTACTGCTGATGAGGCAGCGAACCTCGATCCAACCATCTCGGCCCTGAAATTCCCTGATGGCAAGGGTTCATTTATCTCACCACAAGGTGATGCCGCGGTCTTGCTCAGCGAGAGTTACATCTATGACAGCAAGAAGAATACGATCACAGATACGACTAATGGTGAGGTCTATAAAGACAATGGCGTAGGTAACTTCGCCTCTGTAAAGGATTCAACCCGACTCCTAGAACCAGGCTGGAAGGCATTTAACTACTTCCGCAATTACACCCATCTCTTTACTGACCCGGCGGTCCGCGGACCATTCGTCGGCGTCTTCATCTGGACTACTGTCTTTGCCTTCACCACTGTGATCATGATGTTCTCGGTCGGCTTACTCCTTGCGATCGTTCTCAATCAGAAGTTGCGCTTCCGCCGCTTCTACCGGAGCATCTTGATCTTGCCGTACGCAATCCCAAGTTTTATGAGTATCTTGATCTGGGGCGGCATGTTCAATCGCCAATTTGGTGCGATCAACGCGCTCTTCCACACCAATATCGATTGGTTCAATAGCCCTTGGCTTGCACGTGCAACGATCTTGATCGTGAACCTCTGGCTTGGCTTCCCCTACTTCTATCTCGTCAGTTCTGGCGCGCTCCAAGCAATCCCATCCGAACTTGAAGAAGCTGCAGCGATCGATGGTGCGAAGACTTCAACAACGCTGCGCTTGATCAAGTTGCCGCTCTTGCTGCAGATCCTCTCACCACTCTTGATCTCATCATTTGCCTTCAACTTCAATAACTTCAATATCGTCTATCTACTCACAGGCGGCGGTCCAACCGATGTCTTGCATGGCAAGACGGCAGGTGCAACCGATATCTTGATTACTTATACCTATAAGACCGCCTTCGGTTCGAATGAACAGAACCTCGGTCTTGCTTGTGCCATCTCAGTTCTCATCTTCTTCGTCATCGGATCGATCTCGATGTGGAGCCTCAAGCGTTCGAAAGTATTGGAGCAGATCTAATGCAAACGACAACGTCTAAGAAGTCAGCGATCTTAAGCCACTCATTCATCTGGGTATTGATCATCTTCACAATCTTCCCTATCTATGTGGTGATCGAGAGTTCGTTCAACCCAACCGGATCACTCGCATCAAGTTCATTCTGGCCAGCAGCTTTTAGTTGGAAGAATTACAAACTTCTCTTCACCGACCCTGCTGTTCCATTCACTACTTGGCTCGGCAATTCTGCGATTATCGCGACTGCAAATGCCGTCTTCGCGGTATTTATCGGCGCAACATCCGCATTCGCCTTCTCGCGCATGCGCTTTAAGGGCCGCAAGTTAGGTCTGCAATCACTCTTGCTTGTGCAGGTATTCCCATCATTCTTAGCGCTCGCTGCTATCTATGTGATGATGGAGAAGGTCTACACCGTCTTCCCAGCGATCGGCCTTGGCAGCCTCGGTGGCCTGCTCTTGATCTACTTGGGTGGCGCGATGGGCGTCAATATCTGGTTATTGCGCGGATATATCGACACCATTCCACTCGAACTCGATGAGGCAGCCCGTATCGATGGAGCCAGCACCTTCCAGATTTATTGGTTGATCTTCTTCCCACTTGCTGCCCCTGTGCTCGCAGTGACTGCGCTGCTCTCATTTATCGGAACCTTTAATGAGTTTGTGCTTGCATCCCTCTTCTTAACCGATATCCACCACCGTACCGTTGCGGTTGGATTGCAATCCTTCGTCGGTGCGCAATTTGGTCAGAACTGGGGACCATTCGCAGCTGGTTCATTGATCGCGGCAGTTCCACTCGTGATCATCTTCTTAAGCCTTCAGCGCTTCATCATCGGTGGTCTCACCGCAGGAGCGACCAAGGGTTAATCCTTCGAAAGGAAGTACGTGAACCGTCTTCGCTCGATCGGGGTTCTCTGCGTTGCTGTTCTCTCATTGAGTTCAGTCGTGACCACAAGTGCAAGAGGATCAAGCTCCCCAACCTTCCATCCATCACTGCGCACAGCATCCTTTGCTGACTCCACATACTTTGTGATGACCGATCGTTTCGCAAACGGCGACACATCCAATGATCTTGGCGGGCAGGCTGATTTCAGATTGACCAGCGGTTACGACGAAACCGATCCGGGTTTTTATCATGGCGGAGATCTCAAGGGTCTGACATCAAAGTTGCACTACATCAAGGATCTTGGATTCACATCGATCTGGATCACTCCACCTGTTGCACAGAAGACAGTGCAAGGTGGATCTGCTGCCTATCACGGGTACTGGGGCTTGGACTTCACCACGATCGATAAGCATTTGGGTACCGAGGCAGATTTCCAAAGCCTCATTAAGACCGCACATTCAATTGGACTCAAAGTAGTCGTAGATATCGTTGTCAACCACACTGCCGATGTCATTCAATATGACCAGAAGAACAAGGCTTATATCCCTGCAGGGCAGGGCACAATTAAGAAGCCTGCCTTCTTAAATCAACTCTCGAATTATCACAACCAAGGTCCATCGACCTTTACTGGTACATCACTTCTCACCGGTGACTTCTACGGTCTCGATGATCTCTTCACCGAAAAACCTGCGGTTCGTAAGGGCTGGACCGATCTCTGGTCGAGCTGGATCCAGAAGTATAAATTCGATGGTTTCCGCATCGATACCGCCCGCCATGTTGAAGCTGGATTCTGGAATACCTTCTTGCCATCGATCCTCAAGGTCGCACATAACGCAGGCATCCCGAACTTTGTTGTATTCGGGGAGATCGCAGATACCAACCCTGAAGATGTCGCACCATTTGTGACAGAACAGAGCTTTGAAAGCGCACTCGACTTCCCATTCCAAGCAGTACTAACCAACTACGTCGCCAGACCAGGAGGCGCGGCAGCACTCGCCGATCTCTTCAACGCTGATGATCTCTACACAACATCGACCACCAGCGCCTATAACCTGCGCACATTCTTGGGCAATCACGATATGGGACGTATCGGTTACTTCTTGCAGAAGATCGCCGGTTGGGATGGTGCCGATATCGTCTATCGCCGCGATGTCCTAGCCCAGTCACTCTTGATGCTTCTACGCGGTTCACCCGTTCTCTATTACGGCGATGAGAAGGGCATGGCAGGTGGCGGCGGTGACAAGCTCGCCCGCCAAGATATGTTCGCGACCCAAGTCACGGATTGGCAATCAGAATTACGTATCGGCCAAGATCCGATCGGCACCGCCTCATCTTTTGATGTCACCAATCCACTCGAGAAGGTCATCAAAGATCTCACAGCGATCCGCACGAAGTACCCAGACCTAACGAACGGCGCACAGCAAGTACGAGTCGCATCCGGTGATCTCTTTGCCGTCACGCGATCGACCGGCAAGAATGAGTACGTCATTGCCGCCAATAGTGGTGATTCACCAGCGGATATCACTATCCCTGTGACCTCCCAAGGCACGCAGTGGCAGCTACTTTCAGGAGATGGCTCCCTCACATCAGCTACTTCAGGATCCATTACTCTCCACCTTCCAGGTCAGGGGCTATTTGTCGCACAAGCCACTGACTTCACGGCGCCACCATCCACAGCCGCTGTGAAACTCAATCCAGTTACCACCGATCTCAACACTCAAGGATGGATGCCTGTCACCGCGACAATCGCTGGCACTGGTTACAACCAAGTTGATTTCATGGTCCGCACAGCAGGTGGCACATGGCAAGACCTTGGCACCGCAGATCGTCGCACCTTCGCCGTCAATCAAACCAAGGGCGGCCTCTATCGCGTCTATCTACACCCTGCCCGTTACAACAAGGGCACAAAGCTTGAGATCCAAGCGATCGCACGCGATGGCGCTGGGAATCAATCGCAATCTGCGATTATCAAGTACACAGTCGGTTCTTAAAACCTACGCATCAAGCCAGAAGCGCAGCGCCTGATCTACATAACTCGCCCACGACTTCTCACTATGGCTGGTGCGTTCAAATACCTTGCTCGATAAGTTCTGTCCCATTACAAAGCCACGATCTTGCGCACGCTCATCTGCATAATCCTGAAACGGTTCGTACGTACCATCAAGACCCTTAGTTCCGCGGCTCATCCACAATCGCAATCGATCTGGTCCTGGCAGTGCATCAATCAGCGCATCGACCAAAGGATTCGCACCGATAACCCAATGCGGACTAAGACTAAGTGCTGCGCCATAAAGATTTGGATAGAGACCGACGCCATACAAGGTCGCAAGACCGCCCATACTTGATCCAAGCATCGCAGTCTTCTCACGCGCCAGATCAATACCGATCTCTGCAGCGATTGTTGGTACAACAGTTTCGGCAATGAATTTCTGATACCAATCACCACGAAGGTCAGTCAGATCCAATTTCGAATACCCCGGCGGGAGAATCGGCTTCACACCATTGCGATATGGGGCCTCTGGCGTCAGGTCTTTATAGCGACCATTTGGATCTGCCTTGGTGCCACCGTGATACACGCCAATGATCGCAGGGGGAGTCATCCCCAACTCTTCAGCGACCTTGATCGATGCCTTCGCCAGCTGCCACGTCTTACGCCGCGTTGCAGTTCTGCGATCGAGAATATTCTGACCATCATGACAAACAATTAAGTGCGTCGGATTATCTGGCGACCAGAAATCAACACGGCGACCATCAATCGCTGTGCGATGTGCGTGCCCCGGGACTCCGCGGATCTGATACTTCTCGAGAATCTCCATCCTCCGATCCTAATAACCCAGCCCCAGGGGCAGATCTTAGGTAACCTAAGGTTGTAAAAAGTTACCTTTGAGGCTAAGGTACGGACAGGAGGAAAACCATGGGCAAGAATGTAAAGCTTTCAGACTCACTCGTTGAACGGGCTGTGGCTATATCCGAGCGCGAACACCGCACCGTCCCCAAGCAAATCGAGTTCTACTTCAATATTGCTGCCATCGCAGAAGAGAATCCAGACCTCTCCTTTAAATTGATCAAAGAGATTCTCAAGGCCGATGCAGAGAAGGCGACAGTCGAGTACGAATTCAGTAAATGAAGGCGGTCGTCACTCCGACATTCGCGAGGGCGCTGAAGAAGCTCTTCCCCAATCAAAAAACCGAGGTCACTAAAGCTACTCACGGTAGGCAGCCATGAGAACTTTTATAGACTGGTCGGAAAAATCATAAAGTAACGCTTGCGCACCTCGCCTCACCGACCCCGTCAGACCCCTGATTTACACTTTGTAACATGAGAATGCGCAAAGTAACTATCTTCACCGCCCTCCTCCTCGCCGTAGGTCTCGCACCCGCCTTCGCAGCGACTCCATCGCTCTCGGGCAAAGTGATCGACACCGCGAACAAATCGATCGCAGGCGTGAAGGTCAACCTCTTGCAATCAGGTCGGACACTCTCCACAGTCACCACCGGCACAGATGGCGCATACTCCTTTAACGTCGCAGCAGGCGCATACTCACTTCAGCTCGTCCCACCATCAAATGGCTACAGCACGCTCAACGCATATGACATTGCCTTACCCGCACCACAACCAATCACCTTCATGCTCACGCCACCGACACCTGGTCGCGCATTTCTTACAGGTCACGTCACAACACCACTTGGCTTTGATCTTGATAAGGCAAACACCGGAATCTCATTCGGTAATGCCTCAAGCGCACTCCAAGATTCCACTGGCTACTTCAAATTAATGCCAACCGCAGGCGTGACATCTACATTTGCAATTAACGGCCGCCTCAGCGCCGAGACCTTCAACTTCACAATGACCGGTAAGACTTCGATGACGCTCAATCAAGATGCCATTGCAGAATTCCGTCTTCCTTTCTATCGCCAACGTGTTCGCATCGTTACTGCAACCGGTACACCAGTCGTCGGTGCATACGTCTCAGGTGGCGTCTCACTCAATGGCGAACCAGCACGTGCACTCACACCAATCGAAGGCGTCGGCGCGTTTGACGGCACCTGGTCAGCCCGCGCGATCTACACCGATGCAAACGGTTACGCGAATGTCCCTGCAATGGCCTTCGCATCATCTGCACCAGGACACTTCGACGTCTCACCACCTTCAAGTTACAAACTTGCTGGCCAAGGATTTGATGTAACAGTCGGTGCAGGCGACATCACTCTCAAGCTCACCAATGCCATCCCAATGATCACAGGTACCGTAAAAGACCTATCTGGCAAGGCTATTGATAAGGCTGTAGTGACCTTCACGGATGGCACATCGGGCACTGGTGTACCTACAGATTCACAAGGTAAGTACTCAGTATCACTTCCAGCAAGCGATACCTACAAGGTCTCGCTTGGCTACAAGGATGGCTCTTATCTCTCGAACTTCATGTTCGACACCTACACAAACACACCAAACTTCGCCCTCACAAAAGACACAACACTCAATCTTGTAGCCCCAGTCGAGCGCACCCGAGTCAAGGTCGTAGATACCAACGGCCAACCTGTCTCCGGCGCATTCGTCTCAATTAAGCCCACATCATCAACTTCTACCAACTACACCGGTTCATGGACTCTGATCCCAGGGCAGAAGCCACTTACCACCTACTTCTATTCCACATCCACCACCGATGCCAATGGTTACGCATCAGTCCCAACTCTTCACCTAGATGCTGAAACCAATGGCGATATCTATGCCCAGATCGGCCAAGGACCAAACATGGCCTTCATCTCTTCTGTCCAGAAGATCGGCGCCGGAAAAGATATAACCGTCACCCTAAAACGCCCATCAATTCAAATCAGCGGACGTCTCTACTTCACTGATGAATCACCAGTCCCACCATCGTTCGGAGTTAGCTTCTCAAATGGCCGCGGACAAGATGCACAGATCCAACGCAATTCAAATGGCACATACTCAGGCACAGCTTTCGCTGGTACCACCGGCAACTGGTGGCTCGGTTGCGGTCGCGTCGATCTAACAACAACATCAGATTTCTGCGCCAGCCTTGTTGGTGGACCAACCACAACACTCAACACCAACACAGTGCAAGATCTTGCAATCCCTACATACAAGACCCCAGTACAAATTGTGGATCCAAATGGCAAGGGCATCCCCAACGTAAAGATTCTTCTCAACAGCCAGATGGTCGCAAACGGAACAGTCACGCTCTTCCCAGGGCAGACCCCATTGAGCAGCTATTTCCTATCTGTGGGCACCACCGATGCAAACGGCATGGCAATGCTCGAGACCCTCAAACTAGACCAACCCCAGAAGGTCTACATGGAGATAACCCCAGACCCAACATCTCGTTATCAATCCCGATCGATGTTCATCACCGTGGGCGATAACTCCAAGAACGTGGTGGTGCTGACCATTCCAAAGCCAGTCATCTCCAGCGTCACGGTCTCAACCATCAACGGAGTCCTCACCGCAACCATCACCGGCGATAACTTCCCAGGGGTCTTCTCAGTCACCGCAGGGACCTTCTCCTTCAATGAATTCACAAAGAACAATGGCATCATCACAACCCAAGGATTCACAGTGGTAGACCAGAACCACATCACATTCCCAGTGCCAGCTGGTCTAACAAGCGGCGCAGTGGTGGTTACGAATGGTGGTGGGTCTGCTACGTCTGGGGTCGTGAGGTTTGGGGGTTGAGTATGGGAATCGAATGAACTCAACCTCAAAAATCATCACACGTGGCAGATCACGATGATAGAAATCGCGGTAGAAATTAGATCTTAAGGCTCGTCCCAATGACTGGTCTATTGAGGTTTGATTCTTTAGAATCCGCCAATGAGCAAAAAAGTGGTCGTTGTAGGAGGCGGTGGGCATGTCGGCCTACCACTAGCCCTAGTGCTTTCAGATTCTGGTTACGAAGCTGTCTCGTTAGATATTTCAAAAAGCACGGTTGATTTAATTAACTCTGGAACAATGCCTTTTTATGAGGAAGGCGCACAAGAACTTCTCGACAGGTCGTTGAAGGCAAAAACCTTCTATGCCACCACGGAGCATGAATCTATCAAAACCGCTGAAATTGTGATTGTAGTAATAGGCACACCAGTGGACGAACATTTAAATCCAGATCCGAATTCAGTTGTGAGCGCTATTTCTGCCTGTATTCCTTACATGAATTCATCGCAGTTGGTGGTCCTCAGAAGCACAGTATTCCCTGGGGTTACTCAGCGTGTTAATGATCTGTTTAAAGATCACGGTTTGTCTCCAGATGTCACATTTTGCCCAGAGCGAATTCTTGAAGGGCAAGCCCTTAAAGAGCTGAAAAAGCTTCCGCAAATTGTTGGTGCAAATTACCCACAAGGCACAAATCGCGCGACTGAGCTCTTTCACGCTTTGGGGGTAGAAACCATTTCGGTAACACCTGAAGAAGCTGAGCTTGCTAAGTTGTTCACCAACGTCTGGCGCTATATCAAGTTTGCAGCAGCAAATCAGTTTTGGATGATGAGTAATGAAGCAGGACTCGATTTCACTCGAATCCGCGAAGCTATCACTTTTGATTACCCACGCGCCGCGGACTTACCAAATGCCGGCTTTAGTGCCGGACCTTGCCTCTTTAAGGACACTATGCAATTGGCAGCATTTAGCAATAATAATTTTGCGCTTGGACACTCAGCAATGCTTGTGAACGAAGGCTTACCTCTTTACGTGGTGAGCAAAATTGAAGAGAAGCATGATTTGAAAAATCTTACAGTTGGTATTCTAGGAATGGCATTTAAAGGTGAATCCGATGATATTAGATCCAGCCTCGCCTATAAATTGAAGAAGATCCTTCAATTCAAAGCAAAAAATGTCTTAACAGCAGATCCGTTTGTCACTGTTGATTTGAATTTAGTTTCAGAAGAAGACCTAATTGATCAAGCGGATATTATTGTAATTGGAGCACCGCACCTGAAATACAGGGAGCTCAAGACTCAAAAACCGTTGATCGATATCTGGAACATCCTAGGTTCTGGAAATTCAATTTGAAAGTTCTAGATGCGTCAATCGTCATTCCCGCTTATAACGAATCCTCTTCGATTGAAAAGACCCTGTCTCTTCTTTCTGAATTAGAAGGAATTGAATTTGAAGTGTTGGTAGTTGTAGACAGTGCAAATGACTCAACAATAGAAGCAGTAAAAAAAGTAAAAATTAAACCGAAAAAATGTCAAGTTTTGACTCAGACCTATGGACGAGGCCCGGCAAACGCGATTCGTTACGGTATGGATAATTCAAAATCAGACTGTGTTGTGGTCATGATGGCCGATGGCTCTGATGACGCGAGAGCCATACCTGACCTTGTCAGCCTTGTATCTAGAGGTGTTGTGGTCGCCTGTGCCTCAAGATATATGTCTGGCGGCCAGCAGATAGGAGGCCCACGTTTTAAAAAATTCTTATCAAAAACTGCGGGTTCAATTCTCTATTTGCTTGCCGGTGTGGGCACTCATGATCCAACTAATTCCTTTAAGGCCTATTCTCGATCGTTCATTCAGGAAGTCGGCATTGAAAGTCGCTCTGGCTTTGAAATCGGAATTGAACTTGTCGCTAAAGCACACCGCAGACGATATCCCATCGCAGAAATTGCAACAATTTGGCTTGATAGAACTGCCGGGGAAACTAATTTTCAGCTGCGAAAATGGTTTCCAAAATACTTTAAATGGTTTAGGTACAGCTTCGGACCCATTATAAAATGATCACCTACCGCGATGAAAAGGACATAAAATGAAAGTATTGGTAACTGGCTCGGCTGGATTCATTGGCGGTTATGTAGTCGAAGAACTTCTAAATCGAGGCCATGAAGTGATTGGGCTAGACAATCTCTCTAAGTACGGTGATGTCACCCGATCATTTGAATCGGAATCACGGTACAAGTTTGTGAATGGTGATGCACGAGATGTTGATTTAATGATCGATCTTATGAAAGATGTAGATCATGTAATTGCCGGTGCAGCTTTGATTGGCGGAATTTCCTACTTCCATACTTATGCTTATGATCTTCTTGCGAAAAATGAAAGAATTATTGCATCGACATGTGATGCGGCAATCGCCACATTTCAAGCCAAAAGACCACTCAAGAAGGTAACTTATCTCTCAAGTTCTATGGTTTTTGAGAGCACTGATCGTTGGCCTTCTGTTGAAGGAGATGAGCGACGCGTTGCACCACCTCTTTCAAGTTATGGTTTCCAAAAATTAGCTGTTGAATATTTCGCCCGTGCTGCTTGGGATCAGTACAAACTCCCTTACACAATCGTGCGGCCATTTAACTGTGTTGGTATTGGAGAGCGCCGGGCCCTCGGAGACGTAGAAATCTCTTCAGGCAATGTCAAGCTCGCAATGAGCCACGTGGTACCAGATATCATCCAGAAGATTTTACGCGGACAAAATCCAGTGCATATCTTGGGAGACGGTTCTCAAGTGCGTCATTACACTTATGGGGTTGATTTGGCCAAGGGAATAGTTCTCGCGATGGAGTCAGACGCCGCGTTAAATGAAGACTTTAATCTGTCAACTGCAGAGTCGACAACGGTAAAGCAGCTAGTAGAGACCATCTGGGAAAAAATTAACCCGAACGAGCAATTAAACATGGTGAGTGACCCTGGATTTGAATACGATGTGAACAAGAGAGTGCCATCTGTTGAAAAAGCCAAAAATACTCTCGGGTTTGAAGCAAAAACTACATTGAGTGAAATGTTGGATGTGGTCATTCCTTGGATTCGAGACGCAATTAATAAAAATTTGATTTAGCCATGAACATTCGTACAAAAGACTGGCATCTTAGATCAAGATCAAAGCAAGAAAAGGCATTTGTCTCCATCCTTGCTTTACCAGTTTTTTACTTTGTTTATCTTTTTGTGACTGCAGCCAAATCAAACATTAGCGAAGTTCCGTTCTGGGACGAATGGGATAGTAAGTTTTTGATGAATCCCAAGGGAAATTCAATAACTTGGGAAAGCTTTTGGCGTCAACATAACGAACACAGAATTATTTTTAGTAAAATTTTTTTTCTCATTGACTACACACTTTTTAATGGAAAAACTGCCCCCCTAATTTGGCTAAACATATTTCTGACCTTTGGAATAATTGCAATTTTTGCCCGACTTGTTTTTAATCTTTCAAGGGGTAATTCCAAATTCATACCCATTTTATTGACCTCGTCGATAATGGTTCTGTTTACTTCATTAATTGGTTCCGAAAATCTCTATTGGGGATTCCAAAGTCAGTTTTATTTGTCAATATTGCTACCGTTCCTGAGCTTCTACCTGTACAGTGTTTTCGAAGTTAAAGGCGAGCGAAAATACCTGGTTATTGCTCTCATAATCGGATTTTGTGCAATTGGGACTATGGCTTCGGGATTGATGACTCTCCCTGCGATTCTTTTTGTTCAAGTGATCTTACGAAAGCCATTAAGGATTTGTCTTGTGACTGTTGTGGTCACGACCGCGGCGTTTCTTTTGTACTTTCATCATTACAGATTCGTTTTTAATTCTCCGTTTTCAACTCTTATTCATCATCCTTTGTTTGTGGTTAAATACGATGCGTTACTACTTGGTAATATTGTATTTACACAAACAAATCATAATGTGTATTTAACAATTCTCTTTGATCTCATAATTGTTTCGTATGTTGGAAGAGCATTTCTTCAGCTATTAAAAAATAAAAATGTATCCCTCGCTCATATTTGTTCAAGCCTACTACTCGTTTATTGTCTGGGATTTGGACTTGAAACCGCGGCCGGAAGATTCACCTTCGGATATGGTGAAGCTCTTTCATCACGATACACCCTCTTTTCTATCACGGCTATATCTGCGGCGATAGTGGTGGCCTTTGAGTTGGACCGTGAGAAATCTGGATTCAGAAATATAAGTGCAATCCTTCCGATTTTACTAATTGCTACACTCCTACCCCTTCAGAGATCCGACAGTGCAAATCACCATGACCTGAACTTTCAAAAGAACGTAGCGGCCTTAGCACTGTTCCTGGGCGTGAATGATGATTCGCAGGTCTCATTCGTGTACCCCGCACCTAAAAATATTGTGAAAAAAGTAGAGATTTTGAAAGCAAATAACCAAGCTATCTTTGGCTCGACGTTATTTAAGCAAGTGAATAAGGTCACCCCCCCTTCTAAACTGACGAATGCGCCACTTTGCAGAGGCAATTTAGAACTTGCAATCCCACTCAAGAGTATCGGGGGATATCAGTTTAAGGTGCGTGGATGGATTCTCGATGAACATAAAACTCAGCTCTCTGTTGCGCAGATTTACGATCCAAACAACGAGCTTCTAGGTTCGGCATTGGTTGGAGGTTCTAGGCCGGATGTTGCAAACTTATATGGAAAAGCCTCACTTTGGACTGGCTTCGAAGGCTACATAAAGTCAGGGAACCCCATCCAAGTAATTGGTGAGGACGCAAAAGGCCGTGTGATTTGCAAGGTAGCAATTTCGCATCGCGTGCAGGGTTTATAACGAAAAATCTTTCAAATTCCTCTTATAAAATGTGCCACCACTTTCGATGATTTCCCGTGCAAAATGATGACTCGGATTCAGATTTCTTGTGGCGAGTCGTGAGTTAATCTTTGATTTTTCGATAAATTTCTTGACAAGCTCCGCATACGGAAACATATAGACAATTTCCGAGTTTTGACTGCGTAGAATTCGAGAAAGCCGAATCTCCCCAAAATTTACCGCCGCTCTCTTGTTTCGCCAATTTCGCATATGTGAATATGCGAAATTTAATGATTCGTAGCCAATCTGGTCCGCCATGAAAAAGAAGGACTGCGCATGCTCTCCTCGTTGTAGTGATTGGGTTAAACCAAGCACATGAGACGCTGAAAGATTCTTTAGAGATGCCACCCGGAACTGGATGGCAAGCTCAGAACTGTAATGCGATACGCGTCTGCGATGATGCCGGAAGTTGGTTCCCCTAGGAACTTCGCGATGCCGCTATGTCCGCTGGAAAAATATCATCACCTAGCGCATTCCAAGAATTCTTTAGGAAAGTATCAATTGAAATAGAAGCAGGGTGTAAGTCAAAGGCATTGGAATGTGATGGTCCTGGTTTTGGCGTTGGCGTAAAAAAGTTAACTCTTCTTGTGCCGCATCAAGTGTTAAACAGTGCTTTCAGGATCACTGATGCAATTTTCCAGTATGCGACAGTGTCAGACACCAATAGACCAACGACTTCAAGTGATCAGAATCTGCTGGCGATGTGGAGGTCAGTAATGCACTTTGACTACGTGACCACTGCTGAAGGGAATAATAATTGGGTCTCTGCCCCCAACTATCTCAATATGACGAGTAAGCCCTATATATATCTAACATACGCGGGATTGAGTCTACTAATTGTATTTCTTATTTCAAAGCGAAAAAGAGATCAATCACTCGCGCATATTTTTATCGTTTTTCTTTTAATTGGCCTAGCAATCTACATTTTTGGACTATCGCTCTTTGAAGTAGGACTGGCTTTTCCAATAGGGGTAAATCTCTATTCATTACCCATATTCCCGAATCTGCTCATGGCTATCTCTATAGGAACATTGGCTTTGATTCCAAAAACTTCCCCCAGGGAAGAAGAAAAGGCTTAAGCAAATATTCTTTGAAACAGACTCTTAGTCTGATAGGAAACATTTCGATCCAAAATCTTTTGAAGCTCTCCCAATTCTTCTGGAGATAAGCCTTCATGAGCCATAGCATCAAGCATGGCTTGTTTAGTGGTTAAGCCTCTTTTAGCTAGGTCTAGCTTTAGAGGTGCGTGAAATTGACGTGCGCAATAGAGACCAAGAGAATCACTCACATGAAAGTTTTCAAGAGCAAACTGCAACAAGCTTCGATACTCTTGCGAGCCTTTGGCAAGCTTAACTGACTCAGCAAACACCGGGTCAGTCATATATGACCAGCGTAAAAGCTGATTATATTCAGCAATCGTCATGTCTGTAACTTTTGGAAGTGTGTGGCTACTGAACGCCGGCTGTACAGCTTTCCAACCTAAAACTTTTGTGAGCCTATGCTCACCCCTTTTGATTACCTTTCTTTTACTGCTGTAAGGATAATAGTGGGACCAGAAGCGCCAAAAATCCACAGATGAAGTTACTGTTGGGCCAAACCTAAGCAACATGGAAGGTGCATGAATTACGGCCTGCATGTTTAAAAATAGTGAATTACATGAGGATTTAGACTGCTTATCCAGTATCCCCAAAACAGAATCATGGCTATTTGGTGGGTAAATCATGGAATCATTTACTAAAGCAATATTCTGCAGAGATTTTGCATCTTTTGATATCAAATCAAGGGCTAATTTATAAGCTCCAAAATCACTCCCAATGTTTGGGCGAAGCAGTAAGGCACGTTTAGGGCTACTCAGTTTAGAGTGCCACTGTCTGGCCTTGTCATTCTCATTAATAACAATTATAAGAGAATAGCCAGCTTCTTCGAGCCATAGAGCTATTCTTTCAACAGAACCGAACGTTGTCGTTCCGGGGTAGCTCACTAGAATGGCAACATCACCACTCACTGGAAGAACACCGGATAAAGAAAAACTCTTATGCTTCCTTAGTAATCTAACATCAACCCAATTTTTGCTTCGGCTTGGTACTTCGGAAAGCACAACAACGGGATAAGCAACGACTCTTCTCAGTAAGCCCATGATGGAATTATAGAGGGTAAATGCATATTTCTATTTATTTATCACTTTGAGGCAAGATTAGATAGATACTGGCCATAGGAACTGCTACCTAAAGTAGAGACTGACTGCTGTAATTGATCCTTGGTTAACCAACCATTTCGCCAGGCGATCTCTTCAAGGCATGCAATCTTGAGTCCAGTTCTCTCCTCAATCACACGAATATATGTTCCTGCATCATGCATGGAGTCAGGATTTCCAGTGTCCAGCCACGCCGTCCCTCGGGAAAGCGAGGTGTAAGTAAGTTTCTCCTCATTCAAATACGATTCAATAAGTGATGTAATTTCGAGCTCGCCACGTGGGCTTGGTTTCACTTCCTTAGCTCTATTTACTACTGAATCGTCAAAATAATAAAGACCCGTCACTGCCATTTTTGAATCACTATTCTTTGGTTTCTCGTGAATAGCTAAAGGGTAACCCCCATCGCCAATTGTAAGAATTCCGTATTGGGTATGGTCAGCCACTTCGTACGTGAAAATATGTGCGCCACTTTTTGGGAGCACATTTTGAAGTTCGTGCCCAAGTCCCGCACCGTGAAAAATATTGTCACCTAGAATCATTAAGCAAGAATCACCGTTGAGGAATGTTTCACCAATAATAAATGCTTGAGCTAATCCCTCAGGTTTTGGCTGGATCGCATATTCAATCTGGATGCCGAATTGGCTGCCGTCGCCAAGAAGTGTTTCAAATGCCGACTGATCGTGAGGTGTTGTAATGATCAAAATTTCACGCACCCCCGCAAGCATCAAGGTTGCAAGGGGGTAGTAAATCATTGGCTTGTCGTACACGGGAAGAAGTTGCTTACTGGTTACCTTGGTGATTGGCCAGAGCCTGGAACCTGTGCCGCCAGCGAGAATGATGCCCTTCATATTCGAATCTTAACGATACTATTTCCACTTGCAACCAAACCGGGGGTATTTATGCGTGTATTAGTCACTGGTGGAGCTGGCTTTATTGGATCGAATTTCGTGCGCCGATCGATTGAGAAGAAACTCCCAGGTATTGACTCAATTGTCGTTCTAGATGCACTCACTTATGCAGGCATCCGGGAAAATCTTGATTCGGTGACCGGTCACAGCAACCTTCGATTTGTTGAAGGCGATATTTGTGACGAGAAGCTAGTTTCTTCCTTGCTCGAGGAAGTGGATGCAGTCGTCAATTTTGCGGCGGAGTCGCACGTCGATCGCTCAATCAATAGTGCAGCAGAATTTGTGAAGACCAATGTTGCAGGTGTTCAAGTTTTGCTTGATGCAATCAAAGCTTCTGGCAGAAAGATCCGTTTCCTTCAGGTCTCGACGGATGAGGTTTATGGATCGATTGAGACTGGATCGTGGGATGAAAATTGCCCACTACTTCCCAACTCGCCTTATTCAGCATCGAAGGCGGGTGGCGAACTCTTGGCTCGGGCGTACCACCGCACACACGGCATGGATGTTGTCATTACTCGTTGCAGTAATAACTACGGTCCATATCATTTCCCCGAGAAGCTGATTCCTCTTTTTATTACGAATCTTCTTGAAGGTAAAAAGGTTCCCGTTTATGGAAATGGCAAGAATGTGCGCGACTGGCTCCACGTAGATGATCACTGCCGTGGAATTCATGCTGCATTGATGAATGGTAGGGCTGGCGAGGTCTACAACATCGGTGGCGGTCGAGAACTCACCAATTTAGAGATAACTAGTTGGATTTTGGAAGCGATGGGCGCAGATGAATCTTCGATTCAGTACGTGGAAGATCGAAAGGGACATGATCTTCGTTATAGCGTTGATTGGACCAAGATCAATCGTGAATTAGGGTATGAGCCTCAGGTTAGTTTTGAAGATGGACTGAAAGAAACCATCGAGTGGTATCGCAATAACCGCACTTGGTGGGAACCTTTAAAACAACGTGCTGGGCTCTAGAGTTTTATGAGCTGGTTAGTTGTAGGTGCCAATGGGCAACTAGGTAGGGCTTTATCGAAGGTTCTTTCCGAACGCGGCATTGATTTTTCGGCCTTAGATTCAAAGCAGTTGGATATTACCTCTGGTGATGAAGTCAGGCATGCGGTAAATGAGCTGAAGCCGAGCGTGATTGTGAATGCGGCTGCGTGGACAGATGTTGATGGCGCCGAGAGCAATCCCGATGGAGCACATGCAGTCAATGCGGAGGGGTCTCTGCATTTGGCATCTGCAGCAAAGGCTGTTGGCGCAGTGTTTGCTCATGTATCTACGGATTACGTTTTCTCGGGGGTCTCGGACCGGCCTTGGCGCGAAGATGACCTGCGTGCTCCTGTCTCTGTGTACGGAACTACAAAGGCAGCGGGCGAGGTTGCTTTGCTATCAGAGTATTCAGCGGGCTCATATATTTTCCGAACAGCCTGGCTGTATAGCGAGTGGGGTAAAAACTTTGCGAAGACCATGGTGCGACTTGCACTCAATGGTGATGGAGAAGTGAAGGTAGTTGATGATCAGGTCGGTCAACCTACTTCAGCGATGGATCTAGCAAACCAGATTGTTGATTCTGTTATCGCGAACTTACCTTTTGGGATCTATCACGCGACAAATAGTGGCCAAGGATCGTGGTTTGATTTCGCTCAAGAGATTTTTAATTTGTGTGGGGATGGTGTCTCAGTAGATCGTGTAGTGCGTACTGATTCTTCTGCCTATGTTCGCCCGGCAAAACGTCCCGCATATTCTGTGTTAGGGCATGATGCCTGGAGGAATGTTGGAGGGAATGGCGTTGCTATCCCTGAGATGCGCGATTGGCGACTCGCCTTGCGTGAAGCGATGCCTGCGATCATTTCGGCTGTGAAGGCGGAAGGATAGGGATATGGAACTCAAACCCCTTGGTATTGAAGGCGCATGGCTCGCATCGTCGCCGGTATGGGCTGACGATCGTGGAAGTTTCCGGGAGTGGTTTAAGAGTGCAGATATCAAGGCTGCGACCGGACACGAATTTG
>Ga0208872_1000782_pt1 | contig 21586 bp, 25 predicted proteins | sample CryBogCBH12Aug08_FD_185508 | JGI IMG/M metagenome (GOLD analysis project Ga0208872, IMG submission 185508) | Freshwater microbial communities from Crystal Bog, Wisconsin, USA - CBH12Aug08 (SPAdes) | ecosystem: Environmental > Aquatic > Freshwater > Lake | place: Crystal Bog, Wisconsin, USA...
AATCATGTCATTTGATATTGAGTGTTATTCGTCAACGGGCGCGTTCCCGGACCCTCGGAACCCGCAAGACGTCGTGTTTCAGATAGGTATGACGACCAAGGAGTTTGGGAAAGATGGGTGGTTCGACAGGAAGTGTCTGTGTCTCAAAAAGACAGTGGGACAGGACCTCGAATCCTTCGAGACGGAGCGCGAGCTCTTGGACGCGTTTCAAAAGTATCTGGTCAAGGTGGACCCGGATATCATTACAGGCTGGAACATCTTCGGCTTCGACTTGGAGTTTCTACACGTTCGGGCGGTCCTCAGAGGTGCAAGTACCGTATGGGGCCGTGTCAAAGATGATCCGGTCGAAAAGGTCGTGGAAAAGAACCTTTCGAGTTCGGCTCTAGGCAACAACCTGCTGAAGATGACCCCTATGAAGGGTCGGTACGTATTTGACCTGTTTCAGGATGTCAAGCGGGAACACAAGCTTGAGAGCTATTCCCTGAACAACGTCTCGAAACACTTCCTCAAGGACCAAAAGAATGACATGCCCGTCAAAGAAATCTTCGGACGGTACGTCGAGGGTGATCCCGTGCGGCTCGGGGAGGTTGCCGCCTATTGTATCAAGGATACCGAACTGCCGCACGCCCTTTTGGCCAAACTGTGTCAGATCCAGAACCAGATTGAGATGGCGAAAGCCTGTTGGGTTCCCCTGTCATTCCTCAGCGAACGGGGCCAGCAAATCAAGGTGTTTTCCCAAATGGCCAAGAAAGCGCGAGAACTCAATTTCATTATTCCTACTTTCAAACGAGACGCGTTTACTTCTGGAGGTGATGAAGACGGCTATCAAGGTGCAACCGTGCTTGAAGCCCAGACGGGGGCGTACTACGGACCAATCACAGCCTTGGACTTTGCGTCTCTGTACCCGTCCATCATGTGTGCACACAACCTGTGTTATTCGACCCTTGTGATGGACCCCAAGTACGACAACTTGCCAGGCGTAGAGTACGAGACGTACGGGCCACACAAGTTCGCCCAAAACGTTCCTTCCCTCCTTCCGGTCATCTTGACAGACCTCAAAGCCTTTCGTAAAAAAGCCAAGAAACTAATGGCCCAACACGAAGGAACGCCTATGGAGGCTATCTATAACGGTCAACAGCTTGCGTACAAGGTCAGTATGAATTCCATCTACGGGTTCACGGGTGCTTCGAAGGGTATGTTGCCTCTGGTGGCTATCGCCTCGACCGTGACTATGCGTGGTCGCCAGATGATCGAAACGACCAAGAATTACGTGGAGGCGAACTTTCCGGGTGCAAAGGTTCGGTACGGGGACACGGACTCCGTGATGGTTGAGTTTGATGTTCAGGGGCGCAAAGGTCAAGAGGCTATCGACTACTCATGGCAACTGGGTGAACAGGCAGCCGACCAGTGTACGAAGCTTTTCAAGGCACCAAACGACCTTGAGCTTGAGAAGGTTTATTGTCCGTACTTTCTGTACAGCAAGAAACGGTACGCGGCAAAGATGTTCGAGAAAAAGGGGGACGCGGTCGTTTTCAAAAAGATTGACGTCAAGGGCCTCCAAGTGGTCCGAAGAGACTCGTGTCCGTACGTGCGTGAGACCCTCAAGTCGCTCTTGGATATGGTGCTCGAGTCGAGCGACCCGACACCCGTTATCGAGTTTGCGCGTGACGCGGCCCGGAAGCTCATGGCTGGTGACGTGCCTACAGACAAGCTCTTGATGAGTAAGCAGCTCGCGGCAGACTACAAGGTACCCCAGCCCCACGTCACGGTCCGGGACAAGATGCGAGCCCGCGCGCCCGGCTCCGAACCGCAACAGGGCGACCGCGTGTCCTTTGTGATCATCAAGGGTGACGGCAAGATGTTTGAAAAGGCCGAGGACCCCGTATGGGCCCGAGACAACAAAGTCCCGCTTGACTACCAGTACTATTTCACAAACCAGTTCAAAAAGCCCGTACAGGACTTGCTTGAACCCCTGGTCAGCGCCGATCTGATCTTTGACAAAAAGTTTATGGTCAAGACGTCGAGTTCCGCCGAGGTGGAGGCGCGGAAAGCCTTCCTGGCCCGGTTCTCAAAGCCCTTAAAAGCTCCAAACGTATAGTAGGTATGGAAGAGGCCGCCTATCAACAACAGATTCTTCAGAACATAGAGGACGAGGTGACTCGTCGCGTCAATCTCAGGTCCCGGGCCGTCCTCGAGGAGGTTTCTCGTCTTTACGAGATTCCTATCGAGCGACTCATCAAAGATACGGTGCGGGTCGAAGGCAACTTCTGTAAAGGTATTTTGAAAAGCAAGCAAAGGTGCCTCAAAAAGCCCAAGGAGAATGGGTACTGCGGTTTTCACCAGTGTCAGTGTCCGGAATACAAACCTCCTACCGAAAAGAAAGAGGAAACAGCACCGGCGCCTTGGGACTGAGGAACACGTAGTGTTCTGATCCTTGTTTGCGAGCGGGGACACGCACTTAGAGATTTCCAACTTAAAATTGATTAATGGGAAGCAAAAGTGATCTTTTACTTTCAAGTTTGACCAAGTTTTTTGAGGTTCCGGAGAATAGTAAACAGCTCCATGACATTCTCGGTCACGGAAAGGGTCCGTCTCTCCGCAAACTCGAATGGTTTGTAACGAATTATTCCAAGGCAAACCATGTGTCTTTTACGGCCCCGAACGGTAAGGTCTTTACGGTACACGTCGCATACAAGTCCAGTTTGGACGGGTACAGTAAAAAACTTTTTGATCCGTTTTGTCGTACCGAGCGTATAGACTTTCAGGGTCTGACAACGACGTGTGCCCAACTGAACTTTTTGCGGTGGGCCATATCGAACGGAATTGTGGAGGCTCTCCGAAAGCTTACAGAAACGGAAGGGAAGCAAACCCGCCCTGAAATTGAAGAAGAGTATATCCATAATAAAACATGTACAGATTGTATCCAGACGTGATCTGGTTTGTATAGGCTTGGTTGAAATTCAGTTGTATATATGTCGTTTGTGAGTTTAACTTTGCAAAATTCAAGTACCCACCCTGATTGTACTCTTTCGGCGTCAACCCGAAAGAGTACGTATAGATGTTCTTTGAAGGTATAGAAAGGTAGTGTTCGAGAGGCTGTTTAAATGAGTAGTACAGAGACCCCTGAAACGTACTCAGGATGTCCACATTATTCAAGGTGATCTTGGCGTTATTAATCACGTCCACAAAGTTGGCATTTCCCGAAGGGAACTGGAGCTGAATACCCGTCTGAATGTACTGGGTCGAGTACCCGTAGCTGTACCGAGACGCATAGTACCGACCGTCTGTTATATTTTCAAAACTTTTGTTGCGGAAAAACCACGCCAAAACCTGAACAGGGTAGTTGGCCGTCAACTGAAGAATAGGATTTGCGCTCGTGAATGAAAGGGTCGACTCCTTTTGGACGCGATTTACAATGTACTTGAGAGGTGTGTTTTGATAGTACAGCTTCTCTGGATTTTCGAGTAAAATCTCTTCAGTGATGAGATTCGGCCACAAAGTTGTCCCTGTTGGGTACACGTCGTACTTTGTGTTGGCCGGAAGACTCGCCCACCACGTGTTTGGGCGGAACGTGAAGCGCACATACAAACGCTGGGCCCACATGGCACACGTCGGAAGGTACGGTCTCCGAAGACGCTCACGTCCTTTATTGTTATGCGAATGGCGACGGCAAAAGAAAAACTCGAGAGGAATGGTAATTGTCCCACCGACTTGGGCATTCGACACGTTCAGGGCTGTCTGAATACCGAGCTGCTCATCCGCGTCCAAGAACATTTGGTCCCGAATAACGTACCAATCATCGTACAAAGTCTCGACGATTGTCTCATTCACGAGGAGGTCAACTTGTTGTAAAAGAGCCCGACCGACGTTTGGCGTGTAACTGTTGCTTCCCGGAAGGGCCGGCAGAGTCACCGAGAGGTACATGTTCGACAGGAGATGGCCCAACTCTGTAGGCCGCAGCTCAATCTGAATGACGGACCCCTGATAAAAAGGGTTTGGAGGCGGGAAAGGGTACACACGCTGGTACATGACAAAGTTCGAGTACCGCTTGAACTCGGGGTTCCACTGAGACTTGCTCATATCGTCCGTCAAAAGGTACTTTTCCTGAGGTCCGATCGCTTGAAGCGCAAGGATAGACCCAGAACTGAAGCCCTTGTTTTTCTCTTCAATGTACTTGTTTTCAGGAAACAACCGACCATCTGAAAGAACGTTTTCCCATTCAACATCTGTGTTGAGATCCCGAAGCACCGGGTATGTCCCAGCGTGCACGTTCGAGTTGAGCTGGACCTGTACGTTCGGTATTCCACTCGTTGTCTCGGGTGGCACATAACTCGTGAACTTTCCGGGAATGAAAGTGTTTGTAAACAAAGGCTCTTGAATCATAGCCGGAACACCGTTCACAAAAATCTGGTTTGAATTGTTCGGGATGGCGCTTCCATCAACGGACTCGAGTGTTGCCAAGTTTGTGTAATGTATAATCTGATTCATAATTGGGGCATTCACCTGGGCTATGTTCTGTGAGTAAGACGTCACGCGCATAGGCACTTTTATCGTAGGGAGACCGGTCACAAGCCACCCGGCAGTCGTTTGGGGAGGAGGTGGGGCCGTAAAGTAAAACGTCGTCATGCCCTGTTTAGTGTCGTAATAGCCGTAGATGGGCATCTTTGTTTTCTTGTTTGAGTACTGAAGCTGGTTCGGTGGATAAAGAATAGCACCCGTGGCCTGTTGTATGCCCTCTATGTTTTGGTCCGTATCCGTCTGAAGATTAAAAGACCAGTTGTACCCGGGTCCGGGTGTGAGTGAAGCCCCTGTAATCTGAATTTGACCCAAAATTCCCGTGAACCCGTCGCCAGTCCATCCAGCGCTTATGGGCACCGCTGGACGATCGGATGTTACATAAAAAGTAATCTGTGTCGGACCTGTAACTTTATAAAATCCGTTCACGTCTATGGGTGCAAGGGCCACGGGTGTTTCTTGGGGTGTGGGTGCGTTCGCAGGTCCGGGTGTTGGACTTGGCGCCGGAGCAGGGCCTACAGTTTTATTGAATAGACCAAATATAGAAGCTTGTGCGCGTTTTTCAAGTGAAAGTACATTTTGGAATGCTTTCTGCATTCCCCTTTCTACAACTCGCTCAGATTATTCTTCCACAGTTGAATCACACTCGTCGCCTTGAGTGTGTCCCGCTCGGCCTTGCGCTTCGCGACCAAGTCCTGGAGCCGCTTGACCTCCTCCGCCACGTACTGGTACGTCTTGATATCCATGAGTTTCTCCCAAATTTCATCCTTAAATTGCGCCTTGGCAAGTTGGGCTTGGACTTGGGCCAAGGGGACGTTCAGGACCTTGAGGCCTCCGTTGATCACTCCCGTGATGAATCGAGCCTTTTCACTGAGCCACTCAATTTCAGAATCAAATTCCTTGAGCAGCCACGCCTTGCGTTTCTTGTACACCCCGAGCCGAATCTCGACGTAGTCAACCAGTATCTCTTCAGGGCTATTGTATTTCTTGACGGCGCCGTTGGGGCCAATGAGGTACATGTTGCTCGTGTGGATCGTCTTGTTGAGTCCGAGCTCTTTGACAGGGTCCTCGAAGGAGGCACCCCATATCCGAAAGTCTGGTTGGGTCTCTGTAGAGTGATTCTCGTACTTTTGGATCGTTCCCTTTTCGACCAGATCGTCCAAGTGTTCCTTGAAGTCCTGGATCCACTTACCTGGTGGGAGCTCCGTGACGTGGAACTGGGACCCCTCGCGCTCCACGAGACCCTCCAGGGCCCAGGTATGGTCCTTAGTCTTCGTAACCCGGCCGCGGAACCCCTTGAAGTGTGGGACCATCGGTGCCATCGCCACCTGGTCCAAGGCACACTGGATATTGTGTTTCAGGACATCTACGTCGTAGGGGGGCACGTAACAGCTGAACCCCGTCCCGATACCCTCGGCACCGTTCACGAGGATCATAGGGAGTACGGGCACGTAAAACTCGGGCTCGACCTGTTGACCATCGTCCACCACGTATTTCAGGACGGCGTTATCGGCTGGATGGAAGATGCGTTTTGTCACAGGACTCAGACGCGTGAAGATGTACCTGGAACTCGCAGCGTCCTTCCCACCTGCCAGCCGTGTCCCAAACTGTCCCGAAGGTTCCAAAAGGTTCAGGTTATTTGCACCCACAAAGTTCTGGGCCAAGTTCACTATCGTCCCTTGGAGGCTCGCCTCCCCGTGATGGTACGCAGTCTGCTCGGCCACGTAACCTGCCAGCTGCGCCACCTTCATGTCTTGTGTGAGCCCCTTCTTGAGGCACGCGTAGATCACCTTGCGCTGACTAGGCTTGAGACCGTCCGCCACGTGTGGGATGCTTCGCTTGATGTCCTCGGCACTAAAGTTCGCAAGGTCGCGGTGAACGAAATCAGATACAGACAGCTTGGCGACTTGGCCATAGGGCACACCGGGAGGTGGGGTCGCCATGTGTTTCGTGAGCCACTCCTTGCGGTCATCACTCAGAGCCTTGGCGAAAGCAAGCATCATAGACTCATTCATATCCTTGTCCGCCCCGAAAGCCACCGTCAACTTATCAATCTGTTTGAAGTACTCCTTGGCCTCGGCGCTCGTGGATGTACCCAGACCCTTGTAGTACTTGACCGGACCCGGGAGCCCACCGGACCTCTGTGCCTGTGCCTCGCGGAAGGCGTCCTCCGTGAAGAACCAGGTCTTCCCTGCCTTGATCACGGGCGTCACCATACTCACGATGAATCCCAACTCAATCAGCTTGGGCCAATATACGTGGAACATGTTCAGGACCAGGCCCTTGATATGACTCCCGTCCAAGTCAGCGTCCGTCATAATCATAAGTCGACCGTACCGTAAATCTCTCAGGGAGTTATAGACCTTGCCATGTTGGAGCCCGAGGATCTTTTTCAAATTGCTGAATTCTTCGTTATCAGTCACTTGCTTTACCGAAGCATCCCGAACATTGCGAGGCTTACCCCGGAGTGGAAACACGCCGAACGCATTGCGGCCTACAACGCTCAAGCCTGCAATAGCAAGGGCTTTCGCCGAGTCACCCTCCGTAATGATAAGCGTACACTCGTGGCTCCTGTGTGTTCCGGCCCAGTTGGCGTCGTCGAGCTTAGGAACGCCTGTAATACGAGCCTTTTTGGCCCCATCTGTCTTTTTGAGTTCCTTGTCGACCACGGCCAGGCCCTTGGAGACCAAGTCGTCCAACACACCCGAGGCGAAGACATCCTTGATGAATTTTGGTGGAAAATTGGGTGTATCGGAAATCTTTGAAGTACACTCCGCCTTGGTCTGACTGCTGAAAGTTGGGTTGATGATGACCCCCTTGACAAAGACGAAAAGGGACGACTTGATTTGGGCCGGCTTCAGGGTCGCACACCGCTTGTCCTTTTGGATATCACTCACAAGTGCTTGAACGACCCTGTCCACGTGTGTCCCACCCTTGGTCGTCGCAATCCCGTTGACCCACGAGCACTGTTGAAAACCCCCCGAAGTGGAATGACCGATAACAACATCGAGCCAAACCTCTGTCAACTTCAGACTCGTAGACCCATAGGCTGTGAGACCATGCATCTTGGCATAGTCCTCAAGGTCCGAGACTTGGATCAATTTTGAATTAAAATAGACCTTGGCCTTGGGACACAAAAAGGCTGCGTCCCATGCACGCTTCTCAGCCACCTTGAAAAAGTCACCATGTCCGCCGAACCTCTTGATATCAGACGTGAAACCGACCCGAACATAGACACCCTCGGACGTATTCTCAATCATAGGTGGGTCACACCGACTCATGTTGTCGTGCCACATCTGGCGGTACGTCTTCTTTCCATCGCTAATCACGATCCAGAACTTTGTGGAAAATACGTTCGCAAGTTTCGCACCGTACCCGTTTCGCCCACCTGTGACCCGTTGCTCATCGTCATTATAGTTTGAACTTGTCAAGAGGTGTCCAAAGATGAGTTCGGGGATCCAGAGAGGCGCACCTTGAGCGTCACGCTCGCGCTCATGCTTCTTGATCGGAATGGCGACTCCCCAATTTTCGATCGAAATTGTGTTATCACACGCATCGATCAGAATCTGGGAGAGCTTCTTCTGGTGCAGAGAGTACTGGTCGATGGCGTTGACAAGAACTTCATCAAAGATCTTCACCAACCCAGGAGATACCACACATACAGAAGGTTCAAAATGTTCGGCAACGCGGGTCCACTGAGTGGAGGACTCGGGTTGTAGGGATCCCACGTAAGTGTCTGGCCGCTTAAGGATGTGTTCCACATGGGACAGACGCTCATATTGCATTTACTAAACTGCGCTTAGTGTCTTTAGTTGAGCTTGTTGGCTTTTACGTTCTTCGCGGCGTTCTCAACCGAGTTGGCAACGACGTGCGCTGTCTTGTACAGGTGATCGTAGAACCCACCCGCCTGCAACACAAGGTGTGCCAATGTGAAAATGACGGCGCTCGTTCCAATTGCGGGACCGATAGGGTCTCCGTGGTTCTTTGCGACGATGATTTCACCGGCCGTCACGATGGCGACAAAAATGACCGTCTCGAGACCAAGGGCCATTGAAGGACCCAGACTCTTGAAAATACCCTGTGTGTAGTCTGGAGAGGCCCGGGCGACCAGGGCCAACATAATTGCCAAAAGTGCAAGGACACCCCCTGCAATCAAGATGGGCTTGCTAAATTTGGACTCTTCCTTCTGAATCTTATCCGTTGGTTTTTCAGACCCAAAGATGGTAAAGTACCCGGCAAACTCGCGGCACACGTGGTACAAGAAGAAGAGCATAAAAGCGAAAATAAGGTGATTGAAAAATAAGTCGCGACGACCACGGGTCAGGGTCAGGAACACGGCGGCCAGCGCACCGAACCCGCCGGTCGCGAGGGCATCCTGCATAAACTTGGTCGGGTTCTGAGCCACGTACGAAACGTTACCATTCATCGCCGCCAAGGCAATCAGGGCCGCAATGAGTCCACCCTTTCCAAGGATTGCTATCTTTTCAAAGCCATTCGTTGCCCACGATGGCGCTTTCCTGGTCAAGTCGATACGTCGGCCAATTGTAGTTGCAAGAATCAATAGAAAACAGGCCGACATTGTTCCTCCAACACCGATACCAATGTTCGCTGTTTCACTTATTGCAGGCTGCTGCTGATCACTGACTGAGGAAGGCGCCGGACTCGGACTGTCCATTCTTTTCTACTTTTTCACAAGAAAATAAGCAGTGCCCGCCGCCAGTATAGTCCATAGAACCAGGTGGTCCAGGTTATTCATAGCCTGAATCTGCTCAGGAGGGAGCTTATCAAACTCAGCCTTGTAGCCTGGAGGTTTGAACGGAAGCCAAATGTACCGACCAAAAGGGACGAGGGTCGGCTTGAGTTTATCCTGGCACTTGTATGAGTAATCGTACCACGCGAGCGCAATATAGGGAAACCATATGAGAAAGGCCAGGACCCAGAGATTCTTGTGTGGCAAGTACCAATATCCACCGGCAAGAATCGCTGTAAAGATGATGCACTTGATATTCAGTGCGAATGGGTGACCAGGGAAAAGACCGCCGGCCATCACTTATTTTTGAGCAACATAAAAACTAGAGCAAGCACCAAAAGAATAATGATAAGAATTTTGAAATCAAATTGAGGGCTTGGATCCTTGGTCTTAATCGTCGTCCAGCGCTCCATAGCCTGTTCAGGGGTCACGATGGGTTTTCCAAGGCGAGCATTGACGAGGTTATGGACGTGAACGGACCAACGGAACAAAACAAGAGAATCATTCGAGTCTGGCAAAGGGTTCTCTTTCAGAACCTCTGCAAAGTGACCAGCACACATGGGACACGGGATGACACGTGCGAATTCTTGAACAAAATTGGGTGTGATGGTTCCGGCCAAACACAGGAGGTGGAGGGTTCCCCAAAGGTTCGGACCCCATATTTCAGGTCGAACACCCATAATCTATTTTTAGTCGAGAAAAATCTTTACTGGGGTGCGGTTTCTTCCCGGGGCTCGGCAGCCTCGGGCACCGGCTCGGGCTTGGGGCACCCGCATCCCTCACATCCACACCCCTCACACCCTGCTTCGCAGCCACACTCACACCCGCACTTCTTGGAGGCGTTCAGAGCCTCCTCAATCAGGGCTGAAGCGCGAGACACGGGCACGTCATCCGTCTCGGCCTCGTCCACCTTGACCCAGGGGGTTCCGGAGGAAACCCCGAGGTGCAGAAAGGAACCTGCAGTGACCGCCTTGTCCTGAGACGTAATAGTACCATCCTCACCAAACACAAACTCCTCAGGCTCACTGCCCTCGTGAAGCAGATCAGCCACGTGGTTCACGTAGTTGCCCGTCTCCGTGTTCTTTATGTAAGAGCCCTCGAGCGTGTACACGTTCGGGGTTGTACCAAGCTGAACGCGACCGAAGATTCCAGAAGTCCAAAACAGACCCGATGTAGGGTCCTGAAGAGTGAAAGGCATTTTAGTATTAGACGGGAAATTAGTTCCCGCCACGAAGGCGCAAAACGAGGTGGATTGTCGACTCTTTTTGGATATTGTAGTCCGCCATAGTTCTATCATCCTCAAGCTGCTTGCCCGCGAAAATCAGACGCTGCTGGTCCGGAGGAATACCCTCCTTATCTTGAACCTTCGCCTTGACATTGGCGATAGTGTCGCTGGACTCCACCTCAAGCGTGATCGTCTTGCCCGTGAGTGTCTTGACGAAGATCTGCATCCTTTTCTTACTAGAAAGTGTGACAATTTTTTAAGTACCTCGCCCCGGCCTCCCAAAAAACGTGTATTGCCCTGCTCAGGCCTCTCTCGCCTCCAACTCTTCCACACAAACATGGACCTTGCCAAGTTCGAAGCCTCGGCAGCCCGCTTCAAGGCGCACATGCTCGAGCTCCGCGCCAAGAGACACAAGGTCCAGCTGTACACAGAAAAGATCAAGCCCAATGAGTCTATGCATAGCGAGAAGAAAAAGGGGGCACCAGCCCCGGACAAGTGTCGGTGCAAAGCCAAGACGCTCGAGGGGAAACAGTGTGGGTTCAAGTCGACCCACGGGGACTTTTGCAAGAAGCACTCAATAAAAACCTCGGAATAGTGTAATATGGAGTTTAACTGGAACTACCTGTGGGCCGCTCTGGTCGTCAACTTTCTCCTCGTCTACCTCGTCCCGCGTCTGATAAAGAAACCCACAGGCATCCAGGTCATTGATGACGTCGTCCTGTTTTTGAATTCTCAGAAGGGGTTCCTGCTTGCGTCCTCCATGGTCGTTGGTCTGACCGTGTACCTGTCCCACTACTGGGTCGACTCGCAGGCTGGCGGCGGTGAGTCCCCACACTCTCCCGTTCGCCCCGAAAAGTTTTAAATCTCCGTACCTGATAAGAAATGGCCACGACCAACGCGGCAATTACTCAGGCAAATAACGCGATGAAAAACCTGAACGTTGCGGCTAACGCTCAGATGCAAGCCGAGGCCGGAACCAACGTGTCTCAGAACCTCGCCAAGATGAATACCAACCTGAACAAGTCGGCCCAGGGTCTTCAGAATGCAGCCAATAAGATGTACAAGATTAACCTGAAGAACGTTGGGGACAAGTTTATGGAGGCGGCCAAGGCGGCGCAGGCGGCTGCGACCGCCAAGGCGGCTCAGAACGCAACTATGGCTATGAATCTCCTGTCCAAAGCTATGGTCAAGAACCTGAACCTTGTGAATCAGGGCAAAGCCCCAGCAAACGCGGCAGGTGTTCAGTAACTTCGGTCATCAGAGCCCGCGTGTGCGTGTGGTCCCAGAAGGTGACGCGCTTTTGAAAACAGTCACGTAGGGCCGCGACGAGATGATCTTGGGACGGGTGACCCCACTCGAGGTCCTTTGTAAATAAGAAATCGTCAAACCCGATAGGCCCTTTTGTACACGGTACAACCCAGGGTGTCTGCACGTACTCTTTGAGTCCCCCGTAATCAGTTATTATGACGGGTTTGGACCGCAAAGCAGCCTCAACGGCCCCCATTCCGACCCCCTCGGAGTGTGAGCAATTGACATAACAGTGACAAGAGCCGTGTATCTTTTCGAGTGCCTCGTCGCTCAGAAGACCGTTGATAACAACGACTCCGGGCACCTTGATCTCGACTGGTTGCACACAAGTCGCCTTGAGTACGAGTCGGGCCTGATCCCCGAACCCGCAACTCAAAAAGGCGTTGATGAGTCCCCCTATGTTTTTGCGTGGATCCGCAACGTTTCCGATGGTATAAAATGTGTACGGGGGCTGCTTCCCGTGATCGGCCTCAATAGGACACTTGTGCGGCCTCTCAGACGCGTAGTGCCTCAGAAGCTTCCACTCGACCCACGGAAACTGGCGCTCGAGCGTGCTTCGTGCAAACTCGGAAGGGCACCAGACCGTCTTGTACCTGGTCAAGAGCCCATAGGCCGGGTTGACGGGCTCGGTCTCACACACAGTCATATACATCATCGAGTCGCACATAGTTGCGTACTTATCAATAACTGCAAGTTGTTGCTCAATAGGTAAAACAAAAGCAAACCCGTGCGTGTACCGAGACTGCTTGGGAACCTGACCAATCTCCACGTACTCCGAGTCCTCAACAAGGGTCGAGTACTGTTTCGTCACCTGACCGATACCTGCCAAAAGAGTAGGGCCTATGAAGAGGATCGTCATGTACTACACGCTTGTAATTGCCTTATTTGATGACTTAAAAGACCAACTCTCCATTCGAGTGAATTTTCAAGTAAAATTCGAATGATGACTTCCCGGGTCTTTCGATTCGGAGCTCTACACCAGTCCATGATCCACGAGATCCACGAAGCAAGGTACGGAACCATCTGACGTTTCCAACGAAAATATTTCCTCTGAAAATACAAGGAAGGGATGACTGTATTGAACGTATTGCTCATGACAGTCGCTGAACTCTTTGGAAACGCCCATCTCAAATGGTTCGCCGAGAATGGCAAGCATCATCACTTGGGTTTGGGTGTTGCGGCGTGGCTCGTAGTACTTCTGTTCCTCGTGCAGACGCTCAAGTCTCAGAGTATGATGTGGACCTGTATCATGTGGGAAGCTATGATAGTGTTGGGTGGCGCTGTGACAGCCTATTTAGTGTTTGGTGAAAAGTTTAGTCACTGGATCCAATGGCTCGGAGTCCTCTTTGCCCTCGGGGCGGCAGTGTGCATCAACTATGAGTGTCCGTCTATAGTTAAACCTATTGACTGCTCTTAGGACAATGAGTAGCGGCTGGCAAAGCCCAGACGCTGAGAAATGGCGCTTTGTTTTTCAAAGACTCGACAATTTAGAAGTGGAATTGTCGGAACTTCGGGAGGCGACGTGGCCCGTGTGTCAGGGAATAAGGGAAGAGAGAGGTCAGAAAACACTCCCAGAAAAGAGACGGTTTTTCAAATTTTTAGATTTTGATATCGTTCAAAGACTCGTCAGGCTCAAGGGGGAGTTCAAGGGAAGGTACCCAGCCCTAGACGTCGAAGAACTTCGACAGGTGCTGGTAGAGGAACCTCCTCTGGCCGCTTCTTGAGTGGCGTATGTCCATCCGTGTGAATACCCTGCTCGATGTAAAACTTGAAGGTCTGCGGGGTCTGAGCCGCATGGTGTCCATCCTTGGCGTGGGCAAAGGTGTGCATCTTATTACACACGTGGTCGGCGTTCCCGAAACTGCTCAAGTGCCATCCTGCATATTGAATCACGGGGAACTTCCACCGACCGTCTCGGAGGGCGTTCGGCCCGACGCGTTTGAAGATCTCTGCGGTCGTGATCACCGTCCCGAACCAGGGCTCGCCCGTAAACAGGTGGTCGAACGAGTACTCGAACATCCACATATGGACCGAGTTTAGGACGTGAGGCAACTTCTCAAAAGGTACGATGCGCAAGTCTGGAATCTCATCCACGTCACTGACCATGATGATCGACCCGTCAGGAACATCCTGAACGCCCCGGAGAATACACTCGCGCTGGTACTTTTCGCGCGACCACGGGTTCTCATCCTTGGGCGACTCCTCGGCCGTCACGATGATATGTTCAATTTTGTGAAGCCACTTGGCGTATCGGTCCCGATTATTCTGGAAGAATAAATCCTTGGGTCCACCCACGTGATTCACCTCTGCCTCGACAAGTACGAAACGGTCTACGTACCTGTCGAGAACCTCTAGGCGAAGTTCAAGGATATCATACTCGTTATAAAACATAAACGTATCTACAAGCATTTGTACTTGAAATAACTCTTTCCCTTATCTTGCAAAGACTTTAGAACATTACGGTAATTTTCGTGGTGACCGCCCTCGAATTGGTGGTGAAGCGCGTCTTGGCCAAACCCGTACTGAAGCTGCTGAATCTGGTTTATGTGACAGTCTGGTGTACAGACCGTCTTGAGTTGGACCCCCTGTTTGGTCAACAGGTTCGAGAGTATGACGTCATCGGCCGCCTTGGCCTCCTCCCGAAGCTCCTTGAACTCGTCCACGAGGTTCTGGATCCACCCCGCCTTGACGAGCACAGCACCGTACCCTTCAAGGACGTCCATGGGTACCCCATGGGTCCGTGGGTACCGCTTCTCAAAATAGTTTTGAAAGTGAAACCCTGAAAGACCCCATGCACTCCTAGTGTCCACCTTCCACCACTTCAAAAGGTTAGTCACCAATTTTGGATCATAATTGGTATCATCGTCCAAGTACACGATTAGGTCCTCCGGGTCGAGGAAAGGTGCAGGACCGATCGCCTTGGTTCCTGGGCCAAGGTCTTCACACTCCCTGTTAATCTTCAATTTTGATCCAAAAATAGGAGGAACGGTCCCATCCCACTCTGGAAACCGTTTGTACGTAGGAGGAATATTGACCCAAATTTCATGACACGTCTGGTACTCTAGATTTTTTATAGTGTTTTGCAAGTGCTCAAACCGGGTAGGGATGGTCGTTAGGCTTATGATGACCTTCATTAAAGTTTAAAGGAAAAGATACTTTATTTGAAAAATGACACTGACTATTGTCACGAGTCACTGGAATGAAGATCTCAATTGGCTCAAGGAGTCCAAGTTTCCCGTCGTCCTCATAGACAAGGAGGGTGCCGCACCCTCCCCCTTTGTTCCGCAACACGTCATACCGAACAGAGGAAAGGACACAAGTGCCTGTTTCAAGTACATCATTGAAAACTATGAAAATTTACCGGACCATATGGCTTTTATTCACGGGCACGAAAAGGCGTGGCATCAGTATCACGACCGTCCTCTTTTGGAGGTGATTGAAAAAGCAAATATCGCCAAGTACGGGTACATTCCTCTGAACAACTTTATGCGATACTATATGTTTTATGACGAGGGTGTCACAGTCCAAGGGTGTCCGGGTATGTATCTCAAGTCGTACTGGTACAAGTTTGGGTTCCCACCGGTTCCCGATGGCGCGCGAATGATAATACCGATATGCGCTCAATTCATCGTGGCAAAAGAGCGCATATTGGCAGTCCCCAAGAGTACTTGGGAAACGTGGTACAGTGTGATCATGGCGAACGAAGACAAGGAGGCTGAACAGCCTATGATTATGTTTTTTGAGTTTGTTCTTCACTATATTCTTGGCGAACCCTTTGTGTTTCAAATACAGGATGACTGGTTTTCGTTCCCGTACGAAATAAAATGGTTTCACACGATTGACTGGACGTAATCCTCGATTCTCAATTGAGGAGTCCAGTTGAGAAGCCTCTGAAGCTTCGAATTATCACTCTCGGTCGCCTCCAAATCAACTTGGCGCTTCTCTGTATGGACTTGATTATCTGAAATAATGTTCGCCAGGGCCTTGATTGACAACTGCCGCCCAGTTCCCACATTCATCGTCTCATTATACAGGTCGGACTCCATCGCAAGGATATTCGCTGTACACACGTCCTCGACGTGGACAAAGTCGCGGGTCTGTGTGCCATCCCCGTGAATAATAAGGGGCAAGTTTTCCTTTTTACGCTTTAGAAATATACCCGAGACTATCGCGTACGACCCGGACGCCGGCTCGTTTGGCCCAAATACCATAAAGTATCTGAGTCGAATCGTCGGAACATTATACAGACGCGAGTACATCTCACAATAGAGCTCACCACAATACTTGCTTAGCGCGTATGGCGTCTGACAGTCGGGGAGCTGCCCCTCGTGCTGCGGAACCGAATTCATGCCGTAACAGGTCGAAGAGGCGCTATACACAACCTTCACCGGAGGCTCGTGACTCAATGCAAACTTGAGCACCTGAATAGTTCCCATGACGTTTTGGTGTGTACAAAAATCAATCATCTTCGGGTCCCCGAGGGAAGGAAGGACTTTGCTCATAGCCGCCAAGTGAAAAATACCGTCAACCTTTCCGACCTTTTCAAACACGTTCGAGTCGGTGACATCACCCTGAACAAAGGTAACGTTCGAATTCATAGAAATATAGTCTATGTTCCCGGTCGATAGGTTATCGACCACAATAACCTCATGAGTCTTTGAGAGCCTATTCACAAGAGTACTTCCTATAAACCCGGCTCCACCCGTCACCAAATACCGCATTGTATATCAAGAGGTATTTGCCTTTATTTTGGTTTAGAGACATGGGACGAAAATTGTATAATGCTGATATCGGCCCCTAATTTCATGCGAGAATGTGATATCGTTCTAGACCCTTCGTTCGGTCCCGTCGACTTTTCACAGGATTTTTCTAATAAAAAAGTTTTTTTGAACACCGATTATTTTGAACAGGTCCTTCCCAAGTTGCTTCAGTCGTCAAACTTGACCCTTGTGATACATCATTCGGACCGGTTCTTTGATCGTATCATGTTTGAAGCGGTTCGACCATGTGCGAATCGAATTCTCGTACGGAATTGCGATTGGACCCACCCCCTCGTGATTCAAGTACCCATAGGCTTTGTAGACGCTCCGCCCAACCCGGGCCCTTTCATGACCAAGACGCGTCTGGACGAAAGCCTTTTCAAAGAGATCAGGAACTCGGCCACTCAAAAGGATATACACATGTACGTGAACGTAAACCTTCACGGGTCCGAGCCCAAGTTTGCCTCTGTGCGGGCCGTCCGGCAAAAGTGCCTCGAAGCCTTCCCGGACGCCGACACGGAGCGGAGGCCCCTCCCTGAGTTCCTGAAGATGCTTCGGCGCTCCAAGTACGTCGCGTGTCCTATGGGATTCGGCATAGACACGCACCGTTTCTTTGAGGCGGCTTATATGAAGGCACGCCCCGTAGTTATTTCAAGTGGAATGGACCCTCTGTACCGTCAGTTTGGGGCTGTTATTCTCGACTCGTGGACCGACCCACTGCCTGAATGGAACGAGCCAGACATCCCCGAAGAATTCTTTCAAACCTCCTTTTGGATAACGAGCTGATTGAAAACTCCCAAAATCTTAGGTGTGAAAAGACGGCAAAACATTTCTATACCTACACGAGGGTTTCTTATATCGTTGAGTTCAGTGCCTTCGACGGTCCAATTGAAGTCGTCAAAGATGATGACCCCTCCGGGTTGAATCAGACGCCACGCAAGGATGGCATCCTCAAGAACATCCTTTGAGTAATGAGACCCGTCGATATAAATAAAATCAAAGGTTGGTTTGCACTCGAACTTTCGAAGGACCTCACCCGAAAACCCTCGGCACACAGTTACGCGGTCCTTGTACGGTTCAATGTTTTCCTTGAAGCGTTCAAAGAGCCCATCCTTGAGCTCTGGTGTGTGCTCGTCACTTCCTTCCCAGGTATCGACGCAGGTAACGTGCGCCTCTGTATTTTCAAGGAGCCAACAGGTTGAACGCCCCTCGAAAGACCCAATCTCGAGGACATTCTCTGGAACTTTTGTTTTTTGGAAGGTTGCCTGCCACGCGGGTATGTACCCCGTGAACCAGTCCACGGTAAAAGTCATATGAGTATCAAGTTACGTATCTTTTTAAACGATAAACAAATAGTTTGCGTGAATTCGTGGAATCATTTGTGAATATCCGAGGCTAGAAAGGAACTCGGGAACGAGGCTCTTTTTCGTATCGTGAATCTCAACGATAAGAGCTGGCTTGTGAACCCGGAGCGTCTTTTCAGCCCCGCGAAGTACGTCAATCTCGTGGCCCTCGACGTCAATTTTCATGACGCTCGGAGTTCCCGAGTACACGTCATCGAGACGTTCGAGGTGGACGGTCACACAGGTGTTCGAGTGCTCGTCGTCAAAGTTCGGCTGTAAGGAGCAACACCCATAGTTCCGGAGCCCGTTCCGAGTCTTTGGAAGATAGATGTTCTGGTCCGAGGGGGCCGACGAAAGACCGTATGGATGGACCTGTATGGGGTTCACGAGCTGGTTCTGGTTCACATTCGTCTGTATTACGCCGTGAAACAAGGGCTCGAACGTATGGACCGGTCCATAGTCCGAAAACATAAGTGCGTTACACCCTATGTTTCCTCCGATATCCAAGATGTCCGTCCCAGGCTTGTACACGTGCGAAACATCTTGGCGCATCCAGTTTTCCCACTCCGTGCCGTTTGCAAGCCAGGGACCTATGTACTCATCGTCCTGTATGGAGCTTATGGTCCATTTTCCTACACGATGCTGCTTGAGCGGAAGATCCATATACTGTTTATGTAAAATTTAACTTTAAGCCCGCCTTGGCGTAGTTTTCAAGGTTTCCGTCCCGAGAAAGTGAATACGTCTGGGACCCTTCGTTTTGGGTCCATATGGTCGACCAGTCGTCACCGCGTCGCCCGGCCCAGGGATAACACGCAATCCTCTTTTCAATTCCCTTTGAGTCGAAAAACTTGCTGAAAATGAAGTCGTCCGTGAGATACATACACTTGTCCGAGTCAGGTGTCATCGGCTCGGGAACTGGGAACCCGTCGAGGCACTTGCGCGGAAACAGAACCCCGAACGCACACTCGAGAATCTCTGTCCTTTGCCCGTGACCCTGAAACAGAATGAAGCCGTTGTGACCCATGTGCTTGATGGCCGTCTCGGGATACGCGATACCCGAGTACCCCACGGGGCACTTGAACTGCTCGTTTGCCCGTACGAGCCCTTCCACAACGCGCTTATTGTACGAGACATCATCGTCCAAAACAACTATGAGGGTCTCCGGGTCCGTCTCAATGTCCAGAATAGGAACGAGCTTTGTCAAGGACCCATAGTCCTTACAGGTGTTCACCTTGACTCCCATGGAAACCAATTTTGTTTCTAAATTGGGGTCAGGTCCTCGGCCAAACCGTGGGTACCACTCGGGAAGGTTCACATAAATCTCATTCACTCTGTAGGTTCCTGTCTGTATAGACTCGATGGTCTTGATGACCGAGTCTTCACGGGTAGGAATGGTCGTGAGTGACACAACGACCCGAACCATGTATGTAAAATAAAAGCATTATCTTAAAGTCAACTGGTACATTGTTTGACGAATAAGAACTGATATTTCATCCTGAATGGTCTTGAGATACGAGTCCTTGGGGAGCTTCATTGCCCGGATCCGAGTCAACAAGGTCCGAAAGTACTGACGGGCCTTTTTCGGGTCCCTTAGAAAGCGTTTGTTTGTCGATATGCTACGGAGTCTGCCGTACTTGCCCATATAGGCTTCAGCCCATGTGTCCAAGAGGGGCACGATACCCTCGTAGTACGCCTGGAGAGCCTTGTGTTGGGCGTACGAGTTGGTCATCAGGTGGAAGGCATGGGCCTGTTCACGTGAATTCATGAGCGCACCGACATACCGGTTTGCAGCCACCATCCTATTGATTGCAAATAAAATGTTTCCAATGAATAGGAATATATGTCTGGGTTTAGCGAGACGATCTTTCCACCGGGGAAGATTTTTTATAAAGGACTCGAGAATCTGGCGTGTAAAATACTTTTGAGGGACACGCGATTCTTCTACCTGACCGAACGTGCCGGTGTTGCCAAGAACTATGGAACCCTGTGTACGTTCCGGGCCAAAAAGACGCTCCGTCTGTTCGACCTGACCCACGCGAATATCGAAAAGCTCATTCGAAGTGGGTACCCGCTCTCACGGGAGACGAAGGGGCTCTTGCGTACCGTCTTGGGGACGGGCGTGACGGTCGGGGAACAGGTCGCCGCAGCACAGGTCCTGTTAGGCCGGAACGCGGGCCCTCTCCCGAGACTCACGGACACGCGCCGAGGTCAGCGTCTGAGTTACAAGGAACTGAACAAGATGGTGTTTGGAACGCTGAGCCGCCAGTTCCTGGTCCCCGAAGGCTACGACGGGTACTATGCCCCTGCGAAAAAGTCAGTGTTCCATGGGGGTACGTTTCACTCTGAAATTATGCTCATCAACGCGTACCAAAGTATAGAGAACGCAGGGAGAGGACGGCCCGGTCCCGTCGTCTCGGGTCGGTCCATCGCGTGGGCCCTTCCCCAACTCTTCACCGAGTACTGTAAAGGAACAAAGAGGCTCGTGAAACCCTATGGAGGACACATGACAATCTTTTGTACCGGCGGTATGGCGGTCCGTCTGTACTTGCAACAGAAAAAGTTCAATTTACCTCCAAAAATTAGGCAAACCAAGGACTTTGACTTTACTTTTGCCATCCCACGTCAGCTCGCATCTGAAAAGGCTGTTGCCTCCTATGCGTACGCTATGCAGACCATCATGACGCAGCACCTGTCTGGTTTCGTTCAGTGGCTCAACAAACACTACAAGGGTGTGAACGCCCGTCTCAAGGTGAACAAGCTCGCGCGCTCCAAGTACGACGCTCCCCGGCTCCAAGTTCCCGGAACGAAGCGTAAAGTCTATCAGGTCATTACGTACCAGATTGCGACCGGAAAAGATGACTTGACGGACCTGGTCGATACGGCTCTGGCAGTGTACCCCCACGCGAGCCGAGACATGCTCCACTTGCCCTTGTCCTACAAGCTCGGAATACCGATTCAAAAACTCAAGTACCAAGTCAAGGACTCTCTGGCCCTCCTCTCAGGGTCATTCTTGTACAACGGTCTCATCTCCAAGAGGAACCCAATCAAGGGTGCCGTCAAAGAAAAGGGTCAAAAGAACGCCGAGCGGGTCCTTGAACTTCTTCAAATTTCGAAACAAAATAAGACACTGAATAACGTGAGACGAGCAGCTGTACCTCTTTTACGCAACGTAACTCTAGGAAACCTCAAAAGGGCGCGGGTCAATGCCAAGCGAGTCAACAGTGTTATGAAAAAAATACATTAATAAGATATGAAGGAGGTTTTCTTCTCGGCAGTAGTCCTTGTTATTCTGACCTGTATACTTCTCTTAGTGTTCAGAAGTAGAGAACGAGGATTCACACGAGACGACGCCTCGTGGGAGCATCCCCGAATAGTCAAGGATGTATTGACCCCAAACGAGTGTCAATACATCATAGACAAAGCAGAACCTATGTTTACACGGAGCACGGTTGTGGGTACCGAAGAGCCCGATGCGTCGCGCACGAGCCAAACAGCCTGGATCTCAAAGACGGACCCCGTTGCCCAAAAAGTCTTTGCAAAGGCTCTCGAATTTACAAACAAAACGATCGCCGAGTGTGAAGACCTTCAGGTGGTCAAGTACGAGCCAAATACGTACTATAGGGAACACCATGACTCGTGTTGCGACGGGTCTCCAGGGTGCGTTGACTTTGAGAAGGAAGGGGGT
>Ga0208872_1000783_pt1 | contig 21564 bp, 14 predicted proteins | sample CryBogCBH12Aug08_FD_185508 | JGI IMG/M metagenome (GOLD analysis project Ga0208872, IMG submission 185508) | Freshwater microbial communities from Crystal Bog, Wisconsin, USA - CBH12Aug08 (SPAdes) | ecosystem: Environmental > Aquatic > Freshwater > Lake | place: Crystal Bog, Wisconsin, USA...
CGCGAAACTGGCACCGGCATTTCTGCTGGAACGCATTTTGTTTTCCCGGCGGCCAGCGGCCAGCGGCCAGCGTAAATCGCTCGACGCTCTCGCCACCGTGATTTTTTCCAGCGGCAGCACCGGCGAACCGAAAGGCGTGATGCTCTCGCAGTTCAATCTGCTCGCGAACATTGAGCAGTGCGGCGAAGTCATCGCGCTCGATGAATCGCAGCGGCTGCTGGGCATCCTGCCGTTTTTTCATTCGTTCGGTTTCACCGTCACGCTCTGCCTGCCGCTGGTGCTCGGCACCGGCGTGGTGTTTTATCCGAATCCGCTCGATGCCAAAGGCGTCGGCGCATCCGTGCGCGAACACGAAGTCACCGTCATGCTCGCCACCGCCACGTTTCTGCAAATCTATCTGCGCGGCGTTGCGCCGGAAGATTTCGGTAGCCTGCGGCTCATCGTCACCGGCGCGGAGAAATTGCCGGAGCGCCTCGCCGCCGCGTTTGCGGAACGCTTCGGCATCCGCCCGCTGGAAGGTTACGGCTGCACCGAATGTTCGCCGGCGGTGGCGGTCAATTCCTGGGATTACCGCGCCGCTGGATTTTTCCAGGTCGGCGGCAAGCCCGGCAAAATCGGCCAGCCGGTGCCCGGCATGTGCGTGCGCATCGTGGACGCGGAAAATCCGTGGAACGGAAAATTGCTGCCGCTCGGCGAATCCGGCCTGTTGCTCGTGCGCGGGCCGAACGTGATGCTCGGCTACCTCGGAAGACCGGACAAGACGGCGGACGTTTTGCGTCCGCTGGTGGACTTTGGTGGGGCGAGCGTCCGCGCGAGCCGCGAACCCCAAGGTGGCCCTCCGCAAGGAGCGGCTCGCGCGGACGCTCGTTCCACCGGCGACGTGGCGTCGCCGCCACTGTGGTATTGCACTGGCGACGTGGCGCTGCTGGACGAGGACGGCTTTCTACAAATCACCGGCCGGCTGAACCGCTTCAGTAAAATCGGCGGCGAGATGGTGCCGCATTTGAAGATCGAGGAAAAATTGCAGGAGCTGGCCGGCGTGGCGGAAATCGCCTTTGTCGTCGTGGGCGTGCCGGATGAAAAGAAAGGCGAACGGCTGGTGGTGCTGCACAAAATCGCCGCCGCCGCGCTGCCGGTGGTGCTGGAAAAACTCGCCGCGTGCGATCTGCCGAATTTGTGGAAGCCGAAAGCCGACGCTTTTTACCGTGTGGAAAATTTTCCGATGCTCGGCACCGGCAAACTGGATTTGCGCGGCGTGAAGGAAACGGCGGCGCGGTTGGCGGTGGCAGTTTAGCCGGTGGAAACACCATCAACTCTGCGGACTAACTCCATATTAGGGATCGTCGTGCCTATCATCTTTATCAAGATAACGCCTCAACAAACAAACTCCCACGCAAAGCAAAGTCATCAGCACAGGCACACCGAAAATGGCAATCTCCCACCCAAGCGTCAAGTTTCTCACCATTCCGCGCGAGTCCACAAATGCTGACATTGGCCCGACGACACACAGCACACCAGCAATTAAACCGTAGCAAATAACTGGAAACAACCTGCCTGAGTGGCGTGCATAAACCCACGCAGCCATCGGAAATGAAATAATCACAAGCCTATCAATTAATCCCTCAAAGCTATTGTGTGGTATGGAACGCGGAGCAAACGCTTCAACGAGAGTCACGATTATCAGCCACATAACCAAGATTTCTATACCACGTTTCATGTTGGATGAACGTTGCTACCAGTATGTTGAGCCACCCCGTCGTTGGCTAATTCCAAACGGAGACAACCGGTCGCCGGTGGAATCGGAATTTTTCTGCCAGCGCGTTTTCACCAAGCCGAGCCTGCGCCGGTGGCGGGCGTTTTTCAAGCGGATTTTGTCGCCAAGCCGGCTTCGCACCGGTTGCCGGTGGTTTGAACCCTTTGTCGCCAGCCAAAAAATGCCAAGCAATCGGCAAGGGGTGGAAAGTCGGGCGGGCGCATTGGTGTAAAAGTTACCGGCATGAAGCGTGGTTGCCTGATTAAGTTTTTCGGATTCGCCGTTTGGCTGTTGCTCGCCGGGCCGGCGCTGCTGGCGGCGGAGAAGTTGAAAAACGCCGACTGCCTCGACTGCCACACCGATCCCGCCAACAAGCGCATGGTCAACGGTCATGCAGTGGCGATGGCGCTATTTCCGACAAACGGTTTCGCCAAGTCCGTTCACAGCGCGCTGGACTGCGTTGATTGCCACGACGGCATCAAGGAAATGCAGCACGATAAAAATGTGCCGCCGCCGAACTGCACCGGTTGTCACGATCAGGAAGGCAAGGATTACGCCGGCAGCATTCACGGCATGAGCCACAAGATGGGCGCGTCCGGCGCGGCGCAGTGCTGGGATTGCCACGGCCAGCACGAGATTGTGCCGGTGAAACACGGCAATTCGCCGGTGTTCAAGATGAATTTGCCGGCGACGTGCGCGAAGTGCCACAGCAACACGAATCTCACCAAGGAATACCAGATCGAATTTCCCGAAGCGGCGAATCAATACATGGACAGCATTCACGGCAAGGCGCTGTTGAAGATGGGCTTGATCGTTGCGCCGTCGTGCAACGACTGTCACGGTGCGCACAAAATTAAGCGCAATATTGACCGCGATTCGCCGATCAATCACGCCAACGTCGCCAAGACTTGCGGCAAGTGCCACGTCGGCATCGAGGAAACTTACAACCAGAGCGTCCACGGCCAGTTGCTGGCGAAGGGCGATCCCCGCGGACCGGTCTGCATTGACTGTCACAGCGCGCATCAAATCGTCAATCCCACCGGCAAGAATTTTAAAGCGTTGAGCGACGAGCGGTGCGGTAAATGCCACGCGGACCGGTTGGAGCATTATCGCGAGACGTATCACGGCAAGGCGATGATGCTGGACAAGGCGAATGACGCGCCGGAAGTCGCCGCGTGCTACGATTGCCACGGTTTCCACGATGTGCTGCCGACGGCGAATCCCGCATCGCACATTTCCACGAACAACATTCTGGCGACGTGCCAGAAATGTCATCCGACCGCGACGGCGAAATTCACGGATTACAAGCCGCACGCCAATCCGTTGGACGCGAAAAATTATCCGCTGCTCCACGTTGTGTTTCTGGCGATGACCGGTTTGCTCATCGGCACGTTTGGTTTCTTCGGTCTGCACACGCTGGCGTGGCTGGTGCGCGCGGTGTGGCTGTATCTGCATGACTCAAAAACTTTCCGCGAGGCAAAAATCAAAACGCAGGAAGGCGACGAATGGTTCACGCGGTTCCAGCCGTTCGAGCGGTTCTTGCATTTCCTGGTGGTGACGAGTTTTCTGACACTGGTCGTCACCGGTATGCCGTTGAAATTCTATTACACCGACTGGGCGAAATTTATTTTCAGCCTCATCGGCGGGCCGGAGACGGCGCGGATGCTCCACCGGTTTGGTGCCATCATCACGTTTCTGTATTTCACGCTGCACTTGAGTTCGCTGATTGGCCGGTCATGGAAGGGTAGGGGCAACCTGCGCAATCCCGCCACCGGCAAGCTCGAAATCAAGCGCTTCTTCTCGGTGGTGTTTGGCCCGGACTCGATGGTGCCGACGCTGGACGACCTGAAGGATTTGATTGACCACAATAAATGGTTCTTCGGCAAAGGGCCGAAACCGCAGTTCGACCGCTGGACGTATTGGGAAAAGTTCGATTATTTCGCCGTATTCTGGGGCGTAGCCATCATCGGCTTCTCCGGTTTGGTGATGTGGTTCCCGGAATTTGCCACGCGCTTCCTGCCGGGCTGGGCGATCAATATCGCGCTCATTCTGCATTCGGACGAGGCGCTGCTGGCAGCGGGATTCATTTTCTCGATCCACTTTTTCAATACACATTTCCGCATTGAGAAATTTCCGATGGACACGGTGATTTTCTCCGGCCGCGTGTCGAAGGAAGAAATGCTGCACGAACGCCGCCGGTGGTATGACCGTTTGATGAAGACCGGCAAACTGGATGATTTCCGCGTGCGCGACGAATGGTTCCGGTGGAAGAACATCGCCAAGACGTTTGGTTATTTCTTCTTCGGCCTCGGCCTCGTGCTGCTGGTGCTGATTATTTACGCGATGGTCTCGCGGCTGGGGCATTGAGAAATCCACCGGGCCACCGGGTTGCCATTCTGAACGTAAGGCTTAGTCACCGTGCACGCGCCAATTTTCCCGCCGCACCGGTAATTGTTTATGGTTTTGTTTCATGCCGACATGCGTCCAGATTTCATTCCCGGATAGTGCGGAACCGGTGGTTGGCATTTCAAAAATTGGGGAATAGTTGGCAAGTCAGGGGGAGCAGCTGCCGGTGGTTTCTAGCAATAATAGAACATGAAACGCGGTATCTTTTTTCTATCGGCATTTTTCCTGTTCGCAGCGTTACCGGTTTTCGCCGGGGTGAAAAACAGCGACTGCCTCGATTGTCACGGCGACAACACGCTCGTCAAAACCAACGCCACCGGCAAGGCGGTTTCGCTGTTCGTGGACGCGGCCAAATTAAAATTGTCCGCCCACGCGACGAACGCCTGCATCAGTTGCCACGCGGATGTCACCGGCAAACATCCCGACGACAATAAAGCCATCGCGCTGGTGAATTGCGCGGTCTGCCATGCGCGGCAGACGGCAAGCTATAACACCAGCGTTCACGGTCTGGCGCTGAAGGCCGGCCACGATGACGCGGCGACCTGCAAGGACTGCCACAATTCGCACGAAATCATTTCCGACCGTTCGCCGGCGTCGCCGATTTATTTTTCGCGGCAGGCGGCAACGTGCGGGGCGTGCCATGAAAAAGAAGCGCGCGACTGGCAGGTGAGCGTTCACGGCCAGGCGGTGGCCGCCGGTTCGTCGGACGCGCCGACCTGCACGGGTTGCCATGACGATCATAAAATCCGTTCGCTCAAAAGCAGTTCGCCGACGATGATTTCCGAGGATGTGTGCAGCCGCTGCCACGCGTCCGAGCGGCTGAACACCAAATACAATTTGCCCGCTGACCGGGTGAAAACTTTTTTGGGGAGCTATCACGGGCTGGCGGGACAATACGGTTCCACCGTCGCGGCGAATTGCGCGAGCTGCCACAGCTACCATAAAATTCTGCCGTCGGCGGATACGAATTCCACCATCAGCAAAGTCAATCTGGTGGCGACCTGCGGCAAGTGTCATCCGGGCGCGAATCGGGAATTTTCGCTCGGCAAAATCCACGTGGCGCCGGATGGGCAGGCGGGCGGCACGGATTTTGGCAGTGAATTGAACCGGTGGGTGCGGAATATTTATCTGCTGCTCATTTTCGGCACCATCGGCGCGATGGCGGTGCACAACGGAATTTTGTTCATCAAAAAAACCGCCGCGCGGTTGCGCCTGACGGAACGGCCGGTGGTGCGGATGACGACGTCGCAGCGCTGGCAGCATTTTATTTTGGCGACGAGTTTCATCATGCTGGCGCTGACCGGCTTCGCGCTGAAATTTCCCGATTCGTGGCTGGCGAAGGTGATGGGTTCCAGCGAGCTGTTCCGCCGGTGGTCGCACCGCATTGCCGGCATCATCCTGCTCCTGGTCGGCGTGTATCATGTGATTTATATTCTGGTGACGCGCGACGGGCGGAAACTGGTGGTGGATTTGTTCCCGGTGAAAAAAGATCTCGCCGATGTCTGGCAGGCGGTGCGCTACCTCGGCGGCTTCTCAAAGGATAAGCCGAAAATCGGCCGCTTCGGCTACGCGGAAAAAATGGAATACTGGGCCGTCGTGTGGGGCACCATTCTCATGGGAGCCACCGGTCTGGCGATCTGGCTGAAGATTGATGTGACGCAATGGTTGCCGCGCTGGGTGGTGGTGGTGGCGACGACGATTCATTATTACGAGGCGGTGCTGGCGTGCCTGGCGATTGTCGTCTGGCACTTCTACCACGTCATCTTCGACCCGGAAGTTTATCCGCTGAACACCGCGTGTTTGGACGGGCGCATCTCGGAGGAATTTCAGGCGCACGAACACCCGCTGGAACCGGTGACCAAAGCGATTCGCGCGGATAAGCCCAGCGCTCTGGATGGCGGTAAGGAAATCTAATTTATTTGGTAAGGCCGAAAACAAGCGCTTGGTTTGAGCGAATTCTTTGTGTTAAGATATTCTACTACATTGAGTAAGTGAAAAATAAAGATTTCATCTTGCCAAATGTTGTTTGAAAAATAACAAGAAGTGGTAAGCGCGATTTTGAAGGTGGGTTAGATTCATGGCCAGACAGTTGTCCTTTGGCGGCAGAAAATGCATCAGAACCTAAACATTTTTGTGGCGGGCTTGAGTTACAAGACCACGCCGGTGGAGGTGCGCGAGAAACTCGCGGTGCACCGCTCGCGCCTGCAATGCTCCGGCTGCCGCCTCAAGCTGCGCGGCGGGTTGGCGGAAGTCGTCCTGCTTTCCACCTGCAATCGCGTGGAGATTTACGGCGTGGCACCGTGGATTCACGGCCGCGTCACGCAACTGTTTCAGGAACTCACCGGCAGCGATTTTGATTTCACCCCGCATCTCTACGTCAAGGAAGGCGTGGCGGCGGCGGAACATCTGTTTGCCGTGGCCAGCGGTTTGGATTCTCTCGTGATTGGCGAAACGGAAATCACCGGTCAGGTCAAAAACGCGTATCAAGCCGCGAAAGACGCCGGCCTTGTCGGCAAAAAAATGAACCGGCTCTTCCAGACCGCGTTCGCGGTGGTGAAGGCCATCCGCACGAACACCGGCATCGGCCGGGGCGCGACTTCCGTCGGCAGCGTGGCGGTGGAGCTGGCGGAAAAAGTTTTTGACCGCGACTTGAGCGCGAAGACGGTGATGATTTTGGGCGCGGGCAAAATGGGTGAAGCCTGTGTGAAGCACCTCGCCAAGCGCGGCGCGAAAACCGTGCTGGTGGCCAACCGCTCGGTGGAACGCGCGGAGAAGCTGGCGACGGAATTCGGCGGCCGTGCGGTGCGCCTCGAAGATTCGGCGGCGGCGATGATTGAAGCCGACATTTTGGTCAGTTCCACCGGCAGCCCGGATTTGGTTTTGATGCGTGACGACGTGGCGAAGATTTTACCAGCGCGCGGAAATCGCCCGCTGGTGCTGGTGGATATCGCCGTGCCGCGGGACATTGACCCGGCGGTGGCGGAATTGCCGGACGTTTTTCTTTACGACATTGACGACCTGGAAGCGGTCGTCCGCGAGAACACCAAGAACCGCGCGCAGGAGTTGGCCATGTGCCAGCAGATCATCGCCGAACACACGGCGGAGCTGATGCAGCGGTTGGCCGCGACGCGCGCACCGGCAGCCGGTGAAACCGCACCCGGCTGGGCGCTGGGCGGCGCAACGGCGTAACCGCATGAATACAATTTGCCATGAGCAATACCATTTCAACGATAAATCAGGCTGTGAGCTCACTTTCTGTTTTGTCGCTGGAAGTCCCGGCGTCTGGTGATGACGGGATGAAACAAACCAACCAACAACAGCACGTGCAAAATACAACTATGAAAAAACTAACGATGCTCCTCGCCTTGGGAGCCACGGTGGCCTTGATGCCATCGGTCAGTAAGGCTTCTATCATCGGCTCAACTCATGACTTTTCGCCCACCGGCGGATATGGCCCAGCGGCTACCAATGGTATGGCTCGCTTCGTTTGGGGCGGCGAAACGAATACTTACAACAATCCCTGCCAAGTTTGCCATATTCCGCACAAGGCGCAGAAGAGTTCTGTTGCGCAGGCGCCGCTGTGGAACCACAAGCTTTCCGGGAATTCCTACCTAACCTATGATACGGCTGGAAGCGCGACCTACAAAGGTGGTGCCATCACCCTCGGTTCGTCTATTGCCTGCTTGAGCTGCCATGACGGCTCGGTGGCTATTAATCAGACCTCGGGTGGCAATGGGCGGACTGCTACCAACGCCTTGAACGGCGCGGCAGCGTATGTCCCCAGCTTCGCGGTTGAAACCATGAACGCCGGGGCGGCTGCCAGCGGTGCCGCTCCTTATGTGGGCTTCAATGACCTGACGCAAATGCACCCGATTGGCGTGAGCTACACGGCGTGCGTCAGCGGCGGTGATAGCGAACTGGTAGATGCGACTACTGGCTTACTGCCCAAGATGCTCAAGGGCACCTCGAAGACTGTGGAATGTGCCTCCTGCCATGACATCCATCAAACGACCGGCGACTCGGGCACCACTAGCCATGCGTTGATTAAGACTATCGAAGGCGGAACGCTCTGCTTGACTTGCCATGTGAAATAAGCGAAACCTTTCCGATTGTTACACGCGAGGCTCCGGCAAAACCGGAGCCTCGTTTTCCATCCAGTCCAAGCGAACCAGAAAGTGGCGTGGATGGTGATGATGGTGGCTAAAAAATGCCCGCACAAAGACAAGATTTGTGTAGTTGAATTTGGGCTGGCGGCATAAATTGACAGTCGAATCCGGGGCGGCGGATGGATGAACGAAATCTTTGCAAGCCGGCAGAATTCAACTAACTTACGCATCCGATTCATAACGACACCATGAAACTGTTTTTTACTCGTTTGATTGTCCCGCTGGTAATGGTCGGCCTCGGCTTGGGCATGCTGACCGGCTGTGCCACCGGCCTGAACAAAAAAGCCGTCACTTATTTTTTTCCCAGTGCCCCGGATGAGCCGCACCTCCAGTATCTGTTTTCCTTCTGTAGTCAGAAACAGTTGAATGGTGGCAAAGACAATTCCTTCTTGTCGTTCGTGACTGGAAAGCGAATGCCGGACCGGGGTTTTGGCAAACCCTACGGCGCGGCGGCGGGCAAGGGCAAGCTGTATGTGTGTGACACGGAGCTGGGCGCAGTGGTGGTCACTGATTTTGCCAAGCGCTGCATGGGCATGCTCGCGGCCGAGGGCGAAGGTGCGCTCCAGTTGCCGCTCAATCTGGCCGTGGACACCGACGGCAGCCTGTATGTGGCGGATGCCGGACGCAATCAGGTGGTGATTTTTGACGACAAGGAAAATTATGTGACTGCCATCGGCAAGGCCGGGGAATTGAAGCCTCGGGACGTGGCGGTGAACCAAAGCCGAATTTACGTGGCCGATCTCCAGAAGCATAAGGTCATTGTTTACGACAAAAAAACCCGCGAAAAGCTCTTTGATATTCCGCGCGACCACGAGGCTACCAACCGGGCTATCGAACTGCAGACGCCGACCAACCTCGCGCTGGATGCGGAAGGTCGGCTCTACGTGGCGGACACGGGCCATTTCCGGGTGAAGGTGTTTGATGTGGATGGAAAGTTCATCCACTCAATCGGCGAGTTTGGCAACGGGTTGGGCCAGTTCGCCCGGCTCAAGGGGATTGCGGTGGATCGCGAAGAGCGGCTATACGCGGTGGATGCCATGTCACAGGTCGTGCAGATGTTTGACAAGCAGGGGCAGTTGTTGATGTTTTTCGGCGACCCGACCATCAGTAAGAATTTTGAAAACCTGCCGGCCAAGGTGGCGGTGGATTACGACAACTTGAAGTATTTCCAAGACATGGTCGCACCAGGTTTTAAGCCGGAATTTTTGGTCTATGTGATCAACCAGTTCGGCGGACACAAGGTCAGCGTTTATGCCTTCGGGAGCAAAAAATAATAGTCACCGTCGCCGCCGGAAAATTTTCCGGTGAGCCAGCAAAACAAAATGCAATTCAGCCGCATCATGAGGCGTGCCGGATTGGTGGCGGCCGGTGTGTTGCTGCTGACCGCCGGGTGCAGTTCGGCGACCAAGCGGCAATGGCTGACTTTTTTCTTTGATGGGGTGCCACCAGAAGGTGCCGCTGTTAGTTCCAGCACCGGCCCGCGAACTAATGCTGTTCCGGCGAAAGTTGCCCAGCCGAATCTCGCGCCGGCACCAGTGACCAAAAAAATCGTTTTTCACAAGCCGTATGAGGACAACCAGTGCGCCAAATGTCATCAGTCGGTATTTTCGATGGAATTGGTATCCAAGCCACCGCAACTTTGTTTCGGTTGCCATGCGCAGGTAAAGACCAACTTCCTCGCCGCCAAGGTTAAGCACCCACCGGTGGAGGAGGGGGATTGCAAGAGCTGCCATGACCCGCATCAGTCGCCGAATAAAAATTTACTGGTCAAAACCGGAGCTGCGCTCTGCGTCTCGTGCCACGACGATCCGCTGGCCGCAGGCAAGTTCAAGCATCAGGCGGTGGAAGTCGGCACCTGCCTGGATTGTCACGCGCCGCATGCCACCAACTTCAAGGGGCTGCTCAAAAAATCGGTTAAGGACACCTGCGCGGACTGTCACGACGACCTCATTGGCCAGAAGAAATTCGTGCACCAGCCGGTGGGCGACGGCGATTGCATCCAATGCCACACGCCGCATGCCGGCAAGTTCAAGGGGCTGCTCAAAAAGTCGGTGAAAGACACTTGCGCTGGCTGCCATGACGATATTCCGGCGAAGAACGCCAAGTCGGTTCACCAACCAGTGGGCGATGGCGATTGCACCGCCTGTCACAATCCACACGCTACGGATAAGAAGGCACTGGTGAAAAAATCCGCGCCGGCGTTGTGTTGGGATTGCCACGACAACTTTTTGGAGAAGGCCAAGTTCAAGCATGATGTGGTGGAAGATTGCACTAGTTGCCACAAGCCGCACCAGTCGGTGGAGAATGCACTGCTTGCCAAAAATATTCTAAAACTCTGCGGCGACTGCCATGACGACAAGGATTTGAAGGCGGTCAAAGGTCATGCCGGAGCCGAAGGCCGGAGCTGCACGGTTTGCCACGATCCGCACGTCGGCACGGATGCGAAATTGCTGAAGCCGGCAGTCATTCCCAAGTAGGCCATGCGTTCGAAGGATCAACAATTGCAACGCCGGTCACTGCGCTCGCTCGCGGCACTGGTGTTGACAGTCGGTTCTGTGCAGGGTTGGGCGAAAGAGGCCGACTGGGGAATTGAGCAACAGGATCCGGTGTGGGTTCCGTTTATCCCGCACCTGCGCTACCTGAAAACAGATACCGAGTTTGAACAATCTCATTATGGTAGCACGGTGGCAAATGGAAGCCAGACGGACTACCGGCGGATTTATTTTGCCCCGGCCTTCGGTGTCGGTTGGGATTATTTCGTCTACCACCCTGACTTGTTGACTTTTTCACTTCTGGTTGAACCCGGTTATAGTTGGAATCAGGTGGAAGGTTCCGGTTACGGTAGCAACCAGAAAACCTTCCTGTTGAATGGAACTTTCAACGGCGTCCTGCTGCGGGAGAAACCCTACCTAACGACCATCAATTACACCCGAGCCCACGATGACGTCCAGTTTGATTTTTACAACTCGGCGGTCACGGATACGGAAAATATGGGCGTCGTGACGGGCTATCGCGAGGGGCCGGTGCCGGTTTCACTGTCTTTTCAAAAGTCGAACTCCGACAGTGTGGGCTATAATCAGGAGACGCTGAACGACCAGTTGATATTTGATCTTCGTGCCCACAACGAGCGAAAAAAACTGGACGCTACGGATCTGACCTACCAGTTCAACCAGTTTGACTACCAAAATCTCTACAAGCTAACCAGTTCCACGACTGACAGTATCTACCATCACGCCACGCTGACTGATGTCGAGCATTTCAATCGCAGCACTCTAAATTCGAGTGTCCTATTTTATGATATCAGCTCAACGCGCTCGGCCTCTGACAATCTGAATGCCTCGGTGGGTTACAATTTGGAACACACGCCACACCTGCACAGTTTTTACAATTACACGTTTTCAGACTACACCGCCAATGGATCCGACTCCCTTCAAAACTATGGCACGGTTGGTCTGGGACACCAGCTTTATGAAAGCTTATCCTCGGGGATCAATATCCACGGTTCCCAGATTAACAGTTCTTCCTTTGGCTCGACCTTGGATTCGACGACCATCGGGGTCGGTGAATCAGAGGATTATACCAAGCGGCTTGGCGAGTGGGGGCGGCTTTCACTAGGCAACAGCCTGACCTACGACCTGACTGACCAGCAGACTGCCGGTGCGGAACAATTGATTCCCAGCGAATCATACCTTGTCCCCATCACCGGGAATTTCCCCCTGAAAAATGGGCGGGCGGTTTCAGTGCAGGCAGTGTATTACGTGGTTGGCGCAAACAAAATTCCGCTCGATGGGGTTGCCGCGATTCCGGACTATTCCATTGATAAAACGACCATTCCTTGGATTGTAAGAATTAATCCACTTGGCCCCGGCCCCAATAGCGTGCCGATTAGTTCGGGCACGGTGCAGGTGGAAGTTTCCTACATTGTTTTGTCCAATCCCTCCGGTTCGTATTCTGTTTTCAGCGATGGTGCGCACATCAGCCTGCGCTTTTGGCATGATCGGGCGGAAATATACGCCAACTACAACTTCACCATCAATCAGGCCAGTGCGTCCGATTTTGTATTGCAAGACGTTCAAACCTTTGAGGCTGGTGCTGGGTATGAATGGGGAGGCTTTCGCCTGCATGGCAGTTACACCGACCAACATTCCACTCTCTACAACTATCAATGCCTGACTTCGGCTGAGGGTTACACCACACCGCTGTCGCCTCATTCGACCGTCGGATTAGATTTGAATCAGCAGTGGACCATTTATCCACCCGGTAACGGCACTTCCACGAACCAGACCCAAACCGCCAGCTTCTATAGTTTCATGGCCCACTACGACTGGCATCCCGCTGGTTCTTTCACCTGGAACGTCGAGGTTGGTTATCAGCAGCAGGCTGGCCTAGGTTACGACCAGAATCTGTTCGCCGCCCGCACCTATTTTAACTGGAACGTCGGCAAACTTGAATTTCATTTGGGCTGCGAACACAATAATCAGGACTATGTGATTGAAACCAGCGAGCGGGACTTTGTTTTTCTGCGAATGCGGCGTAACTTCTGAAACATGAACTGGCGGCTCACATCTTGGCTATTTATTTTCGGCACGGTCGTCGCGTTACTGACGTCCTGTGCCGGCGCACCGCATCCGGCCACCGCCCCGCCGTCGCGCGTGTGGCCGTCCGCGCCGGATGAGCCGCGCATTGCTTTCGTTCAGGAATTACGCGGACCGGTAGATATCGGTCAACGCCCATCCGCTTTTCGCGCTTTCGCCGATTGGCTCACTGGCGAAACTAGTGAAAGTCTCAACCTCCATAAACCATTCGCCGTTGCGCTGGATGAAATCGAGAATCTCTGTCTTACCGACACCGACGACCGCCTTGTCTGCTTCGCCGATTTCACACATCGAAAATGGCGGCGTTATGCCGGCGTCGGCAAAATCAAATTTGCCAGTCCCGTTGCCGTTGCACGACGGAACGGCATTTTTTTCGTCGCCGATTCCGAACTGGCCAAAGTGTTTGCATTCGATGAAAACGGCAAATCCGTGTTTATCCTTGGCGCACCGCTCCAGCGTCCCGTTGGTCTGACGATTGCCGCGGGTGCGCTTTACGTTGTGGATTCGCAGGCGCATGCCGTTTTTGTTTTCGGGTTGGACGGCAAATTCCGATTTCAGTTTGGCCGGCGCGGCACCGAACCCGGTGAATTCAATTTTCCCACCTGTGCCGCCGCCGATGGGTATAGTCATCTGTTGGTCGCCGACACGATGAACTGTCGGGTGCAAATTTTTGATTTGCGCGGAAAATTTATTTCGCAGTTCGGCAGCAACGGCGACACCCCTGGCCACTTTGCTCGGCCCAAAGGCGTGGCGGCGGATGCCGCCGGTCGCATCTACGTTGTGGATGCGCTGTTTGACAACTTCCAAATTTTTTCCACCGGAGGGAAACTGTTGTTAAACGTCGGTCAGACCGGAGTTGGCCCCGGTGGGTTCGGCCTGCCCAATGGCATTGCCATCAGTGCAGATAACCGAATTTTTGTCGCGGATGCCTTTAACCACCGCGTCCAGGTTTTCAAATACATTGGCCCGCCATGAAGCAATTAATTTTAATCCTTTGCGCCGGTTTTTATTTCGTTGGTGCATCTGGCTCCAGCGTGGTTGGCTCCAAGCATGACCTCACTGTCAACGGCGGTTCCAGCTACAAAGCCGTCAGCGAAAAAAATTCCTGCGGTTTTTGCCACACACCTCATCATTCCAACGGTGAACTTCCGTTGTGGAACCACGCAATGTCCTCGGTGTCCAACTACGTCGTTTATGGCAGCGCGCGGCTCACGAACCTGAATCTCACTATTCCCCAGCCCAACGGCTCGTCGCGGCTCTGCTTGAGCTGTCATGATGGCACCGTGGCGCTTGGCAACATTACCAGCGGCGCACCCGCTATCGCCATGCAGGGCACGGTTACTACCTTGCCGGCCAGCGACCCGGCGAATCTCGGCACTGATTTGCGTAGCGACCATCCCATCTCGTTCACTTATGACGATGCAATGGCCAGCCGCGATTCGGCGGATATCAAATTGCCCAACCAATGGCCGGCGGTGGTGAAATTGGACGCTTTGAAAAGGATGCAATGCACTTCTTGCCACAACCCGCATGATAATCAGAATACCAGCTTTCTTGTGATGGCCAACACCGGTTCCGCCCTGTGTCTGGCCTGCCATCAATCTAGCACTTGGAGCAGTTCGCCGCACGCCTTGTCGGCTACGCCCGTGCCTGCCGCCATTGCCGCTCGGTTGGCTAATGCCAAAGTTGGTTCTAAAATCGCCGCTGCCACTACCAGTGCCAGCAGCGTCAAGCCTATGTCCGTTGTCGGCTGCGAAAACTGCCACATGAACCACAAGGCCAGTTCCCGGATGCACCTACTCCAATCCGCCGCTCCCGAACAGAATTGTCTCAACTGCCACAACGGTGTCACCGTCAAGAAAAATCTCGCTGCCGATTTCCAGAAATCCAGCATCCATCCCATTACACTCAACAGCACCGCCCATTCGCCGGCGGAAGACCCGATTAATCCCAAGACCCGTCATGTCGTCTGCACGGATTGTCACAATCCCCACGCCGCCACTGCCGCCACCGCGCTCGCCCCCAACGCTCCCGGCGCGCTTGCCAAGCTCACCGGTGTCAGCGCCGCCGGCGGCATCATCAAGCCGCTCCTTAAAGAATACGAACTATGCTTCCGCTGCCATGCCGACAGCATCGTCCGCGGCCCTGTCACTGTGCCCCGCCAGTTTACCGAGTCCAACACCCGCCTACAGTTTTCCGCCGGCAACCAAAGCTATCACCCCGTCGAGGCCATTGGCAAAAATTCCGGCAGCGTTCCCAGCCTCATCGCTCCGTGGAAAACCAGTAGCGTAATGTATTGCACCGATTGCCATAACAGTGACTCCGGCCCCGGTGCCGGTGGCACTGGAGCCGCCGGCCCACACGGTTCCATCTACCGGCCAATTCTGGAACGCAACCTCAACCTCACCGACGGCCAGCCGGAAAGTGCCTTTGCCTATGCGCTCTGCTACAAATGTCACAGCCGGTCCACCGTCTTGAGCGGGGCCAGCTTCCGCCTTCATCAGAGCCACGTTGTAAACGACAAGGCCGCATGCACCACCTGCCACGATTCGCACGGCGTCGCCAACACACCGCACCTCATCAACTTCAATTCCACTTATGTTACCAACGGCTCCCTCGGCACCGTCAGCTATCTGGCCACCGGCATTTTCAAGGGCAACTGCACCTTGAGCTGTCATGGCGTGGATCACAAAAACACTGCTTACTAAAATGAATTTATGAAAACTCACTTCAGGATTGAATCCTTCGCAAAACATCTGTCATTGATTGCTGGTTTGCTAATGTCAGTGCAACAGGTTCGCGCCGCCAATGTTTCGGTCGATCCTACTGGAAATTTTTCAGGCAAGGTGCTCGAAACCATGAACACTTCCAGCTACACCTACGTCTTGGTGGACACCGCCGGCAAAAAGCTCTGGGCGGCAGGCCCGGAGGTTGCGGTCAAGGTGGGCGAGGTCGTCACCGTTGCCGGTGGCGTGCCGATGACCAACTTTCACAGCAAGACTTTGAACCGCGATTTTGACGTGGTTTATTTCACCGGTGGCATCACCGTTGGCGGCAGCGGTTCCGCCGCCGCCGGAGCCACGCCCGCGTTGCCGCCCGGACACCCGGCGCTGCCGGGCGCGAAGCCGACGGCATTGCCACCGGGACATCCCGCATTGACCGGTTCGGCCGCCGCGCCGAATTTGGATTTGACCGGCATCAAACGCGCCACCGGGGGAAAAACCATTCAGGAAATTTTCGCCGCCAAAACCAAGCTCGCCGGCAAACCGGTTACGGTGCGCGGCAAGGTGGTCAAATATAACTCGATGATCCTCGGCAAAAACTGGCTGCACCTCCGCGACGGCTCCGGCAGTGCCGAAAAAAATGACAACGATCTCACCATCACCACCGCCACCACCGCCAAGCTCGGCGACACCGTGCTGGTGACCGGCACGGTCGCAACGGACAAAGATTTCGGTGCCGGCTACAAATACGCGGTGATGCTTGACGACGCCAAAGTGGCCGTCGAGTAAGCCCGGTGGTTCGCACTGCCACCCGACGCGCCTCACAGCGCGAGGCGGGCCACCAGTTTTGAAGCGGCGGTTGCGCTTTTGCGTTTGCCATGTTTCCCCGTGACCGCTAGGCTAGCCGTTCATTTTTCATTATGTTTGGAACCATTCGTAAACATTCAAGCTGGCTTTGGTGGATCATTGCCGGTCTCACCATCGTTTCTTTTGTCGGGTTCATGTCCTCCGGGCCGGCCCGGGGCGGACGCGGCGGCGGTGGCAGTTACGGCACGATTTACGGCAAGGAAGTGACGCTGGTGGCCTACGCGCAGGCACAGCGGGAATTCCGGCTTTACTACTGGCTGCACAACGGCGACTGGCCGGAAAAGAATACCAACATCAAGCGCACCGACATTGATCGCGAAACGTATGTGCGCCTGCTGCTGGTCGCCAAAGCCAACAAGCTCGGCATCCACGTCAGCGACGACGCGGTGGTGGCGTCCGCCAACGAGCTGCTCCGCTCGCTCGGGCGCAACGGGCAGGCCGTGCCGATGGATCAATTCGTCTCGCAGGTGCTCGCCCGCGAAGGTCTCAGCGCCGCCGATTTTCAGCACTTTCTCCGCGATGATCTGGCCATCCAGCAGTTGGTGCAGACGCTCGGTTTGGTTGGCGCGCTGACGCCGCCGCAGGAAGCCGCCGCGCTCTACGACCGCGAGCATCAGGAAATTTCCGCGCAGGCGGTTTTCTTTTCCGCGTCGAACTTTCTCGCGCAGGTCGCTGTCACGCCGGCGGCGGTGGCGCAGTTCTACACGAATTACCTGGCCGCCTACCGTGAACCGGATCGCGTGCAGGTGAGCTATGTCGCGTATGAGGTGTCCAACTACCTCGCCGCCGCCGAGCAAAAAATCGGTTTGACCAATCTCAACACCCAAGTTGAAACCTTTTTCCGCGAGCATGGTTTGGAATCCGTGCCGGACGCCAAGACACCGGTGGAGGCCAAGGCGAAAATCCGCACCTATTTCCTGAATCAGGCCGCGCTGGCGGACGCCAAAAAAGCCGCCGGTGATTTTGCCAACGAGCTGTTCGCGCAGGAACCGGTTAAGCCCGAAAATCTCGCCGCGCTCGCCCGGAAAAAAGGTCTCGCCGTCCACACCACCGCGCCGTTTGCGGCGGCGTATGGGCCGGAGGAATTCAACGCGCCCACGGCTTTCACCAAAGCCGCGTTTCGATTGAGTGCCGAGGAGCCGTTCGCCGGGCCGCTGGCCGGGACGGACACCATTTATGTCCTCGCGCTGGCCGGTCAGTTGCCGAGCGCGATTCCGCCGCTGGCGCAAATCCGCGCCCGTGTCACGCAGGATTTTCAGGAGCGCGAAGCGGTGGCGCTGGCGCAGCATGCCGGCACCAACTTTTATTTTTCCGCCTCCGTGCAGTTGGCCGTGGGCAAAAAATTTACGCAAGCGGTCGCCGCCGCTGGCCAGTTGCCGGTGTTACTGGCACCGTTCTCCTTGAGTTCGCGCGAAATTCCGGAAGCCGGTGAGATTGACCCGCGCTTGCTCAAGCAGGCGGCGTTCACCACCGCGCCCGGCAAAATTAGCAATTTCTTCCCGACTCCCGAAGGCGGCTTTGTTCTGTATGTCAAGGCCGTCCTGCCGGTGGATGAGGCCAAAAAGAAAACCGAGCTGCCGCAGTTCCTCGCCCAAGTGCGGCGTGGCCGGCAGAACGAAGCCTTCAACCTCTGGTTGCAGGCCGAGGCTGGTCGCGAATTGCGCAACACGCCGGTTTTTGCCGAATTAACCGGTGCCAAAACGCCTGCCCACTGACGTGAGCGGCACCATCAAGCTCTCGTTTCACGCCCCGCTCCCGCCGCGCGCTGACGACGACGCCCCACCGGCACCGGTGCGTGAGTTCTGGGAAATTCCCATTCTCTTCGAGGACGAGCACCTGCTCGCGCTCGACAAACCCGCCGGGCTGCTGACGTCGCCGGACCCGCTCGCGCCGGCGCGCCCGAGCCTGATGCAGTTGCTGCACGACGGCATCGCCGCCGGCAAACCGTGGGCGCGCGAACGGAATCTGGATTATCTGACCAACGCCCACCGGCTCGACGCCGAAACCACCGGCGTGCTGCTGCTGGCGAAAAACAAACCAACGTTCACCGCGCTGGCGGATTTGTTTGGCACCGAAAAGCCGCTGAAAAAATTTATCGCGCTCGCGTGGGGCCTGCCACCGGCAAAACAGTTTGAAGTGGACGCCGCGCTCTCGCCGCATCCGCTGAAGCCCGGCGAGACGCGCGTGGATTTGCGGACCGGCAAAAAATCCCGCACGGAATTCGCGGTGGTGGAACAATTTTCCGACTGGACGCTGCTGCACGTTACGCCGCGAACCGACCGGTCGCACCAAATCCGCGTTCACCTGAAGCACGCCGGTTTTCCGGTGGTGGGCGACGAACTTTACGGTGGTAAAAAACTCTGGCTCTCGCGGCTCAAGCGCGATTACCGGCTCAAGCCCGGCCACGAAGAACGCCCGCTGATTTCCCGCGCCGCGCTGCACGCCGAAGCCCTGAGCCTCGTGCATCCCGTCACCGGCGAACCGGTGGCCATCACCAGCGAATGGCCGAAAGATTTGAAAGTGGCGGTCAAATACCTGCGGCTATACGCCGTTGGTGGCTGAAAATTGCGGCTGTCGTTTTTTTAGCCGCCACCGGCGACCTTCACCTTTAGAATGGATACGCCAAACGGCGGCAGGGAAACTTCCGCCGCAATGGGCTGGCGGCGGATGATTTCAAAACCAGTTTCCGGCACGCGGACGGTTTGCAATTGGTCGGAGAGATTCAGTAGAAACAAATAGTCATATCCGCGCGTGTGGCGGCTGACGACTTCAACTTCCTTGGGCGCGGCGAGCAGCGGCGGAATCTGAAATTTGCCAGCCAGCCGCATGAAAAGCTCGTCATAAAAATTCTGGTCTTCAATTTCCGCCGCGACATAAACCACGTGCCCCTTGCCAAAATGATTTACCGTGACAGCCGACTTGCCCGCCATGCCGTGGCCTAGAAAGGTGCCGATGGTTTCCGCTCCGCGCGGCTGAAATTCCTCCATGATGGTCGCAACCTTGTAAGCCGGCTCGTTGGTTCCGAACGTGACGAAATAATCGTTGGTGGTTGCGCGGAAGGTTCCGAACCGCGTGATGCGTCCGCCGGTGGCGGCGCTGAAAACGCCCGGCCCAGCGAGTTCCCGCAGGCGTCCGTCCAACTGGCGCGTTCCCGATTTCGCGTTCAAAACCAGAATACCGCCTTGTTCGACGTAATGGTTCAATGATTCCGCAAACTCATCGGAAATCATTTGCAAACCGGGCGCGACCAGCATCCGGTAACGGTTCAATGGGCGGCCAGGCGGCAGCACATCAATATTACGATGCAGGATTTTTAGGCCGGCGTAATACCGTTTGAAGTTACCGTCGTAGCCGGTCTTGCTTCGGAAGGTATTGCCGGCCCAGAAACCTTGGTCCCATTCGTTGTCATAGCTGAAAATCATGGCGAGGTCGGCTTCCGTTCGGGCGTCTTTGAGTTCGAGCGTCACGCGGGCCAGGTCTTCATTGATGCGTCGGCATTCTTCCGCTTCCGGCCCGGCGGTGCCGTCCAGCGCCAGCACCGAAGGATAGCCGGCTTCGTTGGCGGCGATGGGCGGACGCCATTCATAATACAAGGTGCCGGTGGCACCGTGTGCTAAGTCCATGAAAGTTTGCAACCGCACGCCGCGGGGATCGGCGTTGGCCGGGGCGCGCGCCAATTGTTCGGCGACGATGAATTGCTGATTGGTCTGACTGCACCGGCTCAAGTCGTGGTTCAGCTCGGCATAGAACTGATCGTGAAAATCGCCCAGCCCTGGCATCGGCGTGTAGTTGTCCCAAGCGGTGATGGGAAACGTGTGGCTGGCTTCGAAAACATCCACCGACCAAAGCGTGTCTGGCCAGTTCAAGAAATCAAATCGTCCGGCGGTGTGCGGTCGCAGGAGGCCGGCTTCAAACCGCAGCCAGTCCAGAAAGGTGTCGGAAAAAAAACGGCGGTAGTCGAGATTGGCACCGGCCCGCCAGCCGCCTTCCGCCGAGTTAATGGGGAATTCAATTTCATTCCAATTGTTGTATTGGTTGCTCCAAAACGCGCCACCCCAGCTTTCGTTCAGTTTGGCGATGGTTCCGTAGTGCCGTTTCAGCCAAAGCCGGAAGGCGACTAGCGAAGATTGGTCGTAGTTGGCAAAGGGGAAGCCGGGTTCATTGTTAATCTGCCAGCCGATGACATTGGCGTTGGTTCCAAAATGTTCCGCCATCGCCGTGACGATTCGTGCCGACGCTTTCCGCAAGGCGGGGCTGTTCAGCGCGGCACCTTTTCGTCCGCCGTAAGTGAACGCGCCTTTTTCGTTGGCCCCCAAAACGTCTGGATGTTGCGCGTAAAGCCACGGCGGCACGCCGGCGGTGGGCGTGGTTAGAATAACGGCGATGCTGTTTTGTCGCGCTAGTTCAATGGCTTGATCCAGCCAGTCAAAATCAAACTTGCCAGCCTTGGGCTCCAGACTGGCCCAGGAAAATTCCGTCATGCGCACGACATTAAATCCCAGCTCGTGCATTTTCCTGAAATCTTCGTTCCAATAACTGCGCGGCCACCAGTCCGGCTCGTAGGAGGTTCCAATCAGGTAATTGGTGGTGGTTGGGATTTCAGCTTGGGCGGAAAATACGGTTAGCAGGGTGGCAACCAGACGGATGGTAATTCGATTAGTCATTGGCTCAAATAAATCTCGTTCGCGGTTGCACGGGAATTTTTCAAAAGCACCAGCGTATTGTATGAAAGGATATTTTAAGTGGCTGGTGGGTTAAAGCTATAAAAGAAAAGCGGCCGGACACCGTGATTACCGGCTCAAAACCCGGCCACGAGGAACGCCCGCTGATTTCCCATGCCGCGCTGCACGCGGAGGAATTGAGCCTCGGGCATCCCGTCACCGGGGTCACCGTGATCCTGAAAAGCGAGTGACCGCAAGAACTTCGCATCGCGGCGAAATATCTGCGGCAATACGCCACCGGTTTTAACTGACCGCCCAGTTCAAAATCGCCTTTTGCACGTGCAGCCGGTTTTCGGCTTCCTCGAAGATGGTATCGGCGTGGGCTTCCAGCGT
>Ga0208872_1000788_pt1 | contig 21451 bp, 40 predicted proteins | sample CryBogCBH12Aug08_FD_185508 | JGI IMG/M metagenome (GOLD analysis project Ga0208872, IMG submission 185508) | Freshwater microbial communities from Crystal Bog, Wisconsin, USA - CBH12Aug08 (SPAdes) | ecosystem: Environmental > Aquatic > Freshwater > Lake | place: Crystal Bog, Wisconsin, USA...
TTGTTTGTGTTGGACTGTCGAATCCTTCGGATTCGTGGCAGTCCAAAGCCGAATATGCTTGCATATTCGGCTGAAGGGGTATAGGGGAAGAATTCCCCATGCGAGCGTAAGCGAGCCAACACAAACTTTTCTGATTCCGGCGCTCGCCGTCTTGGGTATTAAGGCTAGATACAGCGTTTAGGGTGTCTACCGCCCCGCGCCGATAGTTAGCTTGCTATCTGCACCACTAACTACCTACTAATGCGCCCCATAACCTAAATACTCGGGAATGACTATCGGAACTTAACCCCCTAGGGGGTGTCCTAAGTGCTACCTGCTTGATTTGGTCGGTGTCTTGGTCTGTCCTATTCTAGCCTTAATTCTAGTTGGTAGAGCGGGGGGCAATTACGGCTGTCAGTTGGCACGGATAGCCCCCGCTCTGAGCGAATAAACCCTATTCGCTATCGGTTTCTCCCGATATTAGCGCCAATGGGTCGTTTTTGGCAAATCTATCTACCCCGCCGTTATTGCGGAATAGTGCGGTCACATACTCAGGAAGGCGAAAGTCGAAAGTGGCACAAATCTGCCCAATCATACCTAGCGCCCCGCAAAGTGAGGTGAATTGGTTAGATGACCAAAGAATATGCGCCGATACTGCTAGGGCATACATATCCTCGTCTGAGGGTTCCTCGTGGCGCTCCATTTTGTCCTGTATAGACTTCTTGGCGCTGTTGGTCAATATAGCCGTGAGCTTAAACCGAAACTCTATGTCCTCGCGCAAGGCTTGGCACATAATGGCGTCTCTGAGTCGGCTCTCGTTGAGTCCTTGGGTGAGGTTGGGAAGAAGCCACTCGTTAGCCTGCTCGACTTCTTGCTCTACCGTCTCATCGTCCTCGGCGCCCATGTCCACGCTTGGTAGCATGGACACGGCGCTCATAATTTCTGAGAAGCGGTACTTTAGGTCGCTCATGCGAGGTCTGCAATCATCTCGGCTTTTTGAGCCACGCCACCAGCGCGCAAGTCCTCAAAGTCAATCGAGTCCGAGCGTTCGATGAGTTTAGTGGTGAGCTTGACCAAAGAAGGCACACGAAGCTGAGAGTTAGCCTCGACAAAGTCTGCCATGCGGTGAGTCCACTTGGCTACTTGCCCAAATTGCTCCCACATAGCGCCAATGTTGATAACGACCGCCATAGCCTCGATATGGTCTTGGGTAGGGTTGTCGCGGTGGTCGTAGATTTCTTTTGCGAGCTTATTAAGAAGAACAAATGCAAATTCTTCTGTCTCTAACGCGGTGACAATAACTGCGTCTCGTACCTTGTAATCGGAGAACGCGGAAATGGGTGTTTCTAGGTTGATAGGTGACTCTAGGGTAAGGTCACCGTCTGTTTCGACCTGCGAGATATAATCAGCAGGACGGATGATGAGCGACATATCGCGCTCGACTTCTTGCACGAGTGAGTCGTACAGCTCTTTTTTAACTGACATGGTATTGCTTCCTATTAGCGGGGGTTTGACCGCCAATAACCGCAATCTACTCTCTAATCTCTATATGTCAAGAAGGCAGAACTCTCAGACTTCTCTCAGGCATAACTCTCAGCTAACTCTCAGGAAACTCCCACTAGACCGAAAGTTTGTGTTGGATAGGCTTTTGCCTATCCAAGCCCATGGCATTTTGCCCGCCACACAGCGAGCGGAAAGCGAGTCAACACAAACTTTTCCACAGGGTTATCCACAGGCTGTGGAAAAACCCCCGCCACATGTCAGGACGGGGGTTTCTCGATTAGCGCGGATTAGGTCACGCTAAACCTATAGGAACTCGAAAGGGTCTCTATCCTCGAAGATATCCTCAAAGGCAGACAGGTCTCCCTCCTCTAGAGCTAGAGCTAGGTTGTCCGCCATATTCTGGCGGATTCTTTCCGCTTGCTCGCATGACCCGCAGGTGCACGAGTCTAGGTGCTTAGTAGTCATGCCGCCTCGCAATCGTGTCCGTAGTGCCATTCCGTGGAATCTTGCTCATCGGTGAGGTCGAACACCCGCTCACATTCGCGGCATTTCACCGCGAAGGCGCTCACGCGCTCACCTGCAAGGTGGGTAGCTCCTCGACCGGATGAGCGCGGAGAGAAGCCTCGCAAGCCTCGCGGAACTTTTGCCGGTCGAACCGTGGGTTGTCCTGCTGTAGGTATGTAATTAGTAGGCTCGTAACGGTTTCGAGCGTGATATTGACAATTTTGTAATTCTTGCCGTCTGCCCCCATTTGCCACTCGTTTTCACGAGCGGCAGATATGACATCGGCTAAAGCGCGGTAGTGCTGGCGTGAGAGTGACATTAGTTGCCCTTCCAATCTTCAAGGACACCTGCCACGGCATCATCAAGGTCTGCAATTAAAAGCTCCAATTCGTCAGGCGTGATACCCTTGACCTGCTCGCTGGTTAGAGCGGATTGCCATACTGTGTTCATTTCTTGCTCCTAATCTCTAGCCTGTTTGGCTAGTAACTGAACATTATTCGTATCTCCTTAGTAAGTCAAGCACCCTAACTCTCAGATTTCTCTCAGCTTCAGAACTCTCAGAAAACTCTCAGGATTAAACCGCGCGTCTAGACCGAATGTTTGTGTTGGCTAATAGCGAGCTATTAGCCAATCCTTTTTTATTCCTTACAAGTCGGTGGGTGGGTGGGCCAACACAAACAATTTAGACAAAAAATGAATTTTTGATCAAAAATGCCAATAGCCCCCCGACTACCAAACGGAGGGCTAGGGATTAGCGGGTCTGCCCAAGGACCCGCTAATCATTCGGCAAGATTTAGTCTTGGGCGTCCGCGGTAACTTCCATGTTGTCGCGGATAACATCCTCGAGGTCAAAGTCCCAGCCGTTGAATGAGCCGTCCTCTGAAGCCTCGTTGGTGGAGATTGTGAAGCTGGCGGAGATGTCTGAGATTGAGATTTCAGACTCGATGATGTTGCAAGCGGCGTTTTCGTCCTCGGCTTCGACATCCTCGAGAGTGATGATTTCGTTGCCGAATACTGAAATGGTAACGGTGAACTTGCGGACGAGCGTATCAACCGTATCAAGGTCGAGACGAGACAGGAGCTTGTTAGCCAACTCGGTTGCGTCCTCGTTGGTCATGGTGTTGTCGGCTTCCTCGCGCATTACTTCGATGATAGCCTCGCGGGTCTTGAGGTTCATGGAACGAACGGTATAGTTGCGACCGTCTTCCATGCCTTCCTGATACTTGGCGTTGATTTCCTCTTGCGAGTAAATCGCTACGCCGTCTGGTGTGGTAATCATACCTTGCCTTTCGGTAGTGAGTGGTCGGGCTTGACCACTACGAGTAACCTATCGTATTTCCATAGTAAGTCAAGCTAGGACTCTCAGATAACTCTCAGACTAGGAACTCTCAGCTAACTCTCAGCTTTATACTCTCGGTCTAGACCCATTGTTTGTGTTGGATAAGCTTCGCTTATCCAAGCCCACGGCAACCATGGCCACCACCCACATAAGCACCAACACAAACTTATCCACAGGCGGGGAAGACCTGTGGATAAGTATTTATCTGCTACGACACCTCACCGCACGATACGATTTCGGTAAGTGATACGCCGTAGAAATTAGCCAGCTCGATGAGGGTTTTCATAGAGACCTTGCGATTACAGCGCTCGTATGAACCGACCGTCATCATTTTATGCTTGCCATTAGACTTCTGTTCTACTTCTAGGAGTGTAAGACCTGCGCGCCTACGGACAACGCGCAGGTACTTCTGGACATCGTTTACTGTTGGATTCATCATTCCCCCTCGGGAACATAGGTTGACCACTTGTACTGTGGCACGCCGTCAATTACTGTGAGGTAGCGAACGCGGGTGCTACCTGTACGATTCTGCACCAGCTCGACCACGAAGCCCCATTGGCGGGTTTTCTGAGTCTCGTAGGACTCGTATAGCTCGGGCGCCTTGCGCGATTTAATTTTGGTCACGACATGGTGGTCGCACTTCCAACCCCAACCGTTCACGCTATCGCGAACAACCCATGGTGTGCCATTGGCGGGGTCGTAGGTCTTGCCGCAGAAGCAGACGCGAAGGTCTTCCTCGTCTAGCTCAGACACCGATTCCGCGATGTCTGCTAAAGTTACTTTCTCTGCCATGAGATTTCCTTTCTAGGTGGTAGTTCTCTGACATCCCGAACATTACTCTTAGTTAGCTATATGTCAACTACCCTGCGTAACTCTCGAATAACTCTCAGGAAACTCTCAGCTTGGATTGTTTGTGTTGGACATGCGAATAGCAATGTCCAACATCCCCATCCCCCCTATGCCCGCCCCTGTTGTCGCTCGCTCGCTCGCTCCAACACAAACAAACGCCCCCTTGCGGGGGCGCCTGCTACTTTATTTTTATTTTTTCGATTTGTAGAGGTATTGACTCGTTAGCGCGGTAGGTAGCGAGCTGAGCCAGCGCCTCGGGATAGGTTTCCTCGGTGGTCAGGATTTCCCAACCATAGCCGTAGTCCCCTTGGATTTCGTATTCGTACATTAGCGCGACCACCCTTCTAGTGTGCAGACCGTGCCAATATCGCGGGGCTTGCATCCACCGTAATGAGGGTGGAAGAAGAAGTGAAGAACGAGGGCGCCGATAAGCGCCCCCGCGACTACTGCTAGCTTCACCATCGTGAAACCGTTCCGCAACCCGATTCCACCTTGTCAATCAGTTCGAGGAGCTTTTGAGCGAGGTGCTTAACTTGCGAGAACTCGGCGTAAATCGTGAGTTGTGAACCGAGAGTTTCGCCTGCCAACTTGATTACATAGCGGGCGCTTGGGTCTTGGTAATCCTCGTCAAGGTTGTAGACCTTGACACTATGCTGTTCACCATGAAGGTGAATGTCTGTCTGAGTGAACATATGTCCACCCCTTTCTTGGTAGTAGTTGTTTAGTTCTATGTAGTTATCAAGTTACTAAGAGAAACCTACCCTTACGCAGAGTACATGTCAAGTATTTCAGCCTGATAGTTTCCTGAGAGTCCCCCTACTCTCAGCCACCCCCCAGGGTTAACTCAGCTCGTTCTCAGGAACGGGGCCAGGTGAAATTCCCACTCGATACCTAATTTTGCTAGGCAGTAGCCGAAGAGGTATAGTGCGGAAATGGACTTGGATGACGCGCTTGCTAAGATTGAGAGCCAATTCGGCAGGAAGAGGCCAACGAAGGAAGAATTCGTGGACAGTTTGGTTGCTAGGGGTAAAGCTTGCGTTATGTGCCGTAAGGTTAGGTGTGACTGTGACTGCTGGTGTGCGGCTTGCTGGGGAAAGCCAAGATAGTTTGTTTTTGCAGTAGACCTTCGATGCGGTAATATTGGGGTGTGAATCACGAACATCATTTTATATTTGACCAGGAAGAAGAAGACTGGGTCTGCTCTAAGTGCGGAAGTGCCGAGGACGTGGAGTTCTTCGAGGAATGATGTGCTATTGGTGCAAGGGCAGCGGGTTGCTCGGAAGTGATGAAGACTGTCCCTGTGTGGCGGGGAAGTGCAAATGTCAATTTTGTAAAGATGTGGAATAAATTCATCGCGGTTATGGTTTAATTCTCCTAGAGATGCCAAAAGGGTCTCTAAACACGTATCGTCTAAGGAGATATAAACATGGCTACATTCAATACCTATCCACATACACCGAAAACCAAAGAGCAATTTAATAAGGAATTCGGTAAAGACCCCTACAAACCCCTGTCTACCGCGGAAATTTTATCCCAGATTGTGAACCAACTCACATCACGCGGAGTAGGCTTTCATAACCACACTGCATTCTTTGCAGAACTCGGTAATCAACTAAACCCTAAGCAAGCATTCCCACCCTATGACATCCTAAGCATAGAAGAGAATAAGTACGAGATTCGTATGGCACTGGCGGGATTTAAGAAGACTGACTTGGATATCAGCTTCCAAGACCAAGTCCTCACTGTAAAGAGCAAGCCCAAGAAAGATGAAGACACTGACGGCTACTTCCACAAGGGAATTGCTGCCAGAGCCTTCACACAGACCTTCCCCCTTGCGGAATACGTAAATGTAGTTTCCGCGGAGATGGAAGACGGCATCCTCACAATTCACCTAGAGCGTGAACTACCCGAGGAGCTAAAGCCTAAAACTATCAAAATCAAGTAAACTTAACTGACGGATTCGCTACCTGTCACGCAGAGCCCTCCAGCAATGGGGGGCTTTGTGCTATCCTTATCTAACAGCACCTCCCACGCCTCTACTCAAAGCGCACCAGGGAGGTCACTTATTTGTTACACTTATTCTGAACACCCCAGAACCGTCCCTGAAGCGCAAGCAGACCAAACGGCTGGGGTTCCTTTCTTGGTGTATCTATGCGGGCGTATTCGAAAGCCCTTTAATAGTATTTATCTCTCTGGAGTTGTCATACTTCCACCATGCGTTTTGTTACATGGCTCTGGGACCAATTGGATGTGCCAGGTGGGACAAGTAAGTTCGCAAAGCTCTGCTGGGACGATGTGAACAATGGTTGCGCCCACCCCACATTTAGCGCGCCCCAATGGTTGCATCATTTCGAGGATAAGCATAAAGAGCATCAAGAAGAGCTAATAACCATGTTGCTCGCCGCCTTTACCGAATATATGCGTACTGTGCGAAAGAAATAAGAGAGAATTACTTTATGAGAGACCCAGCCCTAGGAAATACCCGCGCTCAGCGCGCACTCGGTGAGTTCTATCAAACTGCTAACCCAGGGCGCTCACACATTATTAAGCAGACCCGCGGCGGCGTTAATGATAAGCGCCATGTCGGTATGGGACAATATGATGGAGTAAAGCCAGGATACGGGCGCTATAACGTATCTGAGCAAGCACAAGATGTATTAAACCGCTCAATTAGAAATCGAGGAGAGCGCTAATGGCATGGGCAGCATTTCTACCTGAGATTGCAGGCGCAGCTACTGAGGCAGCAGCTGGAACAGCAGAGGGCGCTGCAGCTGGTGCTGTTGACGCTACAGCGGGCGCAACTTCAGAATCAACCGCTAGTCGCATGAATAACTTTGCTCAGGGCTCAGCAGACCACAATAAGCAAGATGATTCTAAAAAAGGAATTTCACTTACTGTTTCAGATGTAACATCGGATGTGATGTAATGGCTAAAGATAGAGCGCGCGACCCACGTCGTGTAATTAAAGTTGCTGGGCAGACACACGCAGTTTACAAGAAGGATGGCGACGTCTATGTCACTCATCCTAATGAGAAAGATGGCGATTGGAAGACAATCGACCTAACAAAGCACGGACGAGCACACACAATCGCTGAAGGCGTTGAGTCAGTAAAGGATTGGCACAAAAACAATGGCTAAGTCACCTGCATGGACCCGCAAAGAGGGTCAGAACCCAGAAGGCGGATTAAACGCTAAGGGCCGCGCATCTGCAAAGAAAGAAGGCCATAACTTAAAGCCGCCTGTTAAAAAAGCAGAGGCTAAGAAGTCTCCTAAGTCCGCTGCGCGCCGTAAATCTTTCTGCGCACGCATGGAGGGTATGAAGGCTAAGAACACATCCTCAAAGACCGCTAAGGACCCAAATAGCCGCATTAACAAGTCATTGAGAGCGTGGGACTGCTAATGGCAAAAGAAGTATGGGATACCCCAGACCCAAAGAAGAAGTCTAAGAAGCTCACTCCAGCTAAGAAGTCTGCTGCAAAGGCACGCGCTAAGGCCGCTGGTCGTCCATACCCTAACCTTATTGACAATATGGCGGTTTCTAAGAAAAAGAAGAAAAAATGATATTTGTTCCTCCGCGTCCTGTTGATGATACCCACACAGTCACTGTGCAACAGGCGCCAGCATCAGCGAATAGAAGTTCTGTATCTTTAGGTAACGGTGCGTCTATTAAACTTGGGCCTAATATGACCTTGCCTAAATCGCCAGTTACAAATAGAGTTCCCAGTGCACCTAATACAAATAACGTAAACCTTAGTCCAGCTAAAGGCTCAGTCCCCCAAGCTGAGTGGAATTCGGTAAATAATGCTGTCGGTGCTATGAAAATGTCTGGGCGCAGTCAACAGTTTATGAAAGAACACTTGGGTCAAGAAATAGCCATGCAAGGCCCTACTCTTACTCCAGCTAAAGGCTCTGTTCCTCAATCAAAGTGGAACGCAATAGATAATGCAGTTGGTGCCATGAAGATATCTGGACGCAGCGAAGATTTTATGAAAACTCATTTAGGTCAAGAGATGGCTATGCAAAGCCCTAACTGGGGACTTACTCCAGGACAAGGAGCACAAGCACGAGTCATGGCTGAGAGCGGAAGAACTCAGTCCTTCATCCGAGGTAAATTAGGATTGCCATCCAGCACATATGTTCCAGGAAAACAAGGATAGTTAATGGCTGAGACAAAAAAGTTTGGTCCATATAAGGGCTCTAAGGCCAATGGAGGCCGCCCTATCTACGTTTATAAGAAGAAAGTAGATGGCAAGTGGGTAACCACCTCTAAAAACAAAGCTCGTGCCGATTACGAGGGTAAGAACGGCAAGCTACCTAGAGATGTAGATGTTGACCACAAAGACAACAATCACAGCAACGACTCTAAGGGTAACTTGCGCGCTTTGAAACACGGCAAGAATACCGCTAAAGAGAACAAGCGCCGCGCAGGTAAGAAGGAGAATGAGAAGTAATGCCTACATATCGTGAGGGTGATTCCCTATTTCCTTTGCAACAACGCGCTCTTGACCAGAAGATACAAGAGATTTCACAACAGCGCGAAGAAAGCCCTGAAGGAACAGCTGCGCGCCACGCAAAAATCGGTAAGACTGGTGGCGAGATGGCTGTTAATTCAGATGCAGATTACGTAAAAGATGTTCGTCTAGCTAAGCCAGGTCAGATTGGGCCTGTAAGCGGTGACCACATGGCCGCTGCTGCTATGAAGAAAAAAAGAGAAGCCTCAGCATCTGCAAAAGAAACTAAGAGAATAAGGAAGCGCCCATAATGGAAGACCGCGCAAAAGACCCAGCTCGTTCAGGTGATGCCCCTAAAGAGGACATGCAGACCCTTATCAACAACTACATCAAGGCTGCTAACGACTATTCAGAGACTTCTAAGAAGACATACCAAGCTTTTGACGATTATCTAGGTAAGTAATGAAGAAGCGCGAATCTTATCGCCAGCACCCACAGTTTCCTAACATTGGTGTGCACTCTGACCCAGCATACCCTTCTTACATGACTATTGGTGGAAGCGGTGTTGTTGGCACTTTTGGCGCAGAATCTCCTATGTCTGAGATGCAAGGTTATGAAAATTCTGAATCACCCACACAGGAAGCTGCAGAGGGTGCTAGTATGAATTCAGGAAGTGGCGCTGCCGCAGGTGCTGGCGTTACAGGAGCAGGAAGTGGTGTAGCATGAAACACGACGGCGACCAAGGGTTCCCAGACCCATACGCAACAATGACATCTGAAGACTGGGCTGACTTTGATAAGCACGCAGAAGCCGAGCATAAGAAGATGTCGGCTGAGCCAAATACTGATAAATCTTCTTTCCTTCCTCAAAATCCTAACCCACCGTTCTAAGGAGCTATCTTGCAGACTGCGACCAATACTCGCGAATTTACCCTGCAAGACCGTTGCGACTCCTGTGGAGCCGCTGCAAAAGTAGCTGCGACCTTTATGAACGGAGATTTACTGTTTTGCGGGCATCATGCCCGATTAGCTGGTAAATCACTCGTATCTAAAGCCGTTGCGCTATATGACCCAGAAGGAATCATTAGCTAGCGAAGGGTTAAGGGTTGGACAGATTCCAATGCCAAATATGCAACAAAGTCTATGTGGTGGCGTCTTTAGCACGTCACTGCGAGGAAAAACACCTAGAATCAGAAAATGAGTAATCGACTAGGCCGCCCAGTATCAACCGCATCCACAGACCTTAAAGGTGCTGCGGCTATTGGTAATAACGTAAAAGAGAACATAAAGAAGAAGATTTTTGGTGGCGGTAAAGTAGGTAAGTCTAAGAAGCAAGGTAAAGGTAAGTCTTCTCAGATAAAGCAGGAAAGCCCAAAGAAGACTACAGAGCCCAAATCTACTAAGCCAAAGTCAGAGCCTAAACCAAAGGTAGAAAAGCCGCCTAAGCGCCTGCAGGGATTTGCTAAAGCTTATGACCACAACTTGGCTAAAAAACACCGCGAGTCAAGCGGTTACAACACCGATACTTCCCATAAGCCAGCGGTAAACCTTGAAGAAGGAACATTTACCCCTCGTCAATTTAAAGGCTAATGAAAAAGAAAAAGAAGCAACCAATTACCTCGCCAGTAACCTCTGGGGTGGTTTCATCTGTGCAGGTAAAGCCGCGTCAGTTTAGGGACATGCTTACTCGAGTAACTTCTCCTATTAAAGGCAAAGACACTAACGCAAAGCAGTGGAACCGCTGGTCGGTATGAAAAGAGCTCGTAAGCAGGCTTTTAAAGAATCCACAGCAAAGCCAGTAACCATAAACGACTCTAGATTTGGTATTCGTCGGTTATTCCTTAACTCCCAAGAGCGCCCCCGTATTGCTACCTACAATACGCCAGGAAAAGGACCTAACGGAGAGCACCAAAACTAGCTCAATAACAAGTAGACTTGTTCTACTGTTGAAAGGGATGAAATGACCGCTTCCTATCCAAGTTCCGTCCACGTATTTACTCCGCACGTAAATACTATTGACGTTATTGACGCTTCGCACCCTAACATTTTGCAGGATGAAGTTACTGCTATTGAAAGTACCCTTGGTACTACCCCTAACGTGTCAACCACACCAGCAACTACTGGCTGGACAGGAACCTCTACTTCATTTTCTAGCGTAGCCGCCCGCTTAGCAAACATTGAGCTTGGTATTGTTGGAGACTCACACTCTCAATATGTAAAGAATTCAGTAATAACAGCTAAAGGCGATTTAATTGTAGGCTCCGCAGCGGCTACCGCAACTAACCTCTCAGCAGGAACAACTGGTCAGGTTTTGAGTGTAGACCCTACTCAAACTTCTGGATTAAAGTGGATTAACCCAAGCGCTGGATATACAGCTCCAACAATCGGAACAACCTCTATTCCTTCGGGCACTACAGTATCTACTCTCAACGGAGTAACTCTTACTAGTTCTACTCTCACTTCCCCAACCGTAAACGCGCCAACAATTGCTGGTGGAAGTCTGACAAACGCTTCAGTCGCTTCTTTGATTGAGACTGCGACCTACAACTCTGGCGCCATTCCAGGTTCACTTACCTATAACTGCGCTACTCAATCTGTCCTGTACTACGGCTCTGCAGCAACAACTAATATTAGCGTTAACTTTGTTGGCAACAACACCACTAGTATGAACAACTATCTACCTAATATAGGAAATGCCACTACAGTTGTTCTTATGAATACTAACGGTGCAACACCTTACTACGTAAACGCTATTAGTATTGACGGCGTTAGCGTAAGCCCTAGATGGCAAGGTGGAACAGTGCCAAACTCTGGAAACGCTTCAGCGTTAGACGTTTACTCATTTACTATTATTAAGACTGGTTCCGCTACCTACACAGTATTGGCTTCACAGATTAAGTTTGCTTAAGGTTTATACATGCCAATTTTAAGTACAAGAGCAGCTGACTCAGCTCGTGGATACGGCGAGTTGGGCAAAAGTGGACCCTACATCTCTGGTGGAACACTGTACTCAGACTCAAACTACTATTACATGGCTTTTACATCAAGCGCTACTTTAACCATTACTGGCGGCAACGTAACCGCAGATATTCTTGCAGTAGCTGGCGGAGGCGCGGGCGGCGGTCAAGGCGGAAGCACTTGCGGCTCAGGTGGCGGAGCTGGTGGTGTTCTTTACACAAGCGCTCAACTACTTACTAATGGCACGTACAGAGTAACTGTTGGCGGAGGCGGAACTAACGGTGGCGGAAACACTGGCGGCAACGGCGGAGACACAACGCTTACTAATCTTGTGGGCGGCACAACAATCTCCATTGACGCTGTTGGCGGTGGCGGCGGTGGCGGAGTTGTAAACGGTAGCGGAAGCTACACTACTTATGAAGGTAACTCTGGTGGCTCTGGCGGCGGAGGAAATGGAACTACAACCGGCGTAGCTGGGCAGGGTCATGGCGGAGGTGGAGCATCCACTATTGACGTCGGTGCTGGCGGTGGTGGCGCTGGCACAGCAGGTACTAATGCTCAATATGCACCGCAAGCAGGCTCTCGCGGAGGCAATGGTGGTAACGGAGTAAACACGTACTCAACTTGGCTATCTGTAACTGGAATTGGTGATGGCTCAGGGTATATTGGTGGTGGCGGTTCTGGTTCTGGCTCACTAATACAAGGTAGCCCAGGACTTGGTAACTCAGGCGGTGGAGCGGGTGGTCAACAAGGTGTTGGCGGCGGAACTCCTAACAGCGGCGGTGGCGGCGGAGGCGGCTACAACCCCTATCATGGTTTTTCTGGAGCATCTGGTGTTTTAATTCTTCGTTACTCTCGTAATCAAATTGATGGCGGAAGTATTCCAACTGTTACTGGTGGAACTCTTACATCAGACTACACCTACTACTATCGTACATTTACTGGTGCTAGTACTTTGTCTGTTACTAATGGCAATCTTAATGCAGATATTCTTCTTGTTGCTGGTGGCGGCGGCGGTATGGGCGCGCAGTACACAACATCACCGTTTACAAACTTACTTGTTGGCGGCGGCGGTGGAGCTGGTGGCGTAACAACTTTTGCAAATACTGTTCTGGGACCAAATACTTATTCTGTTCAAGTTGGTAGCGGCGGACCTAGCGGCTATGTAGGCGGTAATACCAGCCTTGGTTCTTACAGCGTTACTGGCGGCGGTTCTAGCAATATTGGTGGGGCTTCAAGTAATGGTGGCTCTGGAGCTGGTTACACTGCCTACTACACAACTTCTGACCATAGCGTCTCGGCAGGTACTGGTATTGCTGGACAAGGACATAACGGAAGCAATTACTTTTCTGGTGTGTTTAACGGCGGACGTACTGGTGGTGGCGGTGGTGCTGGGGCAGACGCACCTAGCGGTTCAAACGCTGGTGGTGCTGGTGCTGACTACACATCTTGGCCACCTATTGGCGGGTTTATCGGCGGCGGTGGAGCTGGTGCTCAAGGTACTGGCGGTACTGGCGGTGGCGGTTCTGGCGGAAACAACAGCAACGGCGGTAATGGAAGTCAATACACTGGTGGCGGTGGAGGCGGTACTACCTCTGTAAACTCAACTGGATACTCTGGCGGTACTGGTGGTTCTGGAATTGTTGTTGTTCGTTACAGCCGTGTGCAGGTAGGCGGATAGCCTTAACGCTGACATCCTATTGTTTTTACTAGACAATAGTTCTGCACCCTTGATATCAGGTGCTATATTCTCTAGAGATAGGAAACTTAATGACAGTAATTCGCGATTCCGGATACAAGCAAGTATCTGGCGGTAACGTAGCTGTTGACTTTGTCTGGGGTAACTTCCCAGCTCAAACCAATGATGACCGCGTTACATCTCCGTCGTACAATGCTACAGGCGGAACTTCAGGAAGCGGATACGGCGATAACCTTACCGCTGTTGTAACCGCTGCTTCTGCTTCAGGCGGAACCATCACCTACACCTCAGCTAATGAGTTCAACGCAGGTGAAGTCGTAAACATTTCTGGCCTTAACGGCTCTGTAGCTATCACTGGCATCACAGCATCTGCTGGCGTTGTCACCTACGCTACTTCTAACACAACTGGCCTTTCAGCTGGACAGTCAATCACCATCACTGGTGCTTCTGCATCTGGCTTTAACGGCACCAAGACCATCTTGGCTGTTAACGCTGGCACTAACTTCACAGTTACCTCAGCTGCAACTGGCTCAACCTCAACCGCAACAGGTACCTACGCATCTGCGTTCAACCTCACAGGCGCAACTCTTGCCTCTGTTTCAGGTACCCAGTTTACCGTTACCAGCGCAGTCACTGACCGTGCTGTTACAGGTGCTACAGGCTCAGCTTCAACCAACGTTGGAAACATTCCAGGAATTGGCGCTGACGTCGCATGGGGCACAACCACCGACATTGCAAGCGCTAAGATTGCAGCAACTGACTTGTCTAAGTCTGTTGGCCTAAACAGCTACACCGTCCCTGCTGACAACCACGTACAAATCACAAACAACTACGAGGCTTATCCAGCAAATGCTGCAAACAAGACTGTTGGCTTCAACCCAGCCTACACCCTGCAAGCTACTGTAACTGCTGTTTCTGCTTCTGGCGGCACAGTGACCTACACAGCTAACAACAACTTCCAGTCAGGTCAGACTGTCACAATCTCTGGCTTGTACAACTACGTATCAGCTGGCTCATCTCAGCCAATTGCTACCCAGTACTACGCACCTACTTACACAACTGCATCAGCATTTAACTTGTCTGCTGTAACGATTGCATCTGCAACTCCTACATCATTCACAGTCACAAACGCTGCTACAGACTCTGCTTTGACAGGTGTTGCTGGAACTGCTGTTGTGACAATCGCTGCTTCTGCATCGACTGCTTCAGTTCCATCTGTAACTGGCCTTACCTACAAGGAAGCTGACCGTCAACTTGGTTTGTCTAACTTCAACACAGGTACAGTCACTTACACAACTTCTGGAGCTACCCTGAACAACGCAGGTACCGTTTACAGCCAGTCTGTAACAGGTACTCAAACTGTTGGTACTGCAGTTAACTTGGTTATCTACAAGCTTGCTACTGGCGAAAACCCAGGCACGCAAGATGGTACATTTACCTACGTAGCTTAACTTTAAAACAAGAAAGCCCCTCGCGTAAGCGGGGGGCTTTTTTGCTATGCAATTCGTCTTTTGGTGCGCCGTCTGAGTTCTCGTCTGTCTTTCTCCGTTGTGCCTGCCCAGATTCCTAGAAGCTCGGGGTTAGCTACCGCGTATTCCAGGCAAGGTACCTGGAAGTCGCAACTGTTACAGATAGGTTTAACTACGCGTAGCTTTACGGGAGTTTCCGCTGGATTATCTGGAAAGAATAGCTCTGGGTCTATTTGAGCACAGACCTGGGTTCCATCAAAATATGGTGCGTTAGTACCACTGATGTTTCCTCCAGAAGCTCCAAGCATTACAGGCATCTCCATATCTTACGTCAATATAACGTAGTCCGTATTGAATTTGTAAGGCGGCATTTGCCGTCTTTTTGATGTTGTAATTGCCCCAGGTTGAGGGCAAGAACTGCGCTATGCCAAAAGCATGGGAACCCATGTTTAGCGCCTTGGGATTGAAGTGGCTCTCATTGGACCACAAGTTGTCCAGGCATTTCCATTCTGCCATGGACTTCCCGTTTGCGTATTCCGTTAGGAACGCAATGGTCTGAGGGTCAAAGTACTTAATGTAAGTACTAGCCAAGGCTGTCTTGGCACCCGACCGTGTGGTTGAAACCGTAAGGTACTCAAGAGACACTGTCACTGTCTTCTCTTTCTGTGGGGTTACTGGAAGCGCGTTGGCGGGCGTAAGGAGCTGACTCCATACAGCACACATAGCTATCACTACCGCTGTAACCTTTCTTACGTTAACCGTTAGGTTGATTCTGATATTAAGCATCGCTGCTCCTCTCAGTTGCATTACTAAGGAAACACTAGAGATACGGCCTCTGTCAACTCTTAGACAGCATTTGAGCAGAAAAGTTTTTATTTTTACTGTAAAATATACATATATTGCACGTTTTGTGATATTTCTTACGGACAATCATCCCAACTCTCCCTATTAGACATTTATCGAGAACTGGGCTGACAATGGATACAGCAACCGTTATAGCAACAACTTCATCCGCTTTGTTCATTGGAGGTTCCGTTTTGGCGGTTGCCCGCTGGGTATTAAAAAATCACACTGAGACTTTAGTTAAAGACTATTTATCTGAACTAAAGCCTAACCACGGAAGCTCACTTAGCGATGTAATTCGCCTAGAGGTCTTGCCGTTAATCCGAGAGCTTAGAGAAAACCAGCAGACAATTCAAGTCGAATTAGCTCGCCTTGAGGGTCGCTTCGAGCAGCACGTTGATGAGGGGCTAGAATGAGCTATACGCCACGTCCAGGAGACTACGGAGTAATTAAGACCAAGGGGTTCTTTGGCAAGCTAATCCGCTTAGGGACCATGAGCCGCTGGAATCACGCAGTTGTTTGTGTTGATGAGCATAGTCTAGTTGAGGCTAACCCAACTGGGGTTGAGCTGAGCCCAATCACCAAGTACCCGCTTATTGCGTGGAATCAGCACGAAGAGCTGACCGCAGCTCAACGTACCGCCATCGTAAATGCTGCGGTAGACCTAGTCGGGCGACCTTATGGTTTCTTTGACATTTTTGTACTAGCTCTTCGTATTTTAGGGCTAAAGGTACTTTCTAATACAAAACTCATGGAGTATGCCGCAAAGCAGTACGGAGTTATCTGCTCAGAGCTAGTAGCCATTGCTTATGATAAAGCTGGCATCGAGTTGGTGAATAAACCAGACAACCTTGTTACCCCAGGAGATTTAGCAGAAAGGTTAATTTACCAGTGACAGACGCTCACAAAAACAACCTTAATCTGCATCTTGCTGTTTCCGTGCCTGAGCACGAACCACGTGAATCTGACCCGCACTATCACTTGTTTAATCAAGCAAAGGCTCGCATCAAGAAAGCTGGTCTTTGGAAGTGTGTAATAAACGACGACTTTTGCTCAGGTGGCGCAGAACTTCACCACAGCCACATTGAGTTCTCTCAGGTTAACAATATGGACCCAGCCAAGGTGGAGCAAGCATTTGGTGTCCACTTTACTAATGATGAGGATTTTCAAAACTGGATTGAGAGCCCAGGAAACCTTGAGGTTCTCTGCGAAGCACATCACCGTACTCGCTACGGTATTCATGAAATTCCAGCGCCGCTCTGGGAAACCTTTCGTTACAGAAAGGCGGGAACAGCGGCTGCTGCTGAAGTAGTAACGCAGAAGGAGCTAGGCAAATGACAGCTGGCGTAGACATTATCAACATTGCACAGAAGCAAGTTAACTTCTACGGCGGAACCACGGACAAGAATCCGTACGGCGACTGGTACGGCATCCCTAATGAGCCTTGGTGCGCCATGTTTATCTCGTGGTGTTTTGCACAAGCAAATGCCTCACATCTTGTGGCTGCTCAAACTCCTAAAGGCTTTTCTTACTGCCCAGCTGGATTAACTTGGTTCCAAAAGAACAAGCAGGTTGTGGACAAGTATTCAGCTCTTCCTGGAGACCTTGTCTTCTTCTCATGGGCTGGTAACGGCATAGCTGACCACGTTGAGCTTGTAGTGGCTGCCTCTAGAGATGGAATCACAACAATCGGTGGAAACACTGGACCAGAGCATATGACAGATGCCTCTCAGTACGACGGTCACGGTGTCTATCTTCGCCATCGCTCATACCTCTACGTCCTTGCTATTGTGCGACCAGCGTATGAGCAGGGCTCAAAGCCTGCTATTGCTAAGACTGCAACTAGCAAGCCGCTAGCTGCCAGCGTTGCTGGTGTAACAGCTCTTGGTGGTGGAGGGGCGGCAATTGCCACACACAGCTCTACCACTCCACCAGTTAAGTCAGCTACCGTTCTTGTTGCCCCACCTTTTCCTGGAACTTCAGCTTTTAAGGTTGGCTACAAAAACCAAGCAGCAACTATTGTGGAAACAGCATTATCTAAAGCAGGTCTACTTCCAAGCAACTTAGTCAAAGGCACACTAACCGCAGAAGACTTGGCGCTGGTACCCGTTTACCAGAAGAAGTTCACAGCCCTTAAAAACGCTAAGGGCTTAGATGCGGCGACCTACGCCTCAATGATTAAGGAAGCAGGAGCTTAATGAAGTATTTTCAAAGAATGTCAGACTGGGCGTCTATAGCCTTCGGCTCGCCTTGGTTCCTGATTATTCACATAATTTTTTGGTCTCTTTGGATGGTGTTTGCGGTATTTGACCCGTACCCATTCAACCTGCTTACACTTACCGTATCCTTAGAGTCTATACTTCTTTCTGGGCTTCTTTTGAACGCCACTAACCGCACAGGAGACGAAGATAGGCGTATTATTAGTAAAGACCTAAAGCTGGACCAAGCCACCCATAATCACGTGGAAACCATACTTAGGAAGATTCAGGAGGTTCACGATGCCGTTCAAGCTACCGATAAGCGACCCGAAAGCCGTAAGTCTCGCAAGCGTGGCAGGACTAGTGACTTGGAAGGCAAGTAACTTCGCAGTTGACCCCAGCCACCTAACTGAGGTAGCATTAGCTGCCCTCACAGGGGGTGCGGTGCCGCATAATCCAGCCTCACGGCCAGACATTGCGGAAGAGTCGCACATCGTAACACCATACGCAAACAACATAGAGAGTGAGCAATAAATGAAAATCACACGTTCTGAAAAGGCTCTTGCAGAGCACTACGTGTACGCAACTGCAGCAGCAGCTGTAGCAATCTGGCAAACAGGAAACCATCACATCAAGCACGTCCTCTGGGCTGCAGTAGTCGGTGTTGTTGGCCCATTGTTGGCAAAGTTCAACCCAAAGGGTGTCGTAACAGACCTTGCTAAGCAAGAGCACCTTGACTCAGTTACTACCGCAGCTTTGACCTCTGTTGCTACTGCAGCAGTGGCAGACGCGCAAAAGGCTGTCGCTAAGGCAGCTGTAGATGCGGCAGCACCTGCAACTAAGTAATTACTAAGAAACTGGGGGCCAGAGCACATCTGGCCCCCTTTTTCGTCTATACTGGTGCTTTAACAACAGGAGGACAACATGGCCGTCAAGTGCGACAACTGCTCAAACGATGCTTCTTATACACACGCTGACCCAGGAGTTAGCGCGGCAAACTACTGCACAATGTGCTTACCAGCTTGGTTGCAAGACCGTGCAAATGCTGGGCACTTTCCTCTAGTCTCTCCTATTAAAGAAGAGAAGCCAGCTCCAGCAAAGAAGAAGGCTGCAGCAGCACCTACTGAGGCGGCGCCTACTGATGAGAGTAATTAAGCACCAAGCAAAACAAGTACATCCAGTACCCGACAGATTGACCTCTCCTCGCGGACCGTTTCCGCGGGAGCTTTTTGATGAGCCAGAGATTGTTGCCGACTACGATACATCTGAGTATGGTGGGGATATGCCCCTAGGGGCAACTGTCCAAAATAACTATCGCCCGCCAAAGTATTTGCGCTGCGCCGTATGTATGGCTAGAGTATTAGAGACCGAAACCGAAGACCACGTTTGTGAGGATTAATGGCCAGGCCTAACCTTAAAAAGATGATGGCGGATAACTTCAAAGAAGCCATCAGACCAGACGAAGAGTTTAAGGTAGAAATACCTAAAGATGTAGAGAACGTTGGCGTGCAGGAATTCAACGCCCCAACCAGTAACCCATCACGCCCACGAGCTTTGACAGTAGCCTACAATCCAACAACCTCTACTTTAGTGGTTGTTTTTAGAGATAACACTTGGTGGCAGTATAACAACGTGCCAGTGGAGCTATGGCAAGGCCTTACACGCTCAGAATCAACTGGGCGTTACCTTCGCGCTAGTGGGCTGGATACATGGCCAGACATGGGACCAGCTAACACCGAAGCCTTGTCAGAGAGCACAAGAGAAAAGATTAGCTACTCAGCCAGTATTGCAAGTCGCATTCAGGCTGGAAAAGCTATAACATACGACGAGGTATACTTCCCGAAAGGATAACCGTGAAAACACTCGGACCACTATACGTTGGAAAGCTAAAGTACTATCACCGCCACTTCCTACCCGTTGTTGAAGTCGGCCATACTCAAGAGACCGACCTGCCTTTTCGAAAGGGCCGTTGTTTGGTATTCCGCATGCCTTTTACAAAGCCTGGTTTTTACGCAGGAATTCTTTTTAAGACCGTAGAGAACCCACATCTCCTTACAGACGAGGACATCGACATCCTTCTTGTAAACGCTATGCGCGCTAGAGATGAGGAACGACGAGAAGGGTTCCCTGGATTAAATGTTCAACAAGAAGCCTAAGAAGAACTGGGACAAGCCTTTTTCAGAGCAGATAGCTAAGCGCGTATCTAAGATTCCTACAGGGGAGCTCGAGTCCTGGATTGACCAATCTATATACGAGCTAGGGCGTTGCTTGTCTATGTACCAGCGCAGCCGTGAACAGGTCTACCTAACAGAAGCCCTTAAAGGAGCCGAGGCCCTACACGCTGTTGTAGATGCTATGTACAACCGCATGTCGCGATAAATAGATTTATCGACTTTTATGCTACACTAATCCTGCCTCTCTTCCTCTCCCCGTGGTGGCATCGAATTGCCTGGGTTTAACCGCCCAGGCTTTTCGTTTCAATCTAAACTAGGGCTAACATGGACCAACTATTAGACGAAGAAGATGAAGAATTTTACCCCGAGGACCTGGAAGAAGATGAGGGTCCCGAGGAAGAAATAGAAGAGCTGGATGAGCTCTCCAAAGAGTTTGTCAAAAAGCTAGTAGACCGCTGTATCCAGTTCCAGACTGCTCTTGTAGGGCATGAGCTGCACCCTTATCAAATGCCGTTGGCTCGTCGTATTATCGAGTCAGTAATCATTAACGACGGCGAAGAAATCACCGCTCTTGCTGCTCGTCAGTCAGGCAAGTCAGAAACTATTGCTAATACCGTGGCTACTCTCATGGTATTGCTTCCTCGCCTTGCCAAGATGTACCCAGACCTCCTAGGCCAGTTTAAGGATGGTATCTGGATTGGCATGTTTGCTCCTGTCGAGGGCCAGGTAGAAACTCTCTTTGGTCGTACTGTTAACCGCCTTACATCTGAGCGCGCACTAGAGATTCTCGGTGACCCAGAGATTGATGATTCCCTAGGTAAGGTGCCTGGCGTAACACGACAAATCAAACTTAAAAATTCAGGCAGTAGCCTCATGATGATGACTGCGAACCCTCGCGCAAAAATTGAATCTAAGTCGTTCCATATGATTGTTATTGACGAGTGCCAAGAAGCGGATGACTTTGTAGTTTCTAAGTCTATCTCCCCTATGTTGGCGTACTACTCGGGAACAATGGTTAAGACAGGCACCCCAACTACTCACAAGAATAACTTCTACCGGTCTATTAAATTAAACGAGCGCCGTCAAACAGGGCGTAACAGACAGAACCACTTTCAATGGGACTGGCGTGATGTAGCCAAGGTCAACACAAACTATGGCAAATTCATCAAGAAAGAGATGCTTCGTATCGGCGAGGACTCAGATGAATTCCAGATGTCGTACAGCTGCAAGTGGTTGCTCGAACGCGGTATGTTTGTTACCTCTACCCTTATGGATGAGCTAGGCGATACTTCCTCAGAAACCGTAAAGGCTTGGCACCGTACCCCTGTAGTCGTTGGCATTGACCCAGCGCGTAAGCTTGACTCTACGGTTGTTACCGTGGTGTGGGTTGACTGGGACCGCCCAGATGAGTTTGGCTACTTTGACCACCGTATACTTAACTGGTTGGAAATCCAGGGAGATGACTGGGAAGACCAGTACTTTCAGA
>Ga0208872_1000789_pt1 | contig 21427 bp, 21 predicted proteins | sample CryBogCBH12Aug08_FD_185508 | JGI IMG/M metagenome (GOLD analysis project Ga0208872, IMG submission 185508) | Freshwater microbial communities from Crystal Bog, Wisconsin, USA - CBH12Aug08 (SPAdes) | ecosystem: Environmental > Aquatic > Freshwater > Lake | place: Crystal Bog, Wisconsin, USA...
ACTGCAACCGCCCCCGCTGAAGATGATTGGGGTGCCGCAATGGCTGAACAAACTGCTGCAACGCATTCCAATCCGGCTGCCGCACAGCCTCACGTATTTGAGAACCTTGGAGCAAGTTCCGGGCAACGCTCCTCGGCTCCCAACGATATGGACATGATCATGGACATCCCGGTTCAACTCACAGTTGAGCTGGGGCGCACCAAAATGCCAATCAAGAATTTATTGCAGCTGGCACAAGGGTCGATCGTTGAACTGGCCGGATTGGCAGGCGAGCCACTGGATGTTTTGATTAACGGTTTTCTAGTTGCACAGGGTGAAGTCGTGGTAGTCAGTGATAAACTTGGAATTCGTGTCACAGACATTATTACACCGTCAGAGCGCTTGCGTCGCCTCAGTCGCTAATATGAAATTCACTTTCAACGCTGCTACCTTGATCAAGCATGCCTATTATTTATTGATAGCGAGTTTTTGTACCCCGCTGCTTGCGATAGCTCAGACAGCTCGTCCTGCGTTCACCCCTCCACCGGCTGTTTCAACCGGTAGTGTATTGCAAGTCATCTTCAGTTTGGTTCTTGTGTTAGCCGCAATCGTGCTGGTTGCCTGGATTTTGAAACGCATCAACCTGCCTCAACAAGGTGCGGGAAGTGTTCTTAAAGTAATCAGTGGTGTCGCCGTCGGTCAGCGGGAACGAATCGTGCTGGTTGAAGTAAACGATACTTGGCTGGTCGTAGGAGTCGCACCCGGCCAAGTACGCACCTTGCACAGCATGCCCAAAACCGATTTGCTTTTCCCGCAAAATGAACCGGTTAGCGGCATTGATGGAAAATTTCAAATTTGGTTAAAACAGATTATGGAGAAGCGCAATGCGGGCTAGCAGACTATTGCTCGCTTTTTTGCTGATCAATCTGCTTTCTCCGGCAATGGCTGCGGATACCAGTTTGCTGGCTGTTACCAGCACGGGTGCGGCGGCGGCGGGAGGACAAACTTATTCACTCAGCCTGCAAACGCTGTTGCTGCTCACCTCGTTGAGTTTTTTGCCGGCTGTGCTGCTGATGATGACTGCTTTCACGCGCATCATCATTGTACTTTCCCTGTTGCGTACGGCGCTTGCCACACCCACCTCCCCTCCCAATCAGGTATTGATTGGATTGGCTCTATTCCTTACTTTTTTTGTGATGTCTCCGGTGCTGGACAAAATGTATCAGGAAGCCTATCTGCCTTATAGTCAGGATAAGATCACGCTGGAGCAGGCTTACGACAAGGGCAGTCAACCACTAAAAGCATTCATGCTCAGACAGACACGAGAAACCGATTTAGCTCTGTTCGTTAAAATTTCCAACAGTGAACCGCTCCAAAGCGCGGACCAAGTACCGCTAAAAATTCTGGTGCCCGCCTACGTGACCAGCGAGTTGAAAACCGCATTTCAAATTGGTTTTGTGGTATTCATCCCCTTCCTTATAATCGACATGGTGGTTGCCAGCGTATTAATGTCGATGGGTATGATGATGGTCTCTCCTTCTGTCATTTCACTTCCATTCAAGATCATGTTGTTTGTATTGGCCGATGGGTGGAATCTGCTTATCGGATCGCTGGTGCAGAGTTTTTACACATAAGGATTAAGTTAACAATGACTCCCGAAAGCGTGATGACATTAGGTCGGCAAGCGCTGGAACTCACCCTGATGATTTCAGCCCCTCCATTATTGGCAGCGCTCATCATTGGTTTGGTAGTCAGCATTTTTCAAGCCGCAACTCAGATCAACGAAATGACTTTGTCATTCATTCCGAAGCTTCTTGGAATGTTTCTGGTTTTAATTATCACCGGTCCATGGATGGTCAGCCTGCTCGTGGATTATATACAGCGGTTGTTCAGCGGCATCCCCTGGCTGGTTAACTAAGCAGAGCCTATTATGATCAGTGTTACCAGTGCCCAGTTATCCGCCTGGCTTGCGCTGTTCATCTATCCTTTTACGCGTATTCTCGCCCTGATTGCCAGCGCCCCGATACTCGGCAACAGGCAAGTACCGGTACAGGTAAAAATTGGCTTGGCTTTGCTGCTGACGGTCATTATTGCGCCCACTCTGGATGTTCAACCCAATGTTGATATTGCTTCTGCATTAGGAATGGTTGTACTGATCGAACAAATACTGGCAGGATTGGCTATTGGTTTTACTATGCTGATGATTTTCTCTGCCGTTGAAATGTGTGGTGAAATTGCGGGAATGCAGATGGGACTGGGGTTTGCCAGCTTTTACGATCCGCTGAATTCCGCTTATTCGCCGGTTATTTCACAATTCCTCAGCACGATTATCACTCTCGCGTTTCTGGGTATGAACGGACATCTATATATGCTTGAAGCACTGGCGGATAGCTTTCACACTTTCCCTATCAGTACCTCCATCCCCCATGCTGAAGCACTGCACACAATAGTCGCACGGGGTGGAAGCATTTTTGCGGATGCCCTGCAATTATCCATGCCCGTGATTGGCGCATTACTCATTACCAATCTGGCACTTGCCATTCTGACTCGTAGTGCGCCCCAGCTTAATATCTTTCAGATAGGTTTCCCGATTACCCTTGCGGTTGGATTTGCTGTTCTTTTACTCGCGATACCCTACTTCGCACCTCTGCTGGATATGATGACTCGTAGCGGGTTCGGTACCGCATTGCAAATCATTCAGCAACTGGGCAAACCCTAGAATGCTACGGCAATACAAAAGGTTAATCCAAATGGGATAATTAGCTATCTTAAATAGGTGAACATTGATAGTCCTTCTATCTGCACGAATGATTGCTGGGCAGCTGTCAACATAAGCTTTTCCTGGGCCAAGTTAGATAAAGCAGCGTTCATATCCACATTCTGCAAGCTTGCTATGGTTGTTTGATACTGAATATCCAGATTGTTTGCATTAGTCGTCAGCACATCCAACTGTTGCCCACGTGCCCCTAAAGAAGTTTGTGCCGTCAACACGCTACTCAAGGCATTATTAAGGCCATCTTGAGCATGCGTTAGACCGGCAGAAAATGCTGCCTGGCTTGCCGGATTATTTGGATCAATTTTGGTTTTTAACGTATTAATAAGATTTGAAATAGTCGTAAACACACTTTCATTGGTACTGGGCGCAACAGTGAATTGATCGCCGTTTGCGGGCGCTCCTGCAATGTTGAATTGAACACCGTTAAAGCTGATTGCTTGCCCGCTTGTATAGGGCAAACCCGTCGAAGGCGTCGGTAAAAATCCCGCCGGTAGCGCAACGCCATTCGAGTCTGCTCCGGATATGGAATAGGTAGTTACTCCACCCGCAACACTGAAAGTAAGCTGGTAACTATTCCCCAATTGGGCCGCAGTCGGTGCGGGATTGGCAGTGCTCACTGAGCTGATGTTACCTGTTCCGCTATTGCCAGGCGCACCCGTACCTGCAACGATATTCCCGCCCGGGTCGGTTACATTCGTTATCGCGACAGCGGTCTTTGAAGCAGAGTTGGTGATTTGAAGACCGCCTCCGCCTGCGGCAGATACTAAATATGAATTGAGGCCTGCTGCAGTCAGTCCCGCCTGAATAGCCGCTTCCAAAGTACCGGGGCCGGAACCTGTACCGCCAACGGTGACATCTTGATTGACGGTTACTGCGGTGCCATCGACCGTGAATGTCGCATTCCCGCCACTGCTGTAGGCAAACGGAACAATCGCAGCTGCAGAATTCGTCAAAGTACTCGACCCACCTGTAGCGGTTCCCGCAACATAAGACCCGTTACCATTCTTGATATTCATAAAAATAGCCGCACCGGAATCGCTGGTAGCCACTTGTTGATTTTGGCTGACCTGAATCATATTTTGTCCATTGTCACCAACGTATTGGATCCCGGTTGGCGTATGAACAAAAGGCTGTGTGCTGCCTTTAAATCCGCCAAAAATATAATTCCCGTTGGAATCTGTCGTATTGGCGTACGAAATCAACTGAGTCAAGCTGGATTGAAGCGTGCTGGCTAATGTTTGTCTGTCTGCATTAGTCAAAGATGAATTACCTGCACCCACTGCCGTCGACTGTATACTCGTCAACAGGTTGTCAACGCTCTGAAGCGTTCCATCAGCAAGACTGATTGAACTATTAGCGGAGTTAATGTTGGCTATATATTGAGTATTGGTCGATTGCGTCTGAGTCACTTGAAGTACGCGGGCAGCAGCAGCGGGATCATCCGCGGGAGTCTGTATTTTCAGTCCGGTTGAAGCTTGCTGTTGTGTCGTCAATAGATTACTTTGTAGCGTGTCTAACTGGGTAATATTGGTACTATAAAGAGTCCCTGTACTAATGCGCATGTCACACCTACTTTCCTAATGAGAGTAAAGTATCAAACAAGGTGCTCGCAATCTGCATCGCCTTGCCCGCTGCCTGATAAGCCTGCTGATATCGCAAGAGATTGGCTGCCTCTTCATCCAGATTAACCCCGGAAACTGATTGTTGCGAAGCAATCGTTTGATTTAATGTGGTAGTCTGAGCCGTGCTGGTCACTTTTAATTGACTGGTCTGGTTGCCCACTTGAGCAACCAGTTCGCTGTACACCCCTATAAAATTGGTGGTTCCACCCTGCATCGTATTCTTGGTCTGCAGACCGGCCAATAACAAAGCATTACGATTGTCGGTTGCTCCATTGGTATTCTGCGAAATACTAAAAGAGTCATTATTGGCGGGGGTGCCGGAAATCGAAAAGCTGATGCCCCCAAAGTTGATTGTTGATCCATCGGTATAAGTTACAGGTGTGCCGGCGGCAAAGGTAGTTGGAATTCCACTGTTAGTCACGGTAACGGGCATATTAGCCGGAAATCCGGTGAGCGTGCCCGGGGTACCCGACGCATAAGTCAGGGTTACCGGAGGCAAAAGGTTTGCCGGAGTAAACACCGGACCCGGTGTTCCAGTACCATTCACGATGCCGTTACTTGTTGCCACCGTGTTTGCATTGGAAATAGCGACAGGAGCCAACGAACCGGCATGTGTAATTTGCAGCCCACCGCTCGCAACACTTGATACACTGTAAGAAGAAAGACCTGCTGCAGTTAGTCCTGCTTGAATGGCCGATGCCAAAGTCCCCGGCCCCGTACCATTACCGGGCACAGTTACGTCCTGATTCACAGTTACAGGAACACCATCAACGGAAAATATCGCGCTATTGGCCGCCGACCCGCTGAAGGTAATCGGGCCGGGAGCTGTGGCAGCCGTAAGTACATTCGTTCCCGTTTCGTCAACCGAACCTGAACTAATTGTTGCGTTTCCTGTATTGGTTGTCGGTGCATTAGTCATAACCGGAGAGGCAGCCGCAATCTGGGCTGGATCGCTGATGGCAACCTGCATGTTGGCAGCTGCATTTGCAGTTGGGCGAATAAGATAACTGTCGCCGGCCTTGGGTGTTCCGTTTGTAAAACTGATGCTTACTCCGTCAGCCGCTATCGGCATAGTTGAAGAGGTTGAGACAATTTTATTGTCCGAGGATCGCGTTAGAGTGTAATTATTTCCATCGTACGTTAAAGAATAGTCGCTGCCGGTCAGTTGCGAATAGTTCGTAATGGTTGCTGCAATAGTGCCATTGCCCGTATTGGACGTATTGTTCACCACCAACGGCACAGGGTCCGAAAAAAAGCTATTCGTGCTACTGGGCATCGCTCCATTCAAATTCTGACCCAGCTGATTTTGCTGGTTAAACGTTCCGGCGATTCCTGCTGCTACTAGCCCCAATTGATTCTCGGCAGGAGCCAGATTCTGGCTACGGAAAGCCAACAATCCGCCCAAATTACCGCTCTGAATACTGTTTGAAGGAAACGGCGTGATCTTTCCATTTGCGCCGGCAAAAGCTACTTCTGTCTGGGATGGATCGGTACTGGAATTCACGGTTGCCAGATTATAGGACTGCCCTCCCATCACCAGCACTTGCCCGTTACCCATAGTTAGTTCAATATTGCCATTACCCTGATTCACAACAGACACATTGACTTGCTGATTCAGTTGGGCAACCAGTTGGTTGCGTTGATCAAGCAAGTCATTGGGAGGTTGACCGCCGGAGGCTGCTTGTGCACTTACTATGCTGTTGTTGAGCGTTGCGATTTGCTGTGCGAAACTGTTGATATTGGAAACGCTGGAGGCTATTTCATTATTTACACTACTTCCTATGCTGGTCAGCTGCTGACTTAATGTTTGAAACGTGGATGCAAGTGACTGAGCTGTGCTGAGCATGGTCTGCCTTGAAGGCATGGAATTAGGGTTACTAGCGACCGTGTTGACCGCATTGAAAAAATTCTGTACCGCAGGCGTTATCCCTGTCGTAGAACTTGACATCATATTGTCGATTTGTTGAATTTGACTGTATTGTGTATTGAGTTGGGAAGATATGGTTTGCTGCTGATTAACCTGCGTCGTCAGAAATTGATTATAGGCCTGCTGGATCGTGGCAACATTTACCCCCGTTCCGACAAATCCGGATCCGGTAAGTTGCGCAGGAGTAGCACTTTGCACAACCGACTGACGCGTGTAACCGGGGGTGTTTGCATTGGCAATATTATGCTCAGTTGTGGCCAATCCCATTTGGGCTGCGTTCATCGCACTTACAGCTGCACTAAATATATCGCTCATAGCCTATTCCTATACACTCCATTTACCCTGATTATTAATATCGGCCGTATAAAGATTAACTTTAGCATTCAAAACCGTAACTAAATACCAGTTGTAGTTGTAGGGTGGAAAAGCGCAGCGCATCCACCCTACGGTTTAAAGGTATAAAAGGCACTTTAGTAATTTCCTCATCCCAAAGCACTTGAAATTAGGCAATCCGTTTCATTCTAACAAAGTTAGACAGGAGGACAACATTTATAAAGCCACAAGATAATAAGACTTCAACAAACTCAATTCGTTTCACGATAACGAATTTATACGACTCATGACCTTAACCAGTTTATCAGCATAATTGGGGTCGGTAGCATAACCGGCACGTTGCAATGCCTGAGCGGCAGCGGGTGCACCGTGTCCACCTCTTATAATCGGTGCATAGCGGGGATTACTGCTTAAAAAATTTGCGTAGTCGCTAAACGCTTCCGCATACGACCCATAAGCACGAAACCTTGCCATTTGCTTATGCAGCTTGCCGTTGGAATACTCAGTCGTTGTCACTTCGGCAACCTTCCCCTTCCAGCTACTATCTGCCTTGATGCCAAAAAGGTTATAACTATTGCTGCCATCAGACATACGAATTTCTTTCCGGCCCCAACCACTTTCCAGAGCTGCTTGTCCCATCATGAGGGGCGCAGACACTCCTGTTTCTTGGCTGACTTGAAGAGCGTATGGAGTCATTCGTTGCACGAAACCTTGCTGAAAACTCTCGCTATAGGCTGAAGGCATCGCACTAGGAATAGTCTTTGTGGGTAGTGACAAACCGGATGCATTTCCGAGCTGGCTTGCAGGCAATTTTGCCGGAGAGGTTTCATCGCCGGAACTCACTGACGGGCCCAATTGTTTGGCTATAATATCAGCCAATCCAACTCCCTTGATGGTTGACAGGCTTTGTGCCAGCTGCTGATCCAGCATGCCCGTAAACATCTTGGTCTGCTCGCTATCGAACATACCATCCTGCGGCGTGGCATCGCGCATGCTTTTCAGCATCATATTCAAAAACACCGATTCAAATTGTTGCGCGACTCCTTTCAGTGCCTCTGCAGGTGCCAACTTGGCTTGTGCACGCAATTTGTCGAGACCTTGCGTGCCTGCCGCCAAACTGGTTGAAATGTCCGCCTGGATATCCACTTAGATAATCTCCAGTTCTGCCCGTAATGCGCCAGCAGATTTCATCGCCTGCAAAATTGCCAATAAATCCTGCGGGGTTGCACCGATGGAATTCAGTGCCTTGACCACATCGCTCAGCGTCACGCCTTTCTTTAACTGAACAATTCCTCCTTTGTCTGCCTTGATGTCTATGCTGGTTTTGGTTGTCTGCACAGTCTCACCTCCGGACAGTGCATTGGGTTGGCTGACTGAGGTATCGGAATTAATCACCAAGGTCAAATTGCCATGTGAGATCGCGCAATTATCCAATGCTACAGTCTGGTTCATGACCACAGAACCCGTGCGTGCATTAATAATGACGCGCGCGCCACCCCGGGCCGGATCAATTTGCAGATTTTCAACTTGCGAAATGAACGCCACGCGTGCATTGCCCTCAGGCGCATGTACTTTGATTAATCGTCCATCCAGTGCGGTAGCAATTTCCTTGTCCGGCGATAATTCCCTATTGATCGTCTCAACAAGGTGAGTTGCAGTAGTAAAGTCCGTCGTGTTTAATTCAAGATTAATGTAATCCCCCTGACCTAACAGCGTTTGTACTGCACGCTCGACAGTGGCCCCCGCAGGAATCCGCCCCACACTTAAGTGATTAACCTGTACTTTTGCTCCCCCCGCTGCCGCACCCACGCCCCCTACCAATAAATTCCCCTGCGCCATCGCATACACTTGTCCGTCAGCGCCCTTCAACGGAGTCATGACCAGCAACCCTCCGGTCAAGCTTTGCGCATTACCTATCGACGAAACGGTCACATCAATCGTTTGCCCCGGGCGAGCGAAGGGAGGCAACGTCGCAGTCACCGTAACTGCCGCAACGTTTTTCAACTGTAAACTGGTTCCCGGCGGCAACGTGACCCCCATGTTAGTCAGCATACTGATCGTACTTTGAACAGTGAATGGCGTTTGAGTCGTCTGGTCACCCGTTCCATCCAGCCCGACAACCAGGCCATAACCGATCAACTGGTTATCCCGCACGCCCTGAATGCTGGCCAAATCCTTGATGCGTTCGGCTGAAACGGCCAGAGGCAAAGCTAGAAAAAGTGCTGCCATTAAAAATTTAACCATTGCATTCATAACCACTTCTTTCCTAGAAAGGCAACATTGAAAGGAATGCCCGTCCCATTTTGCTCATAATTTCGGTGCCATCGATATTATTGTCTGCATCCTTATATTCAATATGAACATCGGCAACTTGAGTGGATTGCACGGTGTTACCTGTGACTGTGCTGGTGATCGTGGCAGGATCAACCACGCCTGACAAGCGAACGAAACCGTTATTCTGGTTGATTCCCAATAATTTTTGCCCTCCAACCAAAAGGTTTCCGTTGGGCAGCACTTCAACCACGGTCACCGTGATGGTTCCGGTAAATGTGTTGTTACCTGCATTGGCACTCTTGCTATTTGTGCTGCCCGATGAAGAATCAGAAATACCAAATGGATTGAGTATCTTCTTGGCACTGGCCCCTCCCGTGATGGTCGGAGTACCTGCTGTGAAACTGCCGCTATTGCTGGCGCTATTGCTATCACTTTGGGTAGCGGTAACCGTTTCAGCAATATTGATGGTCAGAATATCACCCACATTGTGCGGATGCCTATCCTCAAACAAAGGATGCTCGTTTTTCCCAATTTGAAAAATGGCCCCATTATGAGGTACCAGCTCTTCTCTCTGGAAAGGTTTTGCAGTCAAGGGAGTTTTGATCGAAGAAGAGGGCGCACCACAACTTGCAAGCACCAACAGCGCAAGAAACAAAACCGATTTAGACCCGTTTTTCATCACCCACCTCAGTTGATTACATCTGCTCAATCTTTTGTAGCATCTGATCCGAAGCGGTAATCGTCTTTGAATTGATTTCGTAGGCACGTTGTGAAGTGATCATGTTCACCAGCTCCTGCACTACATTCACATTCGAAGCTTCCACATATCCCTGATTCAGCGTTCCCGCAGCATTGGTCCCAGGGGTAGTTACAGTGGGGGTACCCGATGCGGCGGTTTGCTGATACAAATTTGAACCCAGACTTTGTAATCCGGTTGGATTAATAAACATGGCCAGTTGTATTGTTCCTACCGTCACAGGAGTGGATGAACCAGCTGTGGTCATCGTAACCGTTCCATCCGTACCAATGGTTACGTTGGTTGCATTGGCAGGCACGGTAATGGAAGGTTGCAAAGGATACCCACTTGAGGTCACCAGCGCGCCCTGATTGTTTTGTGTAAATGAACCATCCCGCGTATACCCCGTAGTTCCGTCAGGCATGAGCACCTGAAAAAATCCGGATCCTTGAATCGCCATATCAAATGTATTGCTGGTTTGCGTCAAATTACCCTGCGTCTGCAGTCGCTCTGTCGAAATAATTTGTACCCCGGTTCCGATTTGCATACCGGAAGGGATCTGGGTTTGCTGGGTTGACTGAGCACCCGGCTGGCTTAAAGTTTGATATATCAAGTCTTGAAATACCGCACGTGAACCCTTGAAGCCTGTTGTACCAATATTTGCCAGATTGTTGGAAATAACATCCATCTGGGCTTGTTGGGCGTCCATGCCGGTTTTAGCAATATATAAAGAACGTATCATGGCTATGATCCTTTCAGAACTGCAGCGTCATATTAGAATTCATTAAATTAACTTGTTACTTGCATGACAGTGCTGGCGGTTTTCTCATTGTTATCCGCGTTAGTCATTAATCGTGTCTGCATATCGAACATTCGGGCCAGCGAAATCATGTCTACCAACGCCCCGACTGTACTCACATTGCTTCCTTCAACATTACCCGATGCCAACTTAACACTGGCATCCGATTCTGCTATTTTTCCATCTTTGGTACGGAACAAACCATCATCACCTCGAACCAGTTGCGATGCCGGTGGGTTAGTCAGTTTGATGCGCCCCACCACGGTCGTCGGGACGGGTGTAGTTAGTGAAGGAACGGTTGAAATTGTGCCATCCTTTCCTATCGTTACCTGAGTATTGGGTGGAATCGTGATCGGACCCGCATCTCCTATCACGCTAATACCGCTAAGCGTTTGCAGTATTCCATTCGGGCTAACCTGCAAGCTGCCATTTCGGGTATACGCTTCACTACCGTCCGCATTCTGCACGGTTATCCAACCCGGCCCCTGCACCGCCACATCCAGATTGCCTCCTGTTTGTTGCAAAGGCCCTTGGGAAAAGTCACTGCCTGAAGTCGAATCAACCACAAAAGTTCTGGTGGGCAAACCCGTACCAACCAGAGGCACTGCCCGAAAAGTGTTGATTGAAGCACGATAGCCGGTCGTATTGGCATTGGCCAAATTCTGGGCAACAGCCGCCTGCTGTTGCATCAGGCGTGACGCCCCACCCATCGCAGTATAAATCAGCCTGTCCATGATCGATATTCCTTAGGTTATATGAGCGATGGTAGATATCGAGTAACCCGGTTCATTTTGATTACCTCAGATTGAGCAATGTTTGCATCACTGAGTCAGCCGTCTTGATCGTCTGCGCATTGGCTTGGTATGACCGCTGAGCAGTCATCATATTAACTAGCTCTGTTGTCAAATCCACGTTCGAAGCTTCTGTCGCAGATGTCTGCAGTACCCCATTATTACCCGTGCCGGGAGCATTCACGACCGGGGCACCGGATGAACCTGTTTGAGCCCATTCATTGCTCCCTAGCGGCTGCAAGCCCTGATTATTCGGGAAAGTGGCTAAAGCAATCTGCCCAAGAGCCTTGGTTTGGCTGTTTGAATAAGTTCCCTGAATAATGCCATCCGAACCGATCGTAAAGCCACTCAATTGGCCTGCAGTATATCCATCCTGGGATAATGTGTTAACCCCAAATGCTGTCCCAAATTGGGTAGAACTGGAATAATCTATTTTGAATGATTCCTGATTTGCCCCGGTAGGCTGAAAGGTAATATCCGGGGCACCTGGAAAATTTGTGTTCCCAGTGTCCGGACCCGACACTCCATTCGCCACGCCAGTTACAGCATCGGTTAAAGCAGTCATGGTGGTTGCAAGAGCGGAAGCATTACTGGTAAAGGTAGGTTTTGTTCCGCCCGTACCAAAAGTGAGTGTACCATTGGGTATCCATGGGTTAGTGCTGGTACTGCCAGCCGCAGCAAGTGCTGCAACCACTGCCGCATTGTAAGCAGGAGTTGGGTAAACGTAAGATCCGGTTTTTGGATCTGTCACTGTCGTATAGATGTTCCAATTATTTGGAACATCTATCGTTAGCGTATAAGCTGTTCCAGTAACGGGTGTGGTTGCAGGATTGGCCGATGTAGTAAAGGAAGTGTAGGGACCTGCCCCAACTGGCGACACACTTGCTATGGTCGTTCCTGTGGGAAACCCGCCCCCTTGGATCACCCCACCTACCACCAAATTTGCAATAGGATTGGCTGGCGTAACGGTCGTCACCCCTTTACTCGGAGTATTAAGAGCAAATCCACTTCCATTAATACTTGGAGTGAGGCCTGTTACCGTATCAGTTGCGCTAGATTTCACGAAAAACATCGTGGTTGTTTGAGCAACGCCTTTGCTGTCATAAGTAGTCGTGGACGTTGAATTGTTAAAGGTGGTTGGGTTTGCCGGGTCGAATGCGTAAGTTGGCGGCAGAGAAGTCGAATTGAGATTCAAACCGGCGACGATCCCTTTAGCCCCAGTTCCTACACTTTGGCCAGTCGCTGCTGCACTTGATACAGCGGTAGGAATGGTTAAATTAGTTGGACTCCCACTCGGCAAGCCGCTATTAGGATCAATGGCATACCCTTGCAGTTTGTCTCCCGCACTATTGACGATAAAACCATTTTTATCCAGTTCAAATTGTCCATTACGGCTATAACTGGTTCCTTGCTGATTGTTCAACATGAAAAAACCTGCACCGTTGATTGCGACATCCAGCGCGCTATTGGTCGAGGTAATATTGCCTTTGGAAAATTGCTGCGCAACAGCCAGCAGTTGGGCACCAATACCGGTTTGAGTAGAACTTCCGGCACCGGATAATGCTGTTGCAAAAACATCTCCAAACTCGGCAACCGATCCTTTGAATCCAACCGTGTTTGCATTGGCAACGTTATTCCCGATCACATCCAATTGTTTGGACGAGGCACTCAACCCGCTTAATCCCTGTGTAAAGCTCATATCAGTCTCCCAGAATTACAATACTTGTTGAACTGCGGACAAGGCGAATCCTCCCAGTGCACCCAGATTGACCGTAGCTCCCGTGGCACCCGGAGTCACTGCGTTTACAGTACCGTAGGCCAAAGTAACGGGCGTTGTAGTCAGGCCGGATTTAGCTGCCTGTGCTGTAAATGTGTAAGATCCATCGGGCGCAGTCGTGCCCGAAGTCGTTGACCCATCCCAGGAAAAGGGCACTACTCCGGCAGCTGACTGTGGACCCAGCTGCAACGTTTTCACAACAGCACCGGATGAATTCTTGATCGTCACACTGACACTATCCGCCGGTTGAGTCAAAGTAACTCCACCTACCGCCTGACTGCTAGCCAGACTCAGGCTGGAACCCGGCACCAGAACACCGTGTCCGATCAAACTTGCGGCAGACGAGGTTTGCATGCTTTCTGTCAAAGCCTGTAAGGTTGCATTCATCTGGTTCACCCCGTCTACCGTACTGAGTTGCGCCATTTGTGACGTAATTTGGGCATTGTCCATGGGACTGGTAGGATCCTGATTTTGCAATTGCGCTGTCAGCATGGTCAGAAATTGATTCTGTATATTTGACGCACTGGATGTGGTCGTGGTTTTACCAACAGAACTGTTTGCCGCATTCAGCGAGGCAATCAGCGAAGAAGAATTTTGTACTGGACTGGACATGGCTTAATCCTTTCTTTATTGACCTATTGTCAGGGTTTTGAGTAACAGGGTTTTTGAGGTATTCATTACATCTACATTATTCTCATATGATCTCGACGCCGAGATCATGTTCACCATTTCTTCTACAACGTTTACATTAGGCATGGTCACATAACCTTTCCCGTCTGCCAGAGGATTTTGGGGATCGTATACTAATTTCATCGGTGAAGCATCTTCCACCACCGTAGAAACTTTTACTCCCGCACCGCCTTGAGCATTCACCGGGACTGTACTGAATACCACTTGTTTCGCACGATAAGGCTTACCGTCCGGCCCCGTGGCACTTTCGGCATTGGCCAAATTACTTGCCACCACATTTAGCCTTTGAGACTGGGCTGTCATGGCGGAACCGGAGATGTTGAAAATATTAAATAATGACATAAACGCACCTATAATCATTATGGCGCCAAAGCTGCCAGAACGTCTTTGACTTTTCCGGAAACAAACGACACGCTGGCTTCATAACGCAAAGCGTTGTCGGCATACTGGGCTCGTTCAACATCCATGTCTACCGTATTACCATCCGCACTCGGCTGCAACACGCTACGATACATGATCGGTGAACCCATCACACTTTCCCCGGTAGCTGCTCCAAAATGGGCGGGGGAAGTCGTGGTTAACGGCAAGGAGGCATTATTTACCCCTGCCATGGCTCCTTGCAAAGCGCTGGCAAAATCAATATCCTTCGCTTTGTAATTGGGAGTGTCGGCATTGGCAATGTTGGAAGCAAGCAATTCTTGACGCGCAGAACGGAGACCCAATGCGGTCTGCTCAAACTGAAATGCGCTGTCGATTCTGCTAGTCATGATTGATTCCCAAACGGCCTTCCACTACTCAGATGAACCAATATTAAACCTGAATTCAGTCAAGCCATTGGCCGATTAAGAGTGAAATCACACCTTATTTCCCTTGTTAACAGGCATGGCAGAGGCCACACATTAGATGAAACTCGCCATGCCCGTTTCCCCCTCTCCAGCTCTCCCCCGGCGGTGGAGAGGGATAAGGTCTGATAAAACTACTAGCCATTCCGCTAAACCCCGAACTGCCGGGCAAGCGGCTGGTTATCGCTGCGCGAGTTTCACATTAAATAACTTCCCTGAGCGCCACAGAGAGTCCACAATACCGCCATGAAATACCTCTGTTCATTGTTTTCTCTCATTCTACTGTTCACTCTGCCTGCTAAAGCCGGAGCGCAAACAGACGTCCAGCAAAGCCATGCTGAACTTCATGATTTAGTGGTTGCGTTTTTGCACACACAAACTCAGACCCTACCGGGTCAAGTAACCCTCAAGGTAGAAGAAATTGACCGGCGCATTGTGCGATCAGCCTGTCCCACACTGGAAGCATTTCTCCCGGCGGGAGCACCCATTCTAGGTAGCAGCACCGTAGGGGTACGCTGCCCTGTCAAAAATGGCTGGACACTTTTTGTACCGGTGCAAATAATTGTCAACGTAGACATGCTCATTACCAGCAAACCGTTAGCGCAAGGGCATGTGCTGCAAGCGGATGATCTTTCCCGCCAGAAGGGCGAGCTTACTCAACTTGGAATTCTGACTGATCCTGTCGAAGCCATCGGAAAAGTGCTCAAGAACGGCATAGGTGCAGGGCAAATCTTGAGGCAGGATATATTGCGTGCACCTTATGCTGTCATCCAGGGTGAAAACGTTCAACTCCAGGTAACCACTTCCGGCTTGACTATACATTCTGAAGGTTCTGCACTCAATAATGCAGCTGAGGGCGAAACGGTACAGGTTAAGACTTCATCAGGACAGATCATTTCTGGCATCGCTAGGCAAAGTGGCATTGTAGAAATTCGACCATAACGGGTCGCATATTGTGCAGAGCGTTTTGCTGGTGTATAAAGCACAGATGCTGTAAAAATTAACATCCCCCTAAAGTTCTTAGTTAGACTGCCGATAGCTAATCTAATCGAACCAGAAAAGAGGTTATCCCGTGAAAATTGACAGTTCAAGTAGCGCATTGCCGCTTCCCCCAAGTGGGACAGGTAAGGCGCGTGCGCCGGTCGCACAGCCAGGAAATAATGCGCCCAGCACACCCGAAAGTACCAGTGTTAATCTGGGTGCATCATCTGCCCAGTTGCTCGGCATGGGAAGTAGTACTTCAAGCACATCTCCGGTCAATACGGTAAAAGTCGCGGCAATCAAACAGGCCATCAGCGAGGGACGTTTCCAAGTAAATTCCGGTGCTGTGGCCGACAGCCTGATTAAATCCGTAACCGATCTCATTTCATCTCAAAACGGATGACCAGTAGCCCGACGGCAATCGACTTTACATCTCGCCTGAACGCCGAGCGTGATGGCTTGCAAACGCTTGTCACCCTGCTTGAAAATGAACAAAAAGCGTTGATCGACGGCAACACAGAACAGTTGCTCGCCTTGTCTGAAAGCAAAACCCTCGCTGTACACGAACTAAGCAAGTTGGCAAACGAACGTAAAATCGTCCTGCAAAGCCAAGAGGCCTTGATAAAAGATCGAGGAATAATCGGCTGGCTACAGATCTATGCTCCACGATCCTTGCCGGTGTGGCGAGATATTCAAAAACTCGTGGAGCAGATGCAAAAACTGAATCGAACCAATGGAAGCCTGATTCAAACCAAAATGAGAAATAACCAGCAGGCGTTGTCAATACTGCTCAATGTCAGCCATAGTGCTCAAGGTTTATATGGTGCGGATGGACAAACGCATATTTCTTCTTCGAGTCGGATTTTGGGTAGCGTTTAAAGCCTATGCCCCTGAATGGTTTTCAGTAGGATGGCTAATAACCCATCGTTTTAGCTTCGAATGGTTGCAGTATTGATGGGTCATCACACATCCTACAATAGTTCCAAGCTAAAATTGTTCATAAGCATGTTAAAGAAACACCCCCATTTTTTCAATTGATAGCCTACTGGCGGCACCTCCCCGAACAAGTGGGGTTCGGAGAGGTGTGTATTCCAAGAATACACAATACTGAATTTCCTTCCGCCCCATCTTTTTGAAATTACTGGAAGGTTTCAGCGGCAGTCACGCCTTGTCCTCCTACCAATAAAACTTGACTTGCAGTATTGCCGTTGATATCTCTCACGCTGATCGGTGTCGCTGACAATGCGTCTCGAGCAAACGCAAGGTTCCCATTTGCAGTAAATGTACCGCCACTGTAGATTTCCACGCTTGCCAACGCGCTACTACTACTCGCACTATTACTATTTGTCGCTCCACCTGAAAACAGGACTGTTGCTCCATCACTCAACAGTTGTGCAATATGCCTGACCCGGGGAGTGGTAAGCTGGCCAGCAGGAGCCCATGCTGGTGCTAACGAAGTCAGGTCGATCAGCTCAGCGCGGGCAAGTGCAGCAGCCGATGTCCCGGACGAACCACCCGCCAATAATACTTGGCCGCCCTGACCACCGTTTACCGCAGTCAATAGTGTTGCCGAATGAGAAAAACTTGCTGTACTCAAATTTATGGGGGTCGTATTAAAAACGTAAGCAGGTGCAGCAGTCAGTGGCGTCGCCGACGGTGTGATAGTAATCACATCGGTGAGTTTAAGAGCGACATTCCCGTCAAAGCCACCCGCAATTAATACCCATCCACCTGTAGTGCCCGAGTTGTCCGGCACATAGGTAGCTGAATGGTTATAACGCGCAGTACTCATGGCGAGTAGTGGATTAGGTGGAGTCACGGATGGTGGTGTTGCCGGTATTGTTGTTACCGGTGGTGGGGTTGCTGTTGACAGTGGAAGTGGGGTAATTTGCGGAGCTGGTGCTGTTGCAGTAACCCACTTGTAATCCCATGTGTTAGAAGTCGGATCATAAAATTCCATGCTTGCTTGTGCGCTAGGAGATGTTGCCCCCCCGAGAAGGCAAGAGCTACTATGTGATGCAGTCCCGCCGGCTATCAAAACCTGCCCATTGGGTAATAAGGTTGCGGTGTGCCAGGTTCGACCGCATGCGGGGGAGGCGACAGCTATCCATGTTCCGGCAGTGCCACTGGGGCCGGGAGTGTACAACTCAGCGGTATCCTTCGTACCATCTCCGCCGACTACCAATACTTGTCCGCCGTTTAGCAAGGTTGCAGTGTGTCCTGCGCGTGCGCTTTTCATGGAGGGAACTGCCGTCCACGATCCTTTCCCGGGATCATACAACTCCGCAATAGCTGTTGCGACAGAAGCCGTCCCGGATACCAAACCACCTGCAACCAAAACCGTGCCATCCAGTAAAGTCGTTGCAGTCGTATAAGTTACAGCCGTTGTCATTGGAGTGTTGGTTATCGCGAACGGAGTGAAATCGTAGCGTGCAATGGGAATGCCTGTTCCGCTTGGCCCATTCAGTAAGTAAGTGCTTGATACTTCATGCGCGGCAGGATTACAAACAACTTGGACGGAATCTTTAACATGGACGACAGTACTGTTGCTGGGGACGCCGCCAGCCACTGTGACTTTGCACCCATTCTTGCCTGGGGAACCGATTCCAACGTTACTGCTTCCGATTACATCGGCTCCAAAGGAATAGGTTGCTCCATCGTCCGATAACCCAACTGTATACAATGGGAATGTGTATTGAAGGGGTATGGGTATGATTGAACCTTGCGTTAGCGGAGCCTGCACTGCTTTGTATTTGTATCTCCCTATTACATGATCACCATCCTGATCCAGCCAATCGCTGATATCAACAGCCGTATAGATGGGTGCCGACTTGTACTCTGTCGTAAGATTGGAAGCAACTTTAGTCGGGCTTACCCCATTCGCGTTGATTTCTAGTGTGTTAGCAGTAGCAGAATCAAGAAATTCACGTGAATTCAGTGCATTAATAGTTTTACTGGTAAGTGCATTACAGCTATTGGGGGCAATCTCGTTCTGGAAGCTTGTTATCAAATTGCTAACTTGCTGCAATGGATTTCCCGATCCGTTACTTTCAAATACACTCGTAATAGCCGCAAGAATGTGATCTTCATCACGCACTGTGGGCCAAGTGGATAGATCAAGGCTGCCAAAATTGTAGGTGTTCTGATCGCGAATATAAAAAGCCGCCAGCACCTCTTGCTCTGCCAGTATTCTTGCTTGCTGGAAAGACATGCTACAGTTGTTCACCAAATTATCAATCCGTTGTTGAGCCAAGGTAGTAAGTACATTAACGTTCCATTTCGCATCCGAACCCGATGCATAGCTGCCCAGCGTCAATGTGCCGGTAGATACCGCGTATACTTCGTCCCAATATTTTCCCTTGACTGTCAGGTCAACTGTTGAACCGGCAACTGCACTTGCTGCGAACACACCGATTACGGAGGTAGTGGTGCTGACTGGAGCCGAGGCTGCTAACGTCGCCAAGGAAGCATCAACTCCTTGTATGGTTACTGTACCACTCACGATCGGCCCTTGCGCGACCCCGCTCACTGCAATGGATGGGGTGGTTGAAGTTGCCCTAGAACTTGAACTACCACCTCCGCCACCGCATCCAGCAAGCACGACCAACAATAAAGACATTACGCAAAACTTAACCGCATTTCGATCCATGGCAACTCCCTGAAGATTGATTAAATATCAATCTGAATTCATTTCGACACCCCCGCTCAAAATCTGGGGCAAAACAATTATATCGACCTAACACCAAGTATCTTTAGAATACCTCAAACTTGGATGGTTCATGCAACCGAAAAGAAGGTGAAATCACTTGTAGTTTCACGGACAGGGTGTACGCAAGCTGAAAATTAGAAATTTAGATGCCTCCTTTTGCGGGTTCGGCTGAAACAACATTCCAGTCTATGATACCGATAAATCCGTTTTGTGCCGCCACCACAATGGATTTATTACCTACATGCACTACGGTGCCGGGTGTTTGGCTGTGCGCCTCGGTCCAGCCTACAGCCCGTCTGGTACAAATCAAAACGCCATTAATCATTGCCAGACATTCAAGTAAGCCCAAGGCACGGACTTGCCGCATGATGACGTCCACCGGGTCGAAAAAATTAATTGTGAGTTCCTTTTGCGTGAGCTTGGGCCAATAGCTGCCAGATCCCTGCGGCTGGGCTTGATTCCACAACTCATTAAAATTGCCGGCAATCCGCTCAGCCAGACGTCCTGAGGCCATCTGGGTTTTAAGGCTCATGCTTTCGTGACACTCGTTATCTTCAAGCTGGAATGTTTCTGCTGCCAGAATGTCTCCTGTATCAAATTCAGGATCCACCCGGTGACAGGTGACTGCCCAGGATTTTCTATTTTCCAGAATGGCTCTTGGAAGTGGGTAAGGGCCGCGTGCCTCGGGTAAGGGCGAAGGATGAAAATTCACGGCATGTTTCAGGTAGGGACGCCAATTCCCGATTCGCCATTGATAATTGGCGACAATAAGTACTTCACACTCCCGCTCTGCCAATTCACGCAGATCCACTTGGGTCATTCGTGACAGTTGCACACTGATTTTTCGGCTTTCTGCGAGTTCAATCACCTTATGGTTACTGTCCAGACTCCCCTGCGTCGAAAACACAAATAGCTTGACCGGTTCCCAGCCTGCCTTGAGGAAAGCGTTAAATACGCTGTATGAGGTATCGCTCGCCGTAATAGCAAAACGCATAATTATGTTGCCTCTAGATAATTTAATGATCCAGTTTTGTTGACTAATTTACTGGATCGGCGGCAAGGGCGGTCGTTCCAAAGCGGAGGACAAAAGCGTAACCGTCATGCGGCGATTTCGGGCACGGCCTTCCGGTGTGTCGTTCTTGGCAACCGGATTGTTGGAGGCAGAGCCGACCACCGTCAACCGACCAGCTGCAATACCATGTTCAATAAACAAGCGCGCTACACTACTCGCACGCGCGGATGAAAGCTCCCAGTTGGACGGGAAGCGCGCGGTTTTAATGGGAACATCATCGGTATATCCTTCAATCTCAATTGCTTGATCAGCGATCCCCAAAATGTTTGCTACTTCAATTAATGTTTTTAGTGCGGTACTTTGCAGCTCTGCATCTCCTTGTTTAAACAAAGCACTGGCATTGATTTCTACCAACACTCCCCGGCTTGACTGGGAAACATTGACTTGACCACTCGTCACCAGGGGTGCCATGACTTGATTCAGGTTTTTGGCCACACGTTGCATATATTCCTGCTGTTTTTGTAGTTTTTCGGCCAACTTTGCATTTCGTCTTTCAACCAGGGATTTCAACAAGTTATCACTTTGGCTTGGTGTTGTGGCGGTATCGGAATTGACGCGATCAAATCCGCTGAATGCTGCAGTCAATGATGAGCCAAACATCTTGTACTTACCCTCATTGACTGAGGAAATCGCGTACATGACTACAAAGAACGCAAACAGCAACGTAATGAAATCGGCATAGGAAACCAGCCAGCGATCCAGATTATCCGGAGACTGGGGATGTCGCTTAAAACGCTGACGGGGGGGGCGTGACATAGGATTGTCTCTCAATACTCAATAGAGTGGCCCATTGCAAGTTACCCTCAGGAAATGTAACCCTTCAACTTGCTTTCGATGTATCGCGGATTTTCTCCGCTGGCGATGGCAATCAAACCATCCAGTAGCATTTCGCGCATTACCATATCCTGCTGGATCAACGATCTCAATTTATTGGCTATCGGCAGATAAACCAGATTAGCCAAGCCTACTCCGTAAATTGTCGAGATGAACGCAACAGCGATACCTGCGCCGAGTTTCGAGGGTTCGCTCAGGTTTTGCATGATGTGAACCAAACCCATCACCGCACCCAGAATACCAATGGTAGGCGAATACCCAGCGGCTGCTTCCCATACCCGTGCC
>Ga0208872_1000791_pt1 | contig 21410 bp, 20 predicted proteins | sample CryBogCBH12Aug08_FD_185508 | JGI IMG/M metagenome (GOLD analysis project Ga0208872, IMG submission 185508) | Freshwater microbial communities from Crystal Bog, Wisconsin, USA - CBH12Aug08 (SPAdes) | ecosystem: Environmental > Aquatic > Freshwater > Lake | place: Crystal Bog, Wisconsin, USA...
GCCGAACGCCGTGGGCAGCGTGCTCACGCGCAAATCAATCTGTTTGCCGGCGACCATCAGATTGATGCGACCATCCTGCGGCAGGCGCATTTCTGAAATGTTCAGATTCGCCATGATCTTGATGCGCGAGGCGACCGGCAGCGCGAGATGCTTCGGCGGCGGTGCCATTTCGTAAAGCGCGCCGTCCACGCGGTAGCGGATGCGGAACTCCGTCTCGAACGGCTCAAAGTGAATATCACTCGCGCGATCCTGCACCGCTTGCTGCAAGACAAGGTTCACGAACTTGACGATGGGCACTTGGTTCGCCATCTCCTCGGCGGCCTTGACGTTGTCGCCCGCCGCGACCACTTCCTTCAGCTTGTCATCGCCCAGCTCCTTGAGAATTTCGGCGAAGCTCTCGTTGTCTTCCTGGCCGTATTGGCGCTCGATTGCGCGCTGGATGTCGGCCGGGTCGGCCACGACAATCTGCACGTCGCGCTTGGCGATGAAATTAATTTCATCCGACTTGCCCGGGTCGAGCGGGTCGGCCAGCGCCACCTGTAGCATCCCGTTGCTGTAACCGACCGGCAGGCATTTGTAGGTCTGCGCCACCTTCGCCGGAATCAAACTCAACACGTCCTTCGGAATTTCACGCTCTTTCAACGAGACGACTTCCGTGCCCAGCGCCGTCGCCATGACGTGCAGGATGTCGTCGAGCTTCATGATGCCGAAATCCTGCAAGACTTGGATCGCCGGCGTGGCGTTGCGCTTCAGCTCGCCGGCCACTTCCTCGAACTGCAAGTCGTCCAGCATCCCCTGCCCGTGCAGCAGGTTCAACAATGCATCTGAAATTTCCTCGGACATGAAAAATTATTTTTTACCCTTGCTCTCCACCGCCTGCGCCAAATCCAGTTCCTGCAACTTGGCCATGATGGTGGTCGGATCCTGCGACTTGTTGATGACTTCCTCGCGGGCAATCAGACCCTGGAGATATTTGTCAATCAGCCACGAATCCAGCGTCACCATGCCGTATTTCATGCCGGTCTGGATGTCCGATTGAATACGGAAAGTTTTATTGTCGCGGATAAGCGCCGCGATGGACGGCGTGTTGATCATGATTTCAAACGCCGCCACGCGACCGGGCTTGTCAATGCGCGGAATCAGCAACTGCGAAATCACCGCCTGCAACACCGTCGAAAGCTGGATGCGCACCATTTCCTGCTGGTTCGTCGGAAACGCGTTCGTCAGCCGGTCAATCGTCTTCGCCGCGCCGGTCGTGTGCAGCGTCCCGAAAACCAAGTGACCCGTTTCCGCCGCCGTGATCGCGGCCTCGATCGTTTCCAAGTCGCGCATTTCGCCGACCAGAATCATGTCCGGGTCTTGCCGCAGCGCGCGGCGAATCGCCTCGGCGAAATTCGGCACGTCCACATGGACTTCGCGTTGCGTGATGAGCGCTTTCTTGTGCTTGTGATAATATTCAATCGGATCCTCAATCGTGATGAGATGCACTTCCTCGCGCGTCTCGTTCACGATGTTGAGCATGGACGCGAGCGTCGTGGATTTGCCGGAACCCGTCGGGCCGGTCACGAGAATCAAACCGCGCGGCTTGAACAAAAGTTCCTTCACCGATTCCGGCAAACCGATTTGCTCGTAGGTGAGCATCTTGCTCGGAATCTGCCGCAGCACCATGCCGAAATTTCCCTTTTCCTTGAACACGCTGACGCGGAAGCGCGCCGCCTCGCCAAACGCGAACGCGAAGTCCGCGCCGCCGCGCTCGCGCACCTGCTGGATGTGTTCCTCGCTCGTGATGGAGCGCATCAATTCCTCGGAAGTTTCCGGCGTCAGCATCGGGCCTTCGACGCGGTGCAGCGTGCCGTGCACGCGGATGGCCGGCGGCGTGCCGACGCGCGTGTGCAAGTCGGAGGCGCCTTCCGACACCACCAACTGCAGCAAATCTGACATCGAATATGACATATAAAAAATTATGAGTAGCGCATGACGAATGACGAATCTTTCATCCGTGCGCCGCCGGTTTTAATTTGAAATTCGCAATTCATGATTCGCCATTTTCAAACGTCGTCGCCGACCGTCGCACGGATGACCTCATCCGGCGTCGTCAGGCCGGCGAGCACTTTGCGGATGCCGTCCTCGCGCAACGTCCGCATGCCCATCTCGCGGGCGCGCTGGCGCAGCACCGTCGTCGGCACGCGGTCGTAAATCAGTTTCCGCGCCTCGTCCTCGATGACAAAAACCTCGAAGACACCGAAGCGCCCGCGGTTGCCGGAGTTGTTGCAGTTCGGGCAGCCGCGGCCTTTCTGGATGTTGCCGTTCTTCACATCTTCCATCGTCAGGCCGAGCGAACGCATCTCCTGCTCCGTCGGCTGATACGGCGCCATGCACTTCTTGCAGATTTTGCGGACGAGGCGTTGCGCCATCAGGCAGCGCGTGGATGACGCCACCAAGAACGGCTTCACGCCGATGTCCACGAGACGCGTGACCGCGCCGGGCGCGTCGTTCGTGTGCAGCGTGGAGAAAACCAGATGGCCGGTCAGCGACGCGTTGATGGCAATGGAGCCGGTGGTGATGTCGCGAATTTCCCCGATCATCACAACGTTCGGCGCCTGACGCAGAATCGCGCGCAGCGCGGTCGCAAACGTGAAGCCCACGATGTCGTTCACCTGCACCTGATTGATGCCGGACAAAACATATTCCACCGGGTCCTCGACCGTGATGATTTTGCGGTCCGGCCGGTTGATGTAATTGAGGCAGGAATACAGCGTCGTCGTCTTGCCGGAACCGGTCGGGCCGGTGACGAGCAGCAATCCGTCTGGCAGCGCGATGACGCGCTCGAACGTCGCTTGGTCGTCGCTCAAGAAACCCAATTCGGGCAGACCAAGCCGCAAACCTTCCTTGTCCAAAATACGCATCACGATGCTTTCGCCGTGATTCGTCGGCAGACAGGAAACGCGCAGGTCAATCAGCTTGCTCCCGATCTTCGACTGGATGCGTCCGTCCTGCGGCACGCGGTGTTCCGAGATGACCATGCCCGCCTGAATTTTCAGACGCGCGATGACCGGCGCCTGCAGCCGTTTCGGCGGCGACTTCATCTCCTGCATCATGCCGTCAATGCGGTAGCGCAGCCGGAATCTTTTCTCCAGCGGTTCCAGATGAATATCCGACGCGCGCAGCTTGAACGCGTCCACGATGATTTGATTCACCAGCCGGATGAGCGGCGCGTCGGCCTCGACTTCGCCCACTTCCTCAATCTTTGCGACGTGGACATTTTCCTCCGTCAGCTCCTGGATGACATCCTTGAAGATGCCGGCGTCCATGGATTTTTTCTCGCCGCCGTAATATTTTGCCAGCGCGGTTTCGATGTCCGGCTCCGATGCCACGCGCGGCTCGATTTCCGCATGGAGCAGATGCTGCAACGTGTCGAGCGTGTTGAGGTCGGACGGGTCGGCGATGGCGATGCCCACTTTGCCTTCGCCTTTGAAAACGGGGATGACGCGATACTTCTTGGCGATGTCGCGCGGCACGAGGGCGATGACCTCATCGTCAATCTTCATGTTCGTGAGGTGCACCACTTCCGCGCCGAACTGCGCGGCCTTGGCCTGCGTCACGTCGCCGGGGCGGATGACCTTGTTGGCCACCAATAAATCCACCACGCCCACGCCGGCGGCGTTGGCCTCCTCGCGGGCCTTGGTGACGGTGCCGGCATCGGTGAAGCCGAGGTCAACCAACAGGTCCAATAAATAATCGTCTTTTTCTGCCACGAGATTGTTTCCGCGCTTCCCTACTATTTAATTGGGGAACTGCGGGACAGAAAGCTTTCATTAACCGCCCCAAAAGTCAATGCCGACGAAAGACTTTGCGCCGCCCGCGCGCGCCGGTTCGGAACATCTGGGAACCCGTTCGGTTCGCTCCGGCGGCGAACCGGTTCCGGGCGGGCGGGAAAAGAGGATGGACAGCGCCAGACTGCCGCCATAGAGTCAAACCATGCAAAATGATAGGCTACACAGACCGTCATTTATTATCTGTTAGGCGGCATTCGTATGCGTCTTGAAATTACAAATCAGAGATGGCGGCGAGGCATCCGAGCCGGATGTTGGGTTGGCATTGTTTATATCTTGGCTTGTTACTCACTTGTGCTTTTCTCTCCGTGGAATCCGCCGGATGGACATTCTTCGTGGGTTCACATTGTTACTGCTCCAGTCATTGATTTTGCATATTTTTTCCCATTTGGATACTTGCGCAGCATTGATGAGTTCATCCTTCCAGTTGCCAACGGTTTATTATGGAGCATAGTCACAGGCGCAGTCTTTATTTTATGGCCACACCGGAGATGATACCGCCTAATGTGAGGATAGACTACAAGCCCAGCCGTTGACTGCCGCCGTTCCTCAATCGTAAATCGCCATTCGTAAATCGTAAATTCTGCCGCGCCATTTCGTCCCGCTGCCGCCGGTTTTTTTGACCGTGCCCGCGGTGTCCCATGGCACACCGCTACCCGTCTTCCGCTGGTCCTCCGCTCGTCCTCTACTGGTGGTCCACTGGTGGTCCACTCCCAAGGTTCAGGCGATTTGCTGGACTTTTGCTGGATTTTTGCCGCCGGGAGCGGCCGGGGACTGTCCATTTCTGTCCCACTGTGCATACCGATGGTTCCGTGGTGCAGGCGGTCGGTAAAGGTCCTGGTTCGCTCACTGCCCGGCGTAATGGGCGTCCACCTTCGCGCCCACGTCACGGTAGGTCACGTCGGATTCGTAGATGATAAGGAACTGTTCGATGGCCTCGGCTTTCTTGCCCATCTTCTCGAAGACGCACCCAAGCTGGTAGATCAAATCCTTCTTCTCGTCGTCGAACGCGGGCTTCTCCTTGATGGCGTTCTGGAGGGTGCGCACGGCGGAGTCGTTCATGCCGCGCTTGGCGAAACATTGCGCCAGAAAGCTCATCGCCGCGATGCGCTTGTGCGGGTTCTGCTGCGCCTTCTGGAATTCCGCTATCGCCTCGCCAATCTTCCCCGCCGCAAAGTATAGCTGCCCCAGCTCAAACCGGATGGCGAGGTCGGTCGGATATTTCTCCACGCGCTTCTGGCATTCGGCGAGCTGGAAGGCCGTCTTCTCCGCCGTGATGGCCGCGACCTTCTCGGCGCTGCCCTCGTCGAACGGATTCAATTGCGCGGTCGAAAAATCAAACTGCCGCAGCTTCGTCTCCGCGATGGCGCGGTCGAGCGCGGCGTCGCTGCCCAGCTCGGATTGCTGGAGCCGCTCGTAAAGCGCCAGCGCGCGGGGGAACTGATTCTTCTGCGTGTAAAGTTCCGCGAGCGAGCGAATCAATTTCAGATTGTTCGGGTCGGTGATGAGGCGCGTCTCGTATTCCTCAATGAGCCGCAGCGCCACGTCCTCGGTCTTCTGCGAGCGCTGTTCCTGTTCCAGCGAGACGGCCTCGTCCTTGTTCCGCAAGATGTCGCGATACGAACCTTCGCCGCCTTCGAGCGCGCCGTAGCCGCCCTCGTCCATCGTGCGGTGCGCGGAAAGATTCTTCTGCGCCTGCTGCAAGTCCGGGTCGTAAGGCGTGGTGCGGATGAGTTCGTCGAGGTATTGCTCCGCGACGGCCGCCGGCAAGCCGGCGGCGGCCACGGCGTTGGCAAATTCCACGACGAGGTTTTTGTCCTTCGGCGAATGGCGCACCATGACTTCGAGCGACAACGCCATCGTCTGCGGCAATTCCAGCGCGTGCGCCGCGTCCACGATGATGCGGTGGGCGGAGGCATTGTTGGCGTCGTGGTTCAGCACTTCCTCGGCGATGGCCATGGCCTCGGCGGGATTTTTGTTCAACGTCATCTTCGCCTTGCCGATTTGCGGCAGGGAACCGCCCCCACTCATCATCTTCTTGAAAAAGCCCGTGCTCGCGCCCGCCGTTTTCACCGCCTGCGCCGCGCGCAGCGCCTTGCGGGCGTCAAACATCCCCGGCTCCATTTTCAAGACCTGGCAGAAGAGCGTAAGCGCGTAATCGTGGTTTTCCCGCTGCGCCGCCTCGACGGCCTTCGCGTAAAGCCGGCGCAAATCCGGCGGCAGTTCGTTGAGATGTTTCTCGGCCATGATGAAAAAGAGTAGCACCGGCGCGCGCCGGTTGCAAAATCAGCCGCACTGTGCACGTTGCCGGAGCGCGTGGTCCACCAAGACCAGCGCAGTCATCGCCTCGACCATCGGCACGGCGCGCGGCAGCACGCACGGGTCGTGCCGGCCACGGCCTTTGAGCGTGGTGTTTGTCAATTTTTCGGTAACCGTATCTTGCTCGTGCATGACCGTCGCCACCGGCTTGAACGCCGTGCGGAAAAAAATCGTTTCGCCGTTCGAGATGCCGCCTTGAATACCGCCGGAGCGGTTCGTGGTCGTGAAAACCTTTCCGTTTTTGGCGCGGAACAAATCGTTGTGCTCGCGGCCCGTCAGCAAAATGCCGCCGAAGCCGTCGCCGCTCTCGAACCCTTTGCACGCGGGCAAACTCAACATCGCTTTCGCCAAATCCGCTTCGAGCTTGTCGAACACCGGTTCGCCCCAGCCCGCCGGCACGCCGCGCGCGATGCCTTCGACAATGCCGCCAACAGTGTCGCCGGCGTTGCGAATTTTCTCGATGAGACGAATCATTTTCTCGGCGGCCTTCGCGTCGGGACAGCGAACGATGTTGGACTCGACATCTTTCAATTTCACCGTGTCAGGATTCACGTCGCCGATGATTTTCTGCACCTGCTTGACGTAGGCGAGAACTTCGACGCCGAATTTCTCGCGCAAAATCTTTTTCGCAATCGCACCCGCAGCCACGCGGCCAACCGTCTCGCGCGCGCTCGCGCGGCCGCCGCCTTGCCACGCGCGGATGCCGAATTTGGCGAAGTAAGTGAAATCCGCGTGCGAAGGACGAAACTTGTCCTTCATTTCGTTGTAAGCCTCAGAACGCTGATCCTCGTTTTTGACCCACAGCGAAATGGGCGTGCCGAGCGTCAGGCCTTTTTCCGAGATGCCAGAGAGAATATGGATCGTGTCCGATTCCTTGCGCGGTGTAACGATTTTGGATTGCCCCGGCCGGCGACGATCGAGGTCCGGCTGGATGTCGGCCTCGGAAAGTTTCAGGCGCGGCGGACAACCGTCCACGACCACACCGACGCCGCCGCCGTGCGATTCGCCCCACGTCGAAATGCGGAACAATTGTCCAAAGCTGCTTGCCATGGGGTGATAATGCGGAAAAATTTTCGCGCGGTCAATGCGGCGACGGCATTTTCCAAACTTGAAACTTGCAACTTGAAACCTGAAACTGCCGTGAATGAATCGCATCGTTGAGAAGTTCGCGCAGTTGAAAGTTGCCGGCAAAAAAGGTCTCGTCGTCTATATCGGCGCGGGCGATCCGCATTTGCAGGCCACGCAGGAACTGGCGCTCGCCTTCGACCAAGCCGGCGTGGCCGTGCTGGAACTCGGCGTGCCGTTCAGCGATCCGCTCGCCGACGGCTTGGTGAACCAGCTCGCCGCCCAGCGCGGTTTGGAATCCGGCACCACACCGCCGAAATTGCTGGCGACCATCGCGAGCATCCGCAAGGAATCTCAGATTCCGATTGTTCTCTACATTTATTTCAACCTCATCCACAAGGTCGGGTTGGAAAAATTCATCGCCGATTGCGCCGCGGCGGGCGTGGATGGTTTGCTCGTTCTGGATTTGCCGCCGGAGGAATCGGACAACTACGAAGCGCTGATGAAACAGGCCGGACTGTGCCACATTTATCTCGTCGCGCCGACCACGCCGGAAGACCGCATGGAACTGATTGTGAAGCGCGGCAGCGGTTTTATTTATTACATTTCCCGCGAAGGTGTCACCGGAATGCAAACACAGGTGGCTTCAAACCTTTCCACGCAGGTTGCAAAAATTCGCGCGCATACGGATTTGCCCATCGCCATCGGCTTCGGCATTTCCAATCCCGAACAGGCGAAAGCCGTCGCATCGGAAGGCGATGCGTGCGTGGTTGGCAGCGCCATTGTGAATCAAATCGCCAAGCATGGAAAATCGCCGGAACTGGTGGCGAAGGTCGGCGCGTTCGTGAAGTCGCTGGCCGACGCGGTGAAGACCCTTTGACTGGCTCCCAACGTCGCTTCAAATTCATTGCGGGGGCTGATCAGCTGGTGTCTGGGGCGGCGGCAGTTCAGTTGTTGGCTGCGGGTCAGCTTGCGGCGGCGGCTGGGTTGGTTGTAGTTGTTGGTCCTTTAGCGCACGCACTTCCGTTATGGATGGCAGCGCGATGAATTCCGCAGCATCCAGCAAGGCTTTCTTCTCCGCTGAATCGGTGGTTTTGTCGGCTGTGGCCTTCAAAACCGGTATCGCATCACGACTGTCAAACTGGACGGCGGCGGCAATGGCAGCGGAGCGAACTTCCTTATCGGAATCCGTCAATTCGGCCAGAATGTTTTTCAGCGACTGGGCATCAGCGTTGGCCTCCCATTCCTGAAGCTTGGAAACTTTTTCCTGGACTGCCGCCGCGTGCTGATCGCTGGCGTTGGCGACCTCAACCTCGGCGGAGTTGGCGGCAACCGGTGAAGTCACGACCTCCGGCGCTGGCGACGGTTCAGTCACCGCCTGAGTGTCGGTAGCCATGGCATTGGCGGTCGTGTTTGTGGCCGCAGCAGCAGAGACACTTTTGGCAACCGGCGCCGCCGGAACTTCTCCGGGCAGCTTTGACGATTGGTGCTTGGCGCAAATAACCGCTGCCAGTCCGACAACGCCCGCGCATAGGCACAGCAAAACAACTTTTGTTCTCATGATTTAAAAATAAAAAAACCGGTTCAAAACGCAAAAGCATTTTGAACCGGCTCGAAGAAGGTTATTAATCAATCTAGAATCTGACCACTGCCATTGCCGGTGGTGCTGCCAGAAATATAATCATAATACGAGTCATAATCGATGTAGGCATCCCCAATCTGGTCGGTCGAGCTGAAGCTAGTGGTCTCTTTAAAATAGCCTTGGGCATTATCAACCGATTCAGTTTCGGTATAGCTATAAGTGCCTTCCGATTCAAAGGCAAAGTAATCGTCAGGAACATAATCATAACCATCGTCGAAGAAAGCTACGTATAAATAGCCAGATTCGTCGTAAACATAGGTTCCATTGGCCTTGTAGTAAGAACTATAACTGGAATAATCGAATTCGACATACAGGTAGCCCTCATTAGACAAATCGTCAAAAATGCCTAGATTCTGATTAATGGCATACACATCACCATCCCAGTAAACCAACTGGGTGCCGGCGGGGTATCCCAAATCATTCAGAATCGATTTATTAGTCACTTTGACCTTCTTGCCGCTAGAGCTGTCCGTGTAGCTCATCTTGATGGTGATGGGCGTGAACAGGTAATTGTTTATGACAACTCCCGCTTGGGCTTGTGTGCCGGATGACAACAATCCGGCAGCCAAGGCCATGGCTACGATGATTTTTTTGAGGTTCATGTTGTTATGGTATTTGGTTGGTATGTTTTTTTTCCAATGTTTTTCTGAATGGTCAGCTTTGAGCTGATGTTATTCAAATGATGTGTCGAAGACAAAAAATGTCAAGGGCTTTGGTTCGACGAATTATTGCGGCGGTGTGGTGGATGAATCCGGCACCGGACTGGCGGGTGAATTCTGACCGGGGCCGCGAAGTTGTTTCTGCATTTGAGCCATACGGTCGGCCTGGCTTCGGGCGATTTGCTGCTGGAAGGCCTGGATTTCTTCGGGGCTTTTCGGCGCGGCGTTCGTATTAAGATTGAAGCTGGGCAGGGCGATAAAATCAACCGCTTCCGTCAGCTCGACTTTTTCCTTCGGGTCGGTCGCGCTCGCGGCGGCGGCTTGCAGGGCGGGGATGGCGTTGGTGCTGCCGAACTGTTTGGTCGCCTGGATGGCCGCCTCGCGGATCTCTTTTTCCGGGCTGTTCAAATCCGCCAGAATGACGGCCAAATCATCGGGGTTGTCGCTCATGCCGGCCTGAAACAGCCGGTTAATTTCGGTATCCGTGGCGGCCTGCCGCTGCTCCGGGGTCAGGGCAACTACCGCCGGCGGCGCGGGTGTCGGTGACGGAATCGGGGGTTCGGAAACTTTTGCCGGCTCCGGCGGAACGACGCCGACGTTTTTTTCCGAAGCGACCAGAACTGGTGTCGGCGAAGCCTTGCGCGGTTTCAAATAAAAAACTCCCGCCAAGATGATCGCCGTGGCACCGAACAGGAGTATGACAAATTTTAGCCTCATAAATATTTCAAACGCGGCAACTCAATCCTGCCTCCATCATTAGTCCAAACATCCCCGGCCACGCGAGACAATTCCGCTCATGGCTGCACGGCGGCGGGCGTTGGATTGGTGGCGCTCATGGGCGCATCCGCCGGTGCATTGGTCGGCTGCCCGGCCGCTTTCAAGGAGCGGCGGTAAGCCATATACTCGGTGAACGAAGGTAGTTTGAGATAATCAATAGCCTTGAGGATGTCCACCTTTTCATACGGGTCGGTCGTCTCGTCAGCAATCTTCTGCAAAGCCGGTATGGCCGAGCGGTCATTGAATTGGATGGTGGCCTTCAAGGCGGCGTCCCGGATGGCCTTGTCGGAATTTTTCATTTCCGCAAGGATGGCCGCCAGCGACGCCGGATCGTCATTCATCTGCAATGAAACCAATCGCTCGATGGTTTCATGGACATATTTTGCGTGCGCCAATTCCGCTGCGGCGAAAGCATTGGTGTCCGGTGCCGCGCCGGAATTTGCCGCCAGCGGCACAGGTTTGCCTTGAACCGCCGCCGTGCCGCCGGTCGGCGGCGGCAGACGATGACAGGCCGTCATCAAAGCGCTGATGCCCGCCAGAACCAAGGCCAACCGCCACTTTGAAGTTAATGGTTTCAAGTTCATCTTGCGAAGCGCCGGCAGAAATTTTTCCTGAATAAAAAAGCTGGTTCGACACAGTTGTCCGCATCGAACCAGCTTGCCGATCAGACTAGAATTGAATCAATGCTTGGGGGACTTTGAATGCTTGCGGGCAGACGGATTATTAACACTGGACCATGACTCGAAGCCGGTGATTGTGCCGGTCAGGTATTGATAGCTAGAGTAATTGTTTGCTTTGCCAGAGGGACTGACAACCCCATCTTCATAACCAGAACTGGTGTCCACCGGCGAAAAGGAGAAGCCATGGAAGCCGTTGGCCTTATTGCTGTCCCAAGACTCGCTCCACAGCGTGGTGGAAGCGCCATAGCCATAAATGTCCATGTAGTTGGCGTAGTCATCAAACCAATCATCAATGTAGATGTCTAATATGCCGACATCAAACCCGGTGTAATTTTCGGAACCGGGCGTGGAATTCTGTTGGGTTCCCGAATAAACGCCTTCGCGGTAATACGGATTCAGGCGTAAATATGCATACAAGCTTTCATTATCCACGCCTTCACCGGCGTAGAACAAGACGTTGTTTCCAGTCTTGTCCGCGACAATGAGCTGGCTGCTTTCGTCATCATATTCCAATTGGGCGCCGGTGGGCCAGGTGGTCTGGGCCATGAACGCCAGCAGCGCCAGAATATCCTTGTTGGTCAACTTCACCGTTTTGAAACTGTCAGTCCACAAATGGATCGCGGAGTTGTATTGCTGCGGCTGCTGTGTCGCCAGTTGCAGCGAGAAGGTCAGGCTCTGATGGTCGGTGGTGTAGCCGACATATTTGGCGTCGGCGGCGGTGCTGGATTTGGCTCCGAATGCGAGGGCGGCCGACAAGGCCACCAGGGCAATTTTATTCAGTTTCATAGTTTTCCTTGGTTGGTTGGTTTACGACTCTCCGGTTCACGAGGATGTTGGCATCCCCGGCTTCGGCACATTTGAGGGCAATTCGGCAATTTGCCGCGTCCCCCTCATGCTTGCCGGACTAATGGCGATTATTAGATTCGCCGGCCAATTCTGTCAACTTCTCTTTTTGAAAAAGCATCCGCCGCAAGGCCATGCGCTGATGCCCGTCATGACCCGCCGGGGCCAACCCGTGCTTGCCATCCGCTTTTCAACGGTGCTAGCCTTGCGCAAAATACAAACAGGACAAACCGCAGCGATTTGTTTTAAGATTTTGGCCAACCCAGCTCGCGGAGAATTCACTATGAAAACCACCAGCAAAAACACCCCGGATCGTTTCGTCATCATCATGGCCGGCGGACGCGGCGAGCGCTTCTGGCCATTGAGCCGCGAAACCATGCCCAAGCAACTGCTCTCGCTGCTCGGCAAGAAATCGTTTTTGCAGGAAGCCGTCGAGCGCGTGCTGCCGCTCGTGCCGGTGAAAAACATCTTCATCATCACCAACACCGCGCAGGTCGCCGAGGTGCGGAAGCAATTGCCGAAATTGCCGAAGGACAATGTCGTCGCCGAGCCGGTAGGTCGCGACACCTGCGCCGCCGTCACGCTCGGTGCGGCACTCGTCGGCGCGCGCTCGACGACAGGCGTGATGGCTGTGCTGCCGGCGGATCATGTCATTCCCGACGCAAAAAAATTCCAGCAGGTTTTGTCCGACGCGTTCGATGTCGCCGCGCAGGGACAGGCGATTGTGACCATCGGCATCAAGCCGACCGAGCCGGCCACCGGCTACGGCTACATCCACACCGGAACCGAACTGCCGACACCCGCCGGCGGCAAAAAGACCAAAACCATTTTCTACAAGGCCGAACGGTTCGTGGAGAAGCCGAATTTTGAGACCGCGCTGGAATACGTCAACAGCGGCCAATATCGCTGGAACGCGGGGATGTTCGTCTGGAGTTTTATCACGGTCACGAACGGTCTGGAGAAGCATCAGCCGGAAATGTTCGCCGCGTGCCAGCGGTGGTTCAAAGTCGCCAACAATCCGGCGAAGCTCGCGAAAGTTTTGGCGAAGGAATATCCGGACATCAAAAAAATCTCGATTGATTTCGCGCTGATGGAAAAGGCGCAGAACGTCATCGTGGCCGACGGCGCGTTCGAGTGGGACGACCTCGGCGCGTGGCCGGCGATTGCGCGGCACGTCAAGCAGGATGCAGAGGGCAACGCCGCCGTGGCGGATTTCATCCACGTGGATGCGGCGCGGAACATCATCTATGACGCGCGCACCAAGAACCGCACGCCCATCTGCGTGGTCGGTTTGCGCGATTCGATTCTCGTGCAGACGGACGACGCCGTGCTGCTCGCGCACAAATCGCAAGCGCAGAAAATCAAGGAGCTGGTCAAGAAGCTCGCCGAGGATCCACGGTTGAAGAAGCTGGTTTAGCATTTTGCCCCGGCGCGCAGTCGCGTCGAACCTATCTTCGTCATGCCCAGCGAAAACTTCTTTGCCGATTTGCCGGCGCTGACGGAATTTGAGCACGTCCTCGACAGCGGCAATTATCATCGTTTGCCCGACGACTGGGTGATTTATGTGGCAGACGTGAGCAATTCCACCGAGGCGCTACAGCGCGGGCTATATCGCGCGGTCAACATGGTCGGTGCCGCGTGCATCGTCGCTGTGCTGAACCGTTGCCGCGCCGTGGCGGTGCCGTTCGTCTTTGGCGGCGACGGCGCGACTCTCGCCGCGCCCGCCGCGCTCGCGCCCGTCATCGAGCAGACCCTGCAAGGCGTCGCGGCGATGGCGACGAAACAATTTTCCATCGAACTCCGGATCGGGCGGGTGCCGGTGCGCGAACTGCACGCCGCTGGTTTCACCGTGGAGGCTGCGAAATATCGCGCCGCTGGAGTGGTGGAACTGGCCATGCTCGGCGGAACCGGCTTGAGCGAGGCCGAGCGGCGGATCAAATCGCCCGACCGCGACTGCCTGATTCAGCCGGACGACCGCGCGCCCGACGCCGATGTCAGCGGGCTTTCGTGCCGCTGGGAACCGCTGCCCTCGACCAATGGCGAAATCCTAACGCTGCTCGTCCAGACGCGGCTGGCCGGCGCGGCGGCAGACCGCTATTACCAGCAATTTTACTCGCGGCTGCGTGAATTGACCGGCCTGACAGATGAAAAATTAAATCCGGTGAAAGTGTCTGCCTTGCACACGGGCTGGCCGCCGAAGACGCTGGACCTCGAAGCGCGCGCTCACGCTGGGCGGGGCAGCTGGCCGGCGCGGTTTTGGGCCGCCGCCCGCACGCTGGTGCATTCGTTGGGCGGCGCGTTCGTCTTCAACACGGGGATTCCCGCGCCGTGGTTCAACCCGCGCCGCTACCAGCGCGCCTCCGTGCCGCGCTCGGATTTCCGAAAGTTCGACGGTCTGCTGCGGATGGTGCTGGATATTCCCGCCGGCAAGGTCGCGGCCATTTTGGAATTTCTCGCGGCGGAACACCGGCGGGGCGCCATTTTCTATGGCACGCACCGATCCAGCAGCGCGCTGATGACGTGCGTCGTCTTTTCGCTTCAGCGCGAAAACCACGTCCACTTCATTGACGGCAACGACGGCGGCTACGCGCTTGCGGCGTTGCAATTCAAACAGCAGGTCAAAGCCGCGGGCTGAAGGTTGGAAACTTGCCGGAAAGTTCAGCGGGAACATGGGCTTGAAGAAATCGGGGCAGCCAATTTATTCCGGCGCAAAGCTTGACCTTTGGGCGCAAATCTCCATTATACGCAACCCGGCTTTTCCGCCGCTTTCCCGTTCGCGCCCGTTGTCGCGTCTGGTATTATGAGCGACGTGTCTATTCCGGTATTTTACGATATGTTACACATCCGCAACATCGCCATCATCGCGCACGTTGATCATGGCAAGACCACGCTCGTGGATTGCCTCCTGAAGCAGTCCGGCACCTTCCGCGCCAACCAGCACGAATCGTCCGAGGAACGCCTGATGGATTCGATGGATCTTGAAAAGGAAAAGGGCATCACCATCCGCGCCAAAAACGCCGCGTTCAAATACAAGGATTACAGCATCAACATCGTGGACACCCCCGGCCACGCGGATTTCGGCGGCGAGGTGGAACGCATCATGAACATGATCGACGGCGTATTGCTCGTCGTTGATTCCTCCGAAGGCCCGCAGGCGCAAACGCGCTTCGTGCTGCGCAAAGCTTTGGAAGCCGGTGCCAAGCCGATTGTCGTCATCAACAAGATTGACCGCGAGAACGCGAACCCGAAGAAGGTTCTCGACCTCGTGTTTGAATTGTTCATGTCGCTCAACGCGACGGATGAGCAGCTCGATTTCCCGTTCATCTACGCCTCGGCCAAGGCCGGTTACGCGAAGACGGAACTCGAACACGTCAGCGGCACGATGGAGCCGTTGTTCGACGCCATCGTGAAGCACATCCCGCCGCCGCGCGCGAAGGCCGGTGACGGTTTCCAGGTGCTCGTCGCGAACTTGGATTACAACGATTACGTCGGCCGTATCGCGTTCGGCAAAATTGTCGAAGGCAAAGTGAAAGTTGGCGACCCCGCCATCTGCCGCCATGGCAGCGGCAAGATCACCAAGGGCAAGATCACGATGATCTACCATTTCGAGGGCATGAAGCGCATCGAGATTCAGGAAGCGCACGCCGGCGACATCGTCGGCCTCGCGGGTTTCGAGGACGTGTTCATCGGTGAAACAATCTGCGATTCCGAGGCGCGCGCGATGCTGCCGTATATCCCGATTGACCCGCCGACGATTCAGATGGAATTCGCCGTGAACGACGGCCCGCTCGCCGGTCAGGACGGCAAGCTCGTCACCGCGCGGCACATTTGGGATCGCTTGGTGAAAGAGATTCGCACGAACGTCGCGCTGCGCATCGCGCAGACGCCCGACCCGAAAATCTTCGCGGTCAGCGGCCGCGGCGAAATGCAGATCGCCATTCTCGTCGAGCAGATGCGTCGCGAAGGCTACGAGGTTCTGGTTTCTCGCCCGGAAGTGCTCTGGAAAAAGGGTCCCGCCGGCGAATTGCTCGAGCCGATTGAAAAGTTGTTTGTGGAAATCCCGAACGACTGCCTCGGCACCATCATGGAAAATCTTTCCAACCGCAAGGCGCAGATCACGAACATGGCGCACGTCGGCAACCAAGTCTCCGTCGAGGCGCTCGTCCCGATGCGCGGCCTCATCGGTTTCGAGACCGACCTGGTGAACTCCACCAAGGGCATGGGCGTGATGAGCCATCTCTTCCACGAATACGGCCCGGACTGCGGCGAGATTGCCGCGCGCAAGAACGGTTCGCTCGTCTCCATGGATTCCGGCGAAGCCACCAGCTACGCGCTGAACATGGTTCAAGAACGCGGTCGCCTGATGATTGAGGCCGGCGACATGGTCTATGCCGGCATGATTGTCGGCGAGAACGCCCGCGAGAATGACATTCCGGTGAATCCCGTGAAGGAAAAGCGCCTGACGAATATGCGTTCGCAGGGCGACGGCAAGGGCATCGCGCTCTCGCCGCCGATGAAACTCTCGCTGGAACGCGCGCTGGAATACATTGACGTGGACGAATACGTCGAGGCCACGCCGAAGAGCCTGCGCCTCCGCAAGAAGGAACTGGACGAAACCAAGCGCAAGCGCGGCGAAAAATCCCGCTCCATCAAGTTCGTGCAGGAATAATTCCGCGAACCTTTTCCCGCCGCCCGGATGGTTTCCAACCGTCCGGGCGGTTTGTTTTTTGGGAAACGGTGCGCCGGCCCAGCGCCGGCTTAGGCGGCTTTGACCGCCGCGAGCATGGCGTCGGACTGGTAAGCGATGGACTGCACCTCGTTCACCGTGGGCGGGTCGCTCACCGTCATGCTCAAGGGGTCGACACCTGCCAACTGCGTGGTCAGCGTGTCCCAGCGCGCCAGCATCGCCGCAATCTGCGCCTGTTGCGCGTCATACAAAGCCTTCAACGCGTTTAACTGGTTTCTTAATTCCGCCGCCACGATGGGGGAATTGTTCACGGGCAAAGTTGGATCAAAAGGCATAAATTTATTTTGGTAAAAAGTTATCTTGGATTCGAGCGCCCCCTCATCCGCCCTGCGGGCACCTTCTCCCCCGTGGGGGAGAAGGCCGGGATGAGGGGGAACAGTAGCCCGTCCGGCTTGGACTTACGGCACCACTTTCACCGACGGATCGCTCCACGGGCCTTTGCCCTTGCTGTTGATGGCGCGCACGCGCACCCAGATTTTCGCGCCGCTGGTGTAGCCCGCCAGCGTCACCTTGCTGTTGGTCAGCGTGTCCGCCGTTTTCCACGTCGCGTCCGTGAACGGGTCGGGGCTGGTCTGCACCTCGTAGGATTTGGCGTTGCCCGGCGGATCCCAATGCGCGTCCAAGCTGCCCGCGTTGTCGCCCGCCGTCACCGAGAGGTTGACCACCTGCGTCGGGATGGTCTGCGGCGCGCGCTGGGCGCGGATAGAGAGGCCGGCGCTCAGGATTTTCGATTCGTCGCCGTTCGCGGTGAGGTCCACATAGCCGACGATTTGCATCGCCATGCCGATGAGGGTTTCGATTTCCGTGTCCTTGTCCGCCGTGGCCAGTTTGGAGGCGGCGAGCGCGTTGTCGCTGGCCGTGAGTTTGGTCTGGGCGGTGCCGATCTGCGTGCCGAACGCCGCCAGCGTGACCGGCAGGTTCGTGAAGTTCGCGTTGCCGGTGAGCGCCACCTTGAGGTCCGTGCACTTCAGGATGACATCATTGTCCGGCAGGTTCTTGAGGGTGAATTTTGCTTTAGCCATATTTTTTTTGAGGATTGCAGGCGGAGGCATCAGGTCGGCGTAAAGCACACCGCTGTCGTAGGTCAATCCCGGCGTGTCGTATTCGGCCATGATGTCCTGCCTGTGTTATGTTCAAACCTTCACTGCGCCAGTGACGGTCCGCGCGGCGGCGGGCCTGACGTTGAAAACCATTGCCAACGCCTTAACCGCTTGTTCCAAGACGTTAAATCCTCTGGCCAACGCCTTAAAATCCCCAGTCAACGTCTTGAAACCCTTTCCCAACGCGTTGAAAACCCTTTTCAACGCCTTAAAACCCCACGCCAAGACGTTTACCCTTCCGTCCAACGCGTTAAACCCTTCTTCCAAGACGTTCAAACCCTTTCCCAACGTCTTCAAAAGCCTTGCCAACGCGTTAAAAACCATTTTTAACGTCTCATTTTCCCGACCCAACACCCTGATTACCGCTGCAACCGACTAGCAAAGAGCGATTTACGCTAAAATGTGGCCAGAACCGATGTTTTGGCCCGCAAACCAGCCCTCTAAACATGAATGTCCGCCGATGCCGAAAACCGAACAGACTTTTTGAAATTATTTTAAGACACGAATTGCACGAATCAGCACGAAGGGGAAACCGCGAAAGGCGTGAACCGGGCGAAATGAAACCAGCACCGTAGGTGCGAAATCTTTGTAGTCACCCAATGCAAAATAATTCCAAGCTCCGTAGGAGCGAAATAGTCCCGATGATGCCGCCCCTACGGGGCTAATGATTTGGTTGGGATGAATTTTCTACAAAGATGCCGCGCCCACGGCGCTGGCGAAAACCGAACCGGCTTTTTGAAATTATTTTTAGCTGCCGATGCCGACGGATGGAACACGGATGGAACCGCGAAAGATGCTAAACACGCGAAATGAAGTTGGTGGGGTTGCCCGCCCTCACCTGTGTCCTCTCCCCCAGGAGAGGAGGCGAGCCGCCATGCCGCTGGTGTTTTGCGGGGGACCTGCATCCATCCCGTCGCGGGTTTAGCCAAAGACGCGGGAACCGTTGCCCCCTCTCCTTGGGGAGAGTAGCCCTGTTGGGTAATGCACAACGGCAAAGTAGGGCTAATTACCAAGTAAACTCAAGGTATCGAAATCAATCTAAGACCCTGTCTATGAACATTAAAACAACCGGCGATTGGCTTAAATTTAAACGGATTGCTAAAAATCTCACACCTAGTCATGTGGCAATGAAAATGGGTATTGCAACATCTTTGGTTTACTCATTGGAAAGCAGCCTTTGGCAACCAGACAGTCAGCAGTTGAAGTCGCTAGCACAAATTTTAGAATTCGATGTCGAAGATTTAGAAACGGCCATCAAAAAAAAACCAGAATGCGCAATAATTTCTTGTGACTTTAAACAGACAGCAGACGGGTCAGCTGTTGGGTATTGCACAGCGAACTGTAATGGCTTTTGTTGGCTACCCGAGTGGGCTTAGGCAATTATTTGCCTTCCCATAAGCTGGGACCGGTGCTCTAATAATTGCCTATGTTGAATCTATCCGCCCAACAACTCCGTAAAGCCGCCGATCTCAAAGACCGGATTGCGGCGCTTGAAAAGCAACTGGCCGCCCTCACGGGGCGCCAAGCTGCTCCTGTTTCTATTCAGGCCGCCAAGCCCGCAAAGAAAAAAGGGATGAGCGCAGCCGGACGCGCCAAAGTTGCCGCCGCGCAAAAAGCCCGGTGGGCAAAGATTAAAGCCGCGAAAGCCCAAACGGCGTCCAAAGCTGTTAAGCCGGTCGCGGCCAAGCCGGCGAAGAAGAAGTTTGTGATGAGCGCGGCCGCCAAGGCCAAGATCAGTGCCGCGGCCAAGGCCCGGTGGGCGGCGAAGAAAACCGGCAATTCCGCCGGTAATTAACAGGGTGTTTTCTTCAATCGCAGTCCCGTATGGGCCTGCGCTTTTCACTTTGCACTCTATGATACGCGTTTTGACGCAGTTAATGCATTAATTTACCCTTCTGCTGAAATAGGGTGGCTGTGTCCGACATATCAATCGTAAAGTTGGGGCATGGAAATCCCCGCATCAACCGTTAGGGTGTGTCGTAGCTGTGGCGGTAAACTGGTTGAGAACGGCGGCAGCTCTCCGGAAAACCCAAACGTTTGCCGGTCGTGCACCACATTGAACGCCGCCAAAATGGATGGCTGCTTTGGCGATTCGGGGCGTGTGTTGGTCCGCATAAGTTATTGTGGATATGAACGCGTGGTTGGACGTTTCGGCTTGGTGGATGTTTAGTCAAAACCATCGGTTTCCTGGAGGCGTGCTGGAATGCCCGCGGCCGGCAGCATGGTTCGCGAGGGCGGAGCAGGGCGGCTGGACTGGCAATCCGGCAGGGTGGCAAGCATCCGGCCGTAATCGTTCGGCGTGCAACCGGCATGAGGCCGGGCGGTGGAAAGGCCGAATCTTGCCAAGAACTCGGCGGTGATGGATGCAACGGGGATTCACCAATGCCGGCGAGACCGTGCACTTCCGGATGTCTTCAACCGGAGTATTTATATACCAATCCACCATTTTATTTTATAAAAGCTGGAATTTTGGATCGTGCCCCTCGTTGGCCGAACCTTGTTGTGCAATTGGTGAAATTTAATTAACGCTTGTTGATAAAAAGTTGCAGGGACGGCGCACTTTTCATCATAGTCCAGAACGGCCTCACTTCAGTGGACATCCCCTGTCCCGCCTCCTTGGGGCCCGAAATACACAAATCGCGGGTGATGCCAAGTGAAACCCGGCATTGCCCGCGTATTTTTTAGAATTATATAAACACGAAACAAGCATGGCCGATATGACACTGACCAAACACGACATAATGCTCCGCATCAGTGAAGAAACAGGGTTGCTGCAGATCCAGTCTTTGGAATTGGTGCAAGAGATTCTTGATCAGATTGCCGAGGCGCTGGCCAAGGGCGACCGGGTGGAGTTGCGGAACTTTGGGGTGTTTGAGGTGAAAAGCCGCAGGGCACGGGTCGGCCGCAATCCCAAAAGACCGAAACGAGACGTGCCCATCCCAGCCTGTTCGACGGTTAAGTTCAAGGCGGGCAAAGAATTGAAGACAAGGGTATTGGCGCTGGCGCCTAACTCGAAGGCGGTGTCCTGACACCTATGTGCTCCCGGCTGCCCGCTAAATTTTTTTGCTTGCTCTGGCTGACTGGTGTTCATCCCGGTTTTGACGGCGCGGCCAGTTTGACCGGCTGCCTTGCTATAGCCTGGCCGTCCGAGAAGCCGCAGGATGCGGTGCGCCAGCCCGGCAAGCAGGCGGGGCCGCCGGAAATATCCGGCGGCAGGTTTCATTTTCCAACGGCGGAGGATCCGGTGGTAAAAGCGCCGGCGATATTATTTTCTGGTGGATGCAGGCCTGGTAGTCTATAGGGATTCATGGACTGCCCAGAAAGTCATCCGGCCGCCTGCGGCGGGGTTGCAATTCTATGAAAAAACGAAAACAGCCCGTGGCCGCCCCGTCCTCGGTGGCGGTCAAAGCCGAACTGATATTTCCCATCGTCGGCCTGGGTGCGTCCGCCGGCGGGTTGGAGGCGCTGGAACAATTTCTGAAAGCCGTGCCGGAGAAAAGCGGTCTGGCCTTTGTCATCGTTCAACACCTTGATCCGGAACACGAGTGCATCATGCCGGAACTCCTTCAGCGCGGCACGCCAATGAAAGTAATCCAAGTGACCGACCGCATGCCGGTGAAGCCGGACTGCGTCTATGTCATCCCGCCAAAAAAGGACATGTCACTGCTGCATGGCGTGCTGCATCTGTTGGAGCCGACGGCGACGCGCGGGCTGCGGCTGCCGATTGATTATTTTTTCCGCTCAC
>Ga0208872_1000793_pt1 | contig 21351 bp, 19 predicted proteins | sample CryBogCBH12Aug08_FD_185508 | JGI IMG/M metagenome (GOLD analysis project Ga0208872, IMG submission 185508) | Freshwater microbial communities from Crystal Bog, Wisconsin, USA - CBH12Aug08 (SPAdes) | ecosystem: Environmental > Aquatic > Freshwater > Lake | place: Crystal Bog, Wisconsin, USA...
GAGAGAATTCGCCGGTCGTCGCATTTTCAGCGCACCTCGCCAGACGTCATTCAGAGTGACCTGGGATATTCGATTCAATTCTTGAGAACTGATTCGTATGTCAAGCGACTCCGATACGAAGAAGACAGACGTTGGTTGACTCTTGAGTGCGAGGCGCTCGACAAGATAGGAATTCGAGATGGACTCACTTCTGTGACGTCGTGGGAGACGAGCCGTGGTCCCGAAGATCTGGACGGCGTGGAACGAAGTTGCGTCAGAGACAACATCTTGTGGGCATTGGAATTTCGAGAAGGAAAGTTACTTTCGTAATCGACAAAGTTGGACAGCGTCCGATCAAGTGAAAGACCGGTCCTTTGTTATTCGAATGCCCTCATGAGGAGGGTCAACCAACTTCGTGCGGTTGCGTGCGTGCCAATTGGATCCCCTCTGGGCAGGGATATCCAAACGTCGCGCAGCGGTTTGCATGGCTTACTTGAATAGACGACGGCGCCTTCTGAACTTCGAGCTTCGAGGAAGTTGAAACGACGACTCATCGATCTTGATATCCGTCGGCGAGGGCCAGCGAGTGGGGATCTCACCATCGGCGGTGTAGTACTCCATTCCACTTAGGAATCCGTCACGAGTAAAAAGCATGATGCAGCCCGGAGGTGCACCGGGGTCTGAGCCGAGTGACTGGAAATCATTGGGCAATGGAAGAGATACGCGCTTCTTGGGAGCCCTTGGCGCGTCGATCACGGACATCACGATGGTGGGACACCCGCATCCGCACATCCCAATGACTTGCACATTGGGGACTTGCTCGCGCAACTTCGCGGCTCCCCGAAAGTCGAACGACAAGAGTGCCGTAAGGACGTCTCGTTCGGATTCGCTGAGTGGACGGGGAAACTCAGGTGGCACGACGCAAGTTTGGCACCGTCCAAAATCCAATTCGATTGATCCTTCTGTCAGGTCGCACACACCTTGAATTTCCTGAAGCGGCGCGACGTGGGATCTGAAAGACTCGACTCAATTCGACCTCAAGGTGAACGGGACCTCTAAGTTGACAATGAAGATCAACACGAAAGTCGCCACAGTTTGCGCGGCGAGCACTCTGACCATTATCGGAGGCGCACTTCTGTCGTCGTGCTTGGCACAAGTTTCGACAGGCGCCAAGCCCACCGCCGTGAGGTTGGTAGCGGTGAAAGATGGACCAATCGGCGAGCCATGCTCGCAGACGTCCCAGGCCGGTTTGAATGGCTGTTCAGGCAACGCACTCGCGTCAGCGGACGCCACGTTGAATCGTCAGTTGAGGTTCTTGTTTGAGCAGCTTCCCGCGACGGGAACAGCGCGCAGCCACTTAGTTGCTTCTGAGTCCGCGTGGCTAAAGGAGCGTGCGTCTCTCTGTCAACTGACGTCTGACGCATTCGCCGGTGGGTCCATCAGGTCAATGATGGTCAGCGATTGCAAGACGCGGGCAGACCAAGGCTTTGGCTTGCAATTGAAGTCTCTCTACGTCGACATGTTCCAAGGAAGTGCTCACCTCGCGCGTTGGCCTCACTGAACGGCGCTCCGTCTGAACCCTGCACTTGAGGCGCGTCCAGCTAGCGCTTCGGACGCTTAGACCTCCGTGCGACGCAATTGGTCTTTGGACGGATTAACACCGACCGTTGTGTCAGGAAGCTCTCAGGCGCTGTGCCACAGCATTGGAAAGTTTCGCTATATCCACATCACCTGTCGTATCCACCGTGATGCACTCAGCGAGTCCGATCGGCCCGAGTTCGTGTATCGCTGTGAGTTGGTGAAGAAGGTCAGCCTCATTCACGTGACTATCTCCGTGGGCCGAGTGGCGATGGCGACTCATGAAACGCTCGGCAGCGAGAGTTGGCGGACATGTGCAATGGATCTCCACGGAATGTGGAAAGTCAAAGAGCCATTCGATCGGAGTGCCGGAGGTAACAGAGACCTCCGGTCGCCTCCAGTGCGATACCAAAATGGCGCCTCGCGAAGAATTTGCTGCGTGCTGCATGAGGGAGTTCACCTCTCGACTCAGATTCCACCGGCGCGACGGTTCAAAGTCATGGTTGGATCCAAAGAGTTGATCAAGAAAATCGTCCTTGTCGATGACTTCCAGGTGAGTGAGGTGTGCTGCGAGAGCTCGCGCGATCGTGCTCTTTCCGCTGCCGGGCATCCCACTGACAACGACAAATTCTCTTTGACGTTGGTTGTCGCGTGCGTCTCCCATCTCGTCAGTATGACTGCCGTAGCTGGATGAGGACGGGGTTACGTGATTTAGGCGACACCCTTGCCACCAACGACCAGCAGACGCTCTGTGTCGGGCGGCAGCACTCGCTTCACTAGATCGCGAGGTGGGAGATACAACCCGGTGTCGCGTTGGCTGCAGCAGTGCCGTCAGGACACGTCGCACCAGACCAGGAGGTGTTGGCGAGCGTGGCGAGGTTCATGGTCGCCGTGTGCAGATTGGCGCCATCAAAGCGCGCCCCGGTGGCGTTCGCAGAAGTGAGCGTGATCGCCGTAAAAGACGTCGACGGCAACTGGGATTCCTCGTTGAAATTGGCGCCCACGAGGTTGGTGTTCGTGAGATTCGCACTCGTGAGATTCGCACCCGCAAGATCAGCGCCGGCCAGGTTGAGTCCAGAAAGATCCGCTCCAGCCAAATTGTCACCGGCGAGATTCGCACCAGGGCCGACGACGATCGTGTTGACCTTGGACCAACCCGTCGGAAGCGCGGCGGGTTGACCGACGATGCCGAGAGAGACCAGTCCTTGAAGATTCGCGCCCGTCAGATTCGTTCCCGTCAGGTTGGTGCTGTACATCGTTGACGATGAGAGAAACCCGCCGCTCGACTGTCCTTGAAAGTGCCGTGCAGCCGCGGACAGATCTGCGCCCGAAAAGTTGGCGTTCGTCGCGTCAGCTCCGGACAACGACGTCGATTCGATCTGCGCGTTGGTGAAGTTCGTACCCGTGAGATTGGCACTCGTGAAGTCCGTGATCTGGTATCCGGATATCGCGTTGAGACAGCCCGAACCCACGAGACACGAGGGATATGAGGTGGCGTTCGCCGTCACGTTCGACAGGTTCGCACCCGCCAGATTCGCGTTCTGGAAGTTGTCTCCCGACAGCCGCATGCCCGTGAAGGTCACACCGGACAGTGTGGCCCCGGTGAAGTCGGCACCGGTCAGCGTGTTCGCGGTGGCGGTGGGAGAGCTCGACCACACACTCGGGGCGGGAAAGCCTCGAAGACTCATTGTCGAGAGGTTGTCGCCCGTGAGATTCGCGCCCTTCAGGTGAGCACCCGAGAGATTGTCACCAGTGAAGAGGGCACCAACGAGCTGCGCGGCATCGAAATGAGCGGTGGCGGAGTACTCGTAGACGGTCAGATCCAACGTCACCTTGACCACCGAGACGAAACCGACGTTGGTCAAGTTCGCGCCATTGAAGTTCGCACCAGTTTCGTTTGACGTTCGGAAATTCGATCCCGCAAAATTCGCACTCGCGGCCGATGCCGAGGTGAAGTTCGTGCCCTTAGCGTTGGCGCTCGGCAAAGACGCCTTCGTCAAAGTCGCTAGATGGGCATTGGCACCCGAGAGGTTGACGTTGGCTCCGGTGACCGAGCTCATGTTCGCGTTCACCAGCATGGCGCCGCTGAGGTTCGCTCCCGTAATCGTGGCCCCGGACAAATTGGCTCCCGTGAGATTGGCCTTCGACAGATTGATGGACGTGAGATTGGCCCCAGACAAGTTGGCGCCGGTGAGATTGACGCCGCTCAAATTCAGACCGAGACACGATGTGCGGGGCTTGATGACACACCCGTGGATCTTTCGGTAGGTGGTGGCGGAACTTGAGGGGATGCCGATCACGCTTGTCGCAACGAGCGCACACAAAGAAAGGACCATGACGGATCGTGTCGTGCGCCCAGACGACAGTGATCCAGTCATCGACATGCTTCTTGATATCACACGGACGTCGCAAATTGCCGTGTGGTGACGGCTGCCAGGTTGCGCACTATTGCCAGCGCGCGATGGGGTCGAAGGACGGAGGGGGCTCGGCAGATGATCCGAGCCCCCATCCTTCGATTTAGTTGACCGTGAGTGTGAAGGTGAAGGTCGTCGTTGCTGCACCGTCGGTGGCGGTGATGACAATGGTGAACGGTGTCGCCGAGGACTTGGTCGGTGTCCCCGACAACGTCGCCGTACCGTTCTTGTTGTTCGTCAGCTTGACGCCCGCGGGCAGCACGGACTTTGTCGACAGCGTCGCGTGAGGATCATTCGTGGTGAACGTGATTGTCCCCGCGGTGCCGACCGAGAAGGTGCCGGAGGTCGTTGACGACGTGAAGCCCAAAACGGTGAAGGTCACCAATTGGTAGGTGATGTTGCCGGGTCCATCGGCAGCAATGACGTCAAAGGTGTACACGCCGGGCGTGGCCGGTGCCGTTCCGGTGAGCGTGCCGGTGTTCGCCACGGTGCCCTTGAACGCCGTCTTCTTCAAGAACGATGGCAGACCCAAGGTGGAGAACCACGCCGCCGATGTCTTCGTCGGTGTCGTACCGGACGCCGTCAAAGCGAAGTTGACCTTGGCGGACGGTGAGACGACGATGGTGGCCGACGACGTGATGACCGCATCAGTGGACAATGGCGTGACCGACGTGGTGGCGGCCGATGCCGCACTGGTGCCGAGGGCGGTCGTGGTGGTGACCTTGAAGGTGTACTTCGTGCCGTTCGTCAGCCCGTTCACGGTGCACAGGTTCGTACCCACCGACACGCCGACGGTGAAGACACACTTCTTGCCGCCGGGTGTGGCGGTTGCCGTGTAGAGAGTTACGGGCGAACCACCGTCCGACGCCGGAGCGCTCCACTTAACGGTGGCCTGGGCGAAGCCCGGCGTGGCCGAGAGTCCCGTCGGTGATCCGGGCAACGTGGTCGGGGTCACCGCGTTCGACGCCACCGACGCCGCGCTGGCACCGAGTCCGTTGTTCGCCACCACCGTGAATGTGTAGGACTGGTGGGTGAGACCCGTCACCGTGCAGGTGTCGGATCCGGGGGAGACGCCGACCGTGTACGTGCAGGTCGGGCCACCCGTGCCCGACGCTGTCACGGTGAAGCTCGTGATGGGCGAGCCGTGGTCGTAGCCCGATGTCCAGGTAACGGTGGCCGACGTGAATCCGCCCGTGGCGACCACGTTGATCGGAGGCGACGGGACGCCCAGTGGCACGACGGCGGGGGAAGCGACACTGGCCGGCCCCGTGCCGATGTAGTTAAGGGCCGCGACGGTGAAGGTGTAACTATCGCCGTCGGTGAGACCCGTGATGGCGGCAGGGCTTGAGGAGACCAGTACCTTCTGACCCCCGTTGGCGGGAGTGGTGGCGTCGGTCGCGGTGATCCAGTAGCCCGTAATCGTCGAGAATCCGTTGGACGAGGGCGCCGTGAAACTCACCGTGGCCGACTGGTCCCCTCGCGTGGCGGTGACGCCGGTTGGAGCACCCGCGAGAGTGATGGCGAGAAAGGGGGATGACGCCGAACTGGCCGGTCCCGCACCGACGGAATTCACGGCCTTCACCGTGAAGGTGTAGTGGTCGCCCGGCGTCAATCCGCTGACGACGACGGGACTTCCTCCATCGGTTCCCACTTGTCCACCATTGGCCGACGTCGTGGTGTCGGTGGCGGCCACCTTGTAACTCGTGATCGTCGCACCTCCGTCACTGGCGGGCGCGTTGAAGTACACGGCCGCCGCTTTGTCCTCTGCACTGACCGTGACGTTGGTGGGCGCTCCAGGCACCGTGGCCGGCACACTCGGTACGACCCCGTAGGTGTTGTGGCTGGGAGCGCTGTCGCCGACTTCATTGGTCGCGACCACCGTGAAGGAGTAGGTGTCGCCATTGGTGAGTCCGGTCACGGTCAAGGGGCTCGATGGTCCTGTCGCCGTCTGTCCGCCGCGGGCCGCGTTGGTGAGGTCCGTCGCGGTAGCGGTGAAACTGGTGATGGGTTCGCCACCGTCGAGGGCTGTTCCGGGAGATGTGAACGTGACGGTCGCGGACGCATTGCCCGCGGTCACGCTGAGGTTGTACGGCGAGAATGGCACTGACGCGGGCGTGACGGGGGAGCTCGCCGAACTCGCTGCACCCGTCCCGACGTCGTTCGTGGCCACGACGGTAAAGGTGTAACTGTCACCGTCGGTCAGACCCGTGACGGTGATGGGGCTGGTCGAGCCCGACGCCTTTTGGCCTCCGCCGTAGTTGGTAGTGAGGTCGTTCGCCGTGACGGTGTAACCCGTAATAGCGGAACCACCGTTCGACGAAGGAGCCGTGAAGCTCACGGTGGCTTGACCATTGCCTCGCACTGCCGACGCACCGGTGGGCGCACCGGGCAATGTCGCGGGAACGACCGCGGACGAGGCGCTCGAGGCCGAACTCGTTCCCATCAAAGTGGTCACCGTCACCGTGAAGGTGTAGCTATCACCGTTCGTGAGACCCGTGACCGTAATCGGACTCGTTGTGCCACTCACCACTTGCCCACCATTGGCCGACGTCGTGGTGTCGGTGGCAGTCACCGTGTACTGATTAATCGGTGCTCCACCCAGTGAGGTCGGAGGAGCGATGTTCACCGTCACCGAGGCATTTCCTCTGGTGACCGACGCTACGGACGGGGCCGTCGGAGCGCTGAGTAGCGCGACTCCGCTCGTCCCGGTTCCTCGCGTCTGCCCATTACCGCCCTGTGTCGTGGCGTCGAGAGTATTCGAGGTGGGGTTGAACTTCAGCGATCCAATCGAACTGGGCAACCCCCCGGACTGCTGGGCGGTGTTCGTGGCACCGTCCACGCTCGTAATACCGATGTTGGAACCGACGTACACCGTGTTGGTTGACGGGTCGACCGTCACGCTCGTCGGGTCGAAGACGACGGTGACGTTGGCCGTCACCGTGTTGCTGGCTCCACTCACGACCGTGAGGTTTTGACTCGCTCCACCATTGGCCACGTACACCGTGTTGGTCGTGGCGTTGACGGCAATGCTGTCGGGACTTTGTCCCACGGACACCGTCGTGGTGACGGCGTTGGTGGCGCCGTTGATGACGGACATGGTGCCGTCGGAAGAGTTGGCCACGTAGACCGTGTTGGTCGTGGCGTTGACGGCAACCGCACCGGCTCCCTTGCCGACGTTGATCGTGGCGGTGATGGTGTTCGTCGCGCCGCTCACGACGGTCAACGTGTTGGCCACGTAATTGGTCACGTAGATCGTGTTCGTTGTCGCGTTGACCGCGACGCTGCCGGGATAGGAAACAACGTTGATGTACTTGACGAGACTGTTGTTGGCGCCGTTGACCACGTACATGTCGTAGCGTCCACCGACGAGGTAGACCATGTTGGTCGCCGAATCGACCGCGACGTCACTGACGGCGTTGGTCTCAGAAAAGGTCGATGTCAAGGTATTCGTGGTGAGGTTGAGGACGGAGACCGAACCGTCGTTGTTGACGACGTAGGCCGTATTCGTTGCGGTGTTGATGGCCATTTTCGTCGGGTCAAAACCAGTGGCGATGGTGGGTGTTCCCGAGCTGATCGTGCCGTCGATCACGGTGACGGTTCCCGAAGTATTAGTGGCCATTTGGTAAAACAAAGTGTTGGTGACCATCACCTGGTGCGTCGCAGGATTCACGGCCACGCTCGAGGGGTTACTGCCATACGCGAGCTGGTCGACGGTCGAATACGTAGGTGTCGACGGGTGCAAGACGGCGAGGGTTCCCGCAGAGCTCAGCGCGTACACGGTGTTGTTAGACGTGTCGACGGCCAATGCGTTTGTTCCGTAGGGCGAGGGCATCGTCACGGAGAGGCTGTTAGTGGTGCCGTCATATCCCACAATCGATGTGCCCGTTCCCGATGCTGCGAACAAGGTGTTGGTAGTGGGATTCACGGTGAGGAAAGAGTCGAAGTCCGTGGTCGTAAATGACGTGGTGACGGTATTCGTGGCACCGTTGATGACCTCAATGTGATACGTGAGGGCGTTACCAACGCCCGTGTCATAGCTCGCGTAGAGGAGATTGGTGGTCGGATTCACCGCTTCCCCGTGGAGACTCGACGGAGTCCCCGCGATGGCGATGGTGGTGGTCACGGTATTAGTTGTTCCGTCGATGACGGAGATCAAACCCGTATACGGATTTGACGTCGTGATGTCCGAGAGGGCGTAGATCACGTCGGTCGCGGGGTCCACCACCACGTCCGCGACGTAGCCACTCACGCTGACAGTCGTCGTCAACGTGTTGGTGGCGCCACTGATGACCGAGACCGTGCCACTACCGCCATTGGCCGTGTAGATCACGTTGGTCGCTGAGTCGACGCAAATGGCAGAAGGACTGTGCCCCAGCGTGATGGTCGGGTGCGCGTAGTTGGAGGTACCCGTCACTACCGAGACGGTGCCATTGCCCGCGTTCGCGACGTAGGCAATGTTGGTGGCGGTGTCGATGGCGATGTCCGAGGGATTCGTCCCGACGGTGATATCGGCACCAGCCGAGGCCACTCCACTGAGAGTGCTGATACCGGCGATGAGCACGACGGCGCTGATGGCGGCAACACCCCGTCGACGAATGGCTGTTGCGTTGACTCGAAGTGAAGACACGTGCGCCCCTTTTTAAAAAAACTTTTTGTCAGAGTAGTTGACTCAGCACAGGGCTGCTCAATCCACGTCAACGGCGATTCGGTCGAGAGATTTCCCTCCGGATGAACGGAACGGAACCATTGCCAGGTCACTCCCCGAGGAGTCTCGAGGTCGCAATGCGGGAGTTAGGGAATTACTCCGAGGGGACGTTCGGAGTTTCGATCACCACACCCCCGGACTTGGTGAACAGTCGTAGGTGGGTCGGTTGGAATCGCTGGTGGCGACGAAACACCAAGGTCGCAATGCTGAGGACCATAAATGCGTCCAGTAGCGAACGGAATGTGCTCATCCGAGGACCGGCTTCGTAGACGCCGGGGGCGATGAGCCCCAAGATCAAAAAGAGGAACACGAAGGTGGCAATCACGACGACGAGAACCGAAAGGAAGCTCACCACGTTGACGTAACTGCGCGCCACGCGCTTCGCGGGACTGGATTCGTCCGTTTCACTCGCCGCTAATTCCAAACCACGTCGTACGTGAAGAAAGTGCGCTGTGCCCGCCACGAAAAAGACCAGCAGCCCCACCGACACGGCCCGGATGGTGGGATTCACGAGTCCGGGTCCGGGGTAGCCCCCGAACTGGGGATGCGAACCGATCAAATTGATCAGGGCCGCCAGGGAGATGACGAGTCCGAGCAGAGCGATCCAGAGAGTCACGAAGGCGCCGCCGAAGAAATAGACGGTGGCCGGCCGCTTCCCGGTGGGGTCCGGTTCGGCTCGATTGGCCACCACGATGATGATGTACGTGATGATGCTGCCCGCTCCCGAGACAAACAGGAGTGCCGGTAACAGCAGGATGATGCTCGTAATGGCGAGAGTGCTCTGTGGCATCGTGACCCCCCGATCAATCAGCTTCTAGCCCCAGCGTAATGAGGTACGCCGCAGGCGCAAGGGACCTCGTGACGTCCATTTTCGTAAGTCCCACGGAGCCGTACAAGGACAGAAGATCCGAATTCGGTCGAGTGGAATACGCGCGCGAATGCACGTCATCGTGCCGTCGTGGGAAGGCTGGCGCTCGGGAGAGATGGCCACGCAACTTGTGTCGGGTATGCAGAAATGTGCGCCCCCTCGTCAGAAACACGGTGGCTCGGCCGAGCTTTTCCTCAGTAAATCAAAGGGTTGTGAGACTTCTTAGGGGAACTTTCGGAGTACTTCGATAAGTGCGAGTACGGTTCTAGGTGGCGAGCAGGCCGAACAAGTTGACCTGCCGCTTAGAGAAGCGAGTTTTCGTGGCACAAGGTACAGTGAAGTTTTTCAATGCAGAAAAGGGTTTCGGCTTCATCTCGCGTGAGCAAGGTGATGACGTTTTCGTCCATTTCTCCAGCATCCAGAGCGATGGCTACAAGACCCTCGATGAGGGTCAGCGCGTCGAATTCGACGTCGTGCCTGGCAAGAAGGGCGAAGAAGCGCAGAACGTCCGCGCTATCTGATACCACTTGGTACGCATTGAAAGCGCCGCTCGCGTTTCGCGAGCGGCGCTTTTGCGTTTCCGTACGACCGTCGCGGCAGATGTGTTGTCGCATGACTTGATTACTTAATGGTTTCAGCATTATCTTAAAGTCATGCCGACAACCAGCCTGACCCAGCCCCTCTACGTCGCGAAAGCGGAGCTGTTCAAGTCACTCGGACACCCAGCGCGTATTCGCATCCTGGAGTTACTGGCTGAGAAGGACCAACCCGTCGCGGTCCTCCAGGCAGAGGTGGGCCTGGAGTCCTCGGCACTCTCCCAGCAACTCGCTGTGCTCAAACGCACCGGCTTGGTCGCGTCACACCGCACGGGAAATGCGGTCACCTACCGCTTGACCGACCCGTCCGTCCCGGTCTTTCTGTCCGCGGCGCGCGCGGTGCTCGGTGCGACCTTGGACCGAACTCGTGAAGCTCTCGCCCACCTCGAGAGTGTTCGCTCGTCATGAGCACTCGTCGGGACACGTGGGTCCGTCGGGCGCGCGATCTCTCACCACGCCAGCGTGACTACGCGGGACTACGGACTTCTTGGCGACGGGACCTCCTCGCGGGCGTCACGGTCGGAATCGTGGCACTCCCTTTGGCCCTCGGCTTTGGTGTGGCCTCCGGGGTCGGGGCCGCAGCCGGGGTGATCACCGCGATCGTGGCGGGGGTGGTGGCTGCGGTCTTCGGGGGTTCGTCCGTCCAAGTGTCGGGTCCCACGGGTGCGATGGCTGTGGTTCTCGTGTCCATCGTTTCGCGCGACGGCGTGGGTGCCGTGGCCTCCGTCGCGGTCATGGCCGGAGTCATGGTGATCTGCTTCGGCGTCCTCGGCATGGGGCGCGTCATCAACTTTGTTCCCTGGTCAGTGCTCGAAGGATTCACGCTCGGTATTGCGGTCGTCATTGCCCTTCAGCAGGTTCCTCTGCTGCTCGGAGAATCGGCGGGCACCGGGTCAAGTGTCCTGAATTCTGCGTGGCGGGCCGTGGCGAACGCGATCCACCACGTTCCGACGGCCACCTTGTTGATCGGACTCGGTGTGATCGTGATCATGGCCCTCATGCCACGAGTGTCGAGCGTTGTTCCGTCGTCGATCGTGGCGGTGGTCGTGGTGACGGGGTTAGCAGAACTTTCGCGAGCCCGTGTGCCGACACTGGGCACGCTGCCACGCCACCTCCCCGCGCCTCACGTGCCGGATCTCACGATTACTCAGATGCACCACTTGGCCGGACCGGCTCTGGCGGTGGCCTTACTGGTGGCCGTAGAGAGTTTGTTGTCCGCTCGAGTCGCCGACGCCATGGTGTCGGGATCGAGGTCGTTGGAGAATCGCGAGATGTTGGGCCAGGGACTCGCCAATATCGCGTGCGGTCTGTTCGGTGGGATGCCGGCCACCGGCGCCATTGCTCGAACCGCCGTCAATGTTCGTTCGGGAGCTCGAACCCGAGTGTCCGCCGTGACGCACGCGGTCGTCATCGTTCTCGTGATACTTCTGCTCGCGCCCGTCGTGGAGAAGATTCCTCTCGCGGTGCTCGCCGGCGTGCTCGTGATGACCGCGATCAAAATGGTGGATCGCGTGCGTGTCGTGCGTGTGCTGCGAGCGCACCGCGCCGAGACGTTCGCCTTCGCACTGACCGCGATCGTCACGGTGAGCGTGAATTTGGTCACGGCTATTGAGGTTGGTCTCGTCGTCGCCGGCGTATTGGCCCTGCGCTCTTTGGCCGCGCAGTCGGGTGTCGTGCGCGAGGATTTCTCCTCCACCGAGGGGGACGGTGCCCGGGTCAGCGACCTGCTCGCCGAGCACATTGCGGTCTTTCGTTTCGACGGCGCCTTGTTCTTTGGGGCCGCCCCCCAATTTCTCGAGTCCTTCACCGAACTCGCGGGGGCGACCGTCGTCATCTTGCGACTGCGCGGTTTGTCCTTCATTGATGCCACCGGCGCCGATGTCTTGAACCACATCATCGAGGATCTGTCGGCACGCGGCATCACGGTCTTTCTCAAGTCCTCTCCGTCAGATAACGACCGTTTGTGTCGCAGCAGCCCCGTCATCGCGCGTCTCGCGGAGGACGGACACGTCTTTACCGACTTCGATACCGCGGTGGTCCACGCCCGTCGTCACGTGGAACGGCACGGTCACCGACTGGGTCAGTGACCTTCGCGGCACTCGGTAACGTTCGGGTAGCGAGAAGGACGAAAGATGACACCAGAAGAGCGTCGAGCATTCGTGCGCGCGCATCGCACGGCGGTCTTCGGGTACGCCCGGGCGAATGACGGACCAGCGATGTCGGTCGTCTATTACGCCATGGATGAGAGCGACACGATTCTGGTTTCGACCCTCGCCGATCGCGGCAAGGCCAAAGCCGTCGAGCGTCACCAGGAGGTGTCGTTGTGCGTGCTCGACGAGAAGTGGCCAATTACCTACTTGCAGGTCTACTGTCACGCCACGGTGGACCCCGATCCGGAGGCTGCCGGTGATCTCGCGATGAGAATCGCGGGTGTCATGACGGGGCGACCAGTTGATGAATCCGTCCGCCCGCTGGTGATTGAGGGTGCCCGCAAGGAAGGTCGGGTGGTGCTGAGGCTGCGACCCTACGCCACCTTTGAAACACCCCCGCTCCACGTGTACGAGGAAACGGACTTGCCGCTGCTCGTGCGGGCGACCAGTGCCTCGTTACCGTGGGACGCCACGACGGTGTAAGCGAGTGCGCTCTGAGCGGACGTCATGTGCGACGCTCAACTACCAGCGCTGACGGGCCTCCTCGGCAAAGCCCTGAAGACCGTCGAACTCAAGACGCTCACCGTCGTCGGTGACGAGATAGCCCGACCACGTACCAAAGACCTGGTGCACCTCGCTACCGAAGTTCTCGCCCGCGTTGACGTCGGTGACCTTGTCGAATCGTGGAGTGAGGGTGACGTCCAATTGACCGTCCGGGTCACGCACTCGCCACGGCTCTAACGGGTGATCCCAGTCGTATTCCCACTCGAGCTCGCGGCCGATTTTCGTGAGTCGACCGTCCACGGTGACGCCATTTTCGGTAAATCCCGTGCCAGAGGTCCACTTCGCCCCGAACTGCAGACCGACGACGCGACCACCTACATTCCCTGCGCCTCCGCCCCAATTCCAGGTGATGTGCGCGGGCCAACGACCACGACCGACGTCGAGCACGCCCCAGGCGTCACCGTCGGGACCTCCGAAAGTCCAGTGTTCGTCGCCAATGACCAATTCACCGAAGGTCGGACGAGCCTGTTGTTTGGAGGTGAAGGTAAACAGATCCTCGTTCCAGGGAATGACCACGTTGACCGACTCATGACCCGGAGGGCGCACGATGGTGGCGTCCAGTCGCCCACCCGTGCCGTCGGCCTCGGTCCACGTGGCCAAGAGTCGCGTGGCGTGTTCATCGTCGACGATCGCGAGATCGAAATCAGGAACCGCGATCGTGAGCGGTGTCGTGCCTGGCACGTCGGGTAGCTCAATGCCGCTACCGGCCTCTAACAAGATCGACCGGCCACCGCTGCGGTGGCTGTCGAGGCGAACCCAGTAGACATCGGCCAGTCCGAGCACGTCGATGTCGGAGTAGACCGAGGAGATCACGAGGTCGCCCGCGAGAATGGCCCAGTAGTCCCAACGCTTGGTGTTACCGGTGGGTTCACCGAGATTCGCGGTGTGCAGAGGAGTACGCGACCAACCGCGAGCGTCGTCTCGTAGATGCTTCCCGTCCGGCGTGCACATCAGGACGGGGGTGGTGATTTCGCGTTCGTGGGTACTCACGAACCTTGTCTAGTGCAGGTGGTGGATCTAGGCGAGGCGAGGGGAGATCGATGCTTGTTTTTCCAGCATCCGGTTGACGGTCGTCGTCGCGGCATCGACGAATCCACGAATCTGTTCGCGGGCTCGCTCACCGTCGGCGGAGAGGCCCTTCATGCCCTCGAGGTTCCACGCTGTCGTCACGGGTTCGACGACGTCATTGAGGAATTGACCGAGCCCGTAGATTCCTTCGCGCGCGATGCGCACGGCGTGCCGGGTGAAGCCGGGGATTCCCGTTCCCGGCATGGCGAAGCGTGTGAGCTGTCGCGCGGTGGCTGCCATCATGAGCGACGGATCCACGGCGAACGCCGCGAGGGATAAGTCGCGGTAGAACAGGTAGTGCTTGGTCTCGTCACCCGCGATGGTGGCGAGCACCGTGCGGCCCATCTTGTCGTCCTTCGGCAGTTTCGCTCCGGTGTTGCGGTGCGCGATTTGCGTGGCGCGTTCCTGGAACGCGACGTAGGCAATCAAGTCGGCAAGTGAATCGGGAGTGGGCACTTCGCCCCGGTGCATCTGTACCCGACGACCATCCTCGAGCATCGTGGGATCAATGCAGCGCGAAATATGCACCCAGTCCCGCATGATCATCGAGTGACGATTCTCTTCCATCGTCCACTGGTGATTCCAGTCGTGCAGGGGATGATCAGCCGGAGTGTGCGACATCAGCGTCTGCGTGTAATACGGGAGATTGTCCTCGGTCAACAGATTGACGTAGATGGCGCTGCGCACACCGTCAGCCACGTCGTAGTCAGACTTGGACCAAGGCCGTTCGCGAAAGGACGTGCCCTCGCCCCACTCGATCTGCTCGTGCGGATACCAGGTTCGCTCGTTCTCGAGATGGCGGTCGTAGAGACGGGTGACGTCCGCACGCAGCTCGTTCAGCAAATTCTCGTGTCTTTCGACCGTCATGGGAAACCCTCTCGCCGTTGACACTGCTCATGGTCACGGTATCGCAGCGAACGAGCGATCCGACCAGAAGTTGTGTCAATTCCACGTCAATTGTTCGTTGCGTCCTGCAGCATCAACCCGGCCATGGAGAGCAGGAACTCGGACCACTCGTCGTTGTCCACCATGAGACACGGCACCGTGTCGTACATGACCTGTCCGAACAGCACGCTGAGCCAGAAACGCGACCACGTCACCGGTGTGACCCCGGGAGCCAGCAGGTTCTGGCGGGCGAGCGTCTCAGCTAAGGACACCATCCGGCCACACGCTTCGTCGCGCATTGGACTGAAGTCGCGCGCGAGGGCCTCATTATGCAGTGATGTCGCGGCTGCTTGAACGATCTCGTCGCGCATCCCGCGCCGTTCCCGCGAGGTGGTGTCCTTCAGAAAGGGTGCGAGTACGTCGAGCACACCTTGCTTCGTCTTGACGTTCAACAAGAGATCGGGGGGTGACTGGATATATGTGGCGAACGTGTCATTCGCCCGGTGAGCAACGGCCGCGGCAATGAGGCCGTCGCGATCATTGAAATAGAAGTAGATACCGTGCAGGGACGTCCCCGCCGTTGACGCCACTCGCTTGAGACGCAGCCCGGCGGGACCGTGCTCGGCAATCTCCTCGCACGCGGCGTCGAGAATTCGTTGACGACGGACGCTGGGTTGCTTCACGGGACCTCACTTGCGAACAACGAATCGATGATGAACATCGCGAACATACAAAATGCCGAGTCATTACAAAATTTGCACAGCGTAAAGTTGTGACGTCGTGCAGCGTGCGCATCATGGGTCGTTCCTGCACCGCTACGTAAGGCGAGGTTGTGAGTCGGCAGTATTTATCGGGTGTGGAGCGCGAGTTGGCCATCGTGGCTGCCGCGTGTTCCTTGATTGAGGAGTGCGGGGTCGCCGCGGTCACGAATACGGCAGTGGCGGCGCGTGCCGACGTGACTCGGCAGTGGCTCTATGAATTCTTCCCCGATACGGAGTCCATCCTCGTGGCCGTGTACGCGCAGTGGGAACGCTGCTTTCGACGAGACGCGTTGGTGGCGTGTGGGAACTACGTGTCGCTGAATGACCACTTAAAGGAAGTCTCCGAGCACTGGCTCACCATGCCGGTGGCGTCCGCGATGGTGGGCCTCTACGCGCTGTACTGCAATCGTGACGGAGACGGCACGGCCGCTCGCGTGCACCGGCACATCATTGCCAATCTCGACGAAGGCTGGGTCACGCCTCTGGTTGACGCCGGACTCGACCGCGACCGTGCGGCCGCGTGCGTACTGGGCATGAACGCGACCGCGTACGCGCAGCGGGTGGCGATTCACAACGAGCTGACGACGCTGGACGCGGCGCGGTGGTACTTGCACGCCGTGATCGACGGACTTGCCCCACCCGAACTGACGGCGTAAAAAGGTCACAACAGCACACAACCCCGGTGCGGAGGATTCCACACCGGGGTTGTGTTCAGGTGAGTTACGCAGTGGGAGTCGAAGGGGGGCCTTCTCGGCTCGACGTTGCGCCACTTTCCTGTGCGGTGGCGCGATAGTGCTCGCGCCAGATCAATCGGTACACCCTCGTCCAACGTGGGATGGAACGAAGGCCCGGGATGAAGGGCAGCAGGGCCAGCAAAACGGTGAGCACCATCATGGTGGCCCACACCATCGCGTCGGCGTTCGCTGACCAACTCGTGCTGTACGGGGGAACCTGGTACCACATGGTGTACAACCACAACCACGCCTGACCGGGGTAGTTGCCGAGTTCGTTCATCATGCCCCACTGATCACCGGAGAGATGATCGTTGGCGGCAATGCTCGGGAACCACTGTCCGTCGGACAAGAACAACAACGGCTTGGTGTAGTCCGTCGTGTAGTAGCCGTGACCCGCGATGAGGTCAGCGTCCAGAGCACCCGTGCGAGCCATTGACGTGAGCTCGGTGATGAACAAGGGAACGGGACCAGCACCAGTCGCGGTGTCCGTGATCTTGCCGTTGGCAAAGGACATCGTTCCCTTGGCGTAGGCGTCCAGCCACGCGGTCTTCTGCGTCTCACTCGACGCCGACCACTCATGTAGTCCCGCCGTGAGAGCGGGGACATCCGGCAGGGTGGTGAGGGGCATCAAGACAAAGTCCTGTGCCGTGTCGACGGGAATGTGGACACCCACCCACTTGGCCACCGGGAACGGACCGATCTTCTGGCCGTCCTGAGCCGTGTTGTACGGGGGACCGTAGCCAGCGACCGCGGACGTGCCGTTCAGTTCTGACAGTGCCGTGGTGGCGAAGTCGACCGGCTGGGCCGTCGACCACTCCTTCAACGTCACCGCCGGATCATCGGGCGAGCCGAAGAGGATGGCGAGACCCACCACGAGGAGTGACACCACGACGAGCGCGATGGTGCCTTCCTTGATGATGTCGTAGGGGTAGTAACGACCCTTGTACTCGGGAGCGTCAACGTCGGGGCGGAATTTCTTTGCCATTACGCACCCACCTTTCCGGTGTTGGTGTCCTCGAAGGGTGGCACCACGCCGCGATAACGAACGAGCAGGATGTGCAGTCCGGTCAACACCACGGCGGCGATCGGCATGAGCACGATGTGCCACATGAACATCTGGCCCGTATTGAGAACGTTGAAGAACGCCCCGCCGCCGGTGGCGTTGATGCCATCTTTGGCCTGGGTCGAAATCCACTGGCTATCGAAGTTCGTCTGGGAGACGTAACCGGTAAAGGCGGTGGCGACCGAGGCGAGGAAGGTCACCACGCCCGTCATCCACACCAATTGACGCTTACCGCGCCACGCGGCCATGAAGAACTTGCCCCACAGGTGCACCACCATGGCGAAGAAAAAGACCTCGACGCTCCACAGGTGTAGTGAGTTGACGAAGTGTCCCACCGAGGATTCGTGCCACCACAGTGGCCCCATAATCGCGAGGATGCACCCCGTGCCGATGACCACCATCATCGACGACAACGTGGCGACGCCAAAGACGTAGATCCACGAGGCGACGTAACTGGGCTGGGTGTCCGGCAGCAACTTGTCCGACGGCAGCGCCGCGGTCAGGCGACGACGAAATTTCGTCGTCCACTGACGGTCAATTTCAGTCGTGCTCATTCGTCACCTCCTCGACGGCGGCGGCGTCCGGGAAACGGAACGACGAGCGCGGCGATGAACGTCGTGATCATCAGGATGATCACGACCAGATTGGCGACACTGATTTGTATCCAGTGCCATTGGATGTAGTGACCCGGTGAGGTCAGAGGTAACAATGCGCCGAAAAACGAAAAGATCGCGGCCACGCACCCCCCTTTCAGGCTGTTGGAACGAAACTCCCCCTCTTTCTTACGACTTTCTGGCCCCCGCGCGTAGGGACGTAGGTCCTTTGTTGTAAAGAAAAGATTTTGCGAAAGCGACAGGTGGGAAGATGGGGGCATGGTTCCGAGTGAGATTTCCTGGTTCAGTGCCCTCTGCGATGACGACTACCGCCAACTCGGTGTGGTCGAACCGGAATTGCGATCGTCGTGGCATCACTGTCGCGCCATCGTGACGGAAGCGGAGCGACAGGGTTTTGATTCCATCCTCTTGCCGTCGGGCTACGAGCTAGGTCTCGACACCACGGCGATGGCGGCGGCTCTGGCGCAGGCGACAGAGCGTATTCGCTTGTTGATGGCGGTGCGGGTGGGCGAGAACTGGCCCCCGCAACTCGCTCGCCAAATCGCCACCCTGCAACATCTCGCCGAAGGTCGACTCGACGTGAACATCATCTCGAGTGATGTGGCGGGCGAACACCGTGGTGGCGAGGAGCGGTACGAGCGAACCCTCGAAGTGATGGAGATTCTCGACGACCTCGCCAACGGGCGAGCAACCGAGCATCACGGTGAGTTCTACAACTTCTCCGTGGAAGCGCCGCGCATTGCGACGGGACCACGACCCGCGTTCTATTTCGGCGGTCTCAGTGACGAAGCTCGCGACGTCGCCGCCCAGGCCGCCGACGTGTACTTGATGTGGCCCGACACCGAAGAGGTGGTGGCCGCCACCATCGCGGACCTGAGAGCACGCGCCGCGAGCTACGGGCGCACGCTGCGCTTCGGGTACCGCGTGCACGTCATTGTTCGTGACACCGAGGACGAAGCGGACGCCGCGGCGCGCTACCTGATGGCGGCGGTTGACGAGCAAGAAGGTCAGCGCATTCGTGAGAAGTCTCTCGACGCACACTCCTTTGGTGTGCAGCGACAGAGCGATCTGCGCTCGTCGGCGGACGACGACGGCTACGTCGAAGCGAATCTGTGGACCGGCATTGGTCGTGCCCGGTCGGGTTGCGGGGCGGCGATCGTGGGTTCACCGCAGCAGGTCATCGCCAAGATTCAGCGGTACGAGGAACTCGGCATGGAGGCATTCATCCTGTCCGGCTATCCCCACATTGATGAATGTCGCCGGTTCGGGGAATTAGTGCTGCCGCACCTCTCGCACGGACCGCTCCACAACTAGAGCAGTTCTTCGACGAGCACCACGCGGCGCTCGTCGATCGCGCGATGCGCGGCGGCCCCCATAACGACCGACCAGAAACCGTCGTCGGCCGTGACCAACGCGGGCGTGCCCGCTCGGACTGCGGCGATGAGATCGAGGTGCTCGAGGAAACTGGCGCCGTGGTGGAATCCTTCGACGAGGACGCGGTCATCAGTGACGATGCTCTCTTCAACGCCCGCCGTCCAGCCCGACCGCTGCCCCTGTCGCACGAGACCGGAGGGTAGGAAAGCCTCAACTTTCCCCCGGTCACCGACGATGGAGAGTTCTTCGTTGTGGGCGGTGCCCTCGGCGAACATGCACAGATCGAGGGAGGCGCGCACGCCGTTATCGAACTCGACCACGACAAACGCGTTGTCCACGATGTCGGGCACGCGACCGTCGTAGAGCTCGTCGAGGTGGTTGACGCTCTGTGCCCCCATCGCGGTCACGGCGACGGGGGTGCCCTGGGCGATGTGGCGCATGAGATCAAAGAAGTGACAACACTTCTCGACCAACGTGCCGCCGGTGTTCTCGTTGAAACGATTCCAGTTGTCCACCTTCACGAGGAAGGGGTGGCGGTGTTCGCGAATGGCGATCATGGCGAGTGTGCCGAGCTCACCCGACTGAGCAATTTCGATCGCTCGATGCACTGGCGGCATGTAGCGATATTCCAACCCCACCCAGAAGACGCCCGGGTAGTCGGCTGCGGCGTCGCGGATCGCCGCCGCGTCGGCGACGGTAGTGCACAGGGGCTTTTCCACCAAGATGGCCCGACCGGTCGCCATGACGTCGTCGAGAACCGCGCGGTGCGTGAAGTTCGGCGAGGAGATGACGTAGACGTCGCAGAGATCGGCGCGCAAGAGCTCCCGGTAATCCTCGAAGGTGGCGAGATTGCGACCTTCGGCGGTGAACTGCGACCACTGGAGTGACTGCGCGGAGGGGTCGGCTGCGGCCACGACGACCGCGTCGCTGATGGCGTTCAAGTTGCGCTGATGTTCCAGGCCCATCATGCCGGTCCCGATCAGGCCGTAGCGGAGAGGCTCGCTCACGTCGCCCTCTGCGTGCCGGGGACGCGCGCGCGAGCGACTTGGCGAAGATTAAGTTGCGTGACCCCAATGGTCACCGAGACCGCACCGAGAATGTGGAGTTCCACGAGCCACGCCGGGTCGTGGAGCCAGTACTGGGAGAAACCAATAGCGGCCTGCAATAGACCAATGAGCGCGAGTCGACGCACGCCGAGTTGTAATGGTGCGGGTGCGTTGGTGTGCCAAATCGCGAGCAGTAGTCCGGCGATCAACGCGATGAAGGTGACCGCGGCGACGGAGTGGATCCAGGCTGCGGACGAAAAGGCGATATCGATGCGGCGCGCGTGATGTTGTTGCGAGATGCTTCCCGGATGTGGTCCGGCGCCGGTCGTGACCGTGCCGGCCATGATGACCACGGCGTACGGGATCCATAAGAAGCGCGCGACCTTGTAGAAGTGCTGGTCGCGAATAACGGCCTCGGCACCGTCGCCGTAGAGGTACTTCGACCGATGGTACAAAGTGGCGCCGATGACGACCATGCCCATCGAGGAGAGCATGTGAATGGCGACCAACCACGGGTTCAACTTGGAGTACACGACGAAAGCCCCGAGGACGGCGTCGGCGACGATGCCGCCGACGAGCGCCCACGTCAGCCAGATCAAGTCCTTGCGTTGGGGATCACGGAGATAGGCCGCGACCACCGAGACGGCGGTGAGAATGACGAGAAGAATGGTGACCGTGCGATTCCCGAATTCGATGACCGAGTGATAGCCCACGGGACCGGTCACCACGGAGGTCGAACAATTGGGCCAGTCGGGACAGCCGAGGCCCGAATCGGTGAGTCGCACCGCCGCTCCGGAAATGACGATGAGAATCATCGAAATGAAGTCGGCGAGGGCGAACCAGCGGAACTGGGGCGCCGTGACGCGGAAGCGACGTGAGCGGGGCACGTCCTCAGCCTAGAGAACCCCGTACCCGTAGACTGTCGCCCGTGGCAATTACCGCGACCGCTCCG
>Ga0208872_1000794_pt1 | contig 21345 bp, 23 predicted proteins | sample CryBogCBH12Aug08_FD_185508 | JGI IMG/M metagenome (GOLD analysis project Ga0208872, IMG submission 185508) | Freshwater microbial communities from Crystal Bog, Wisconsin, USA - CBH12Aug08 (SPAdes) | ecosystem: Environmental > Aquatic > Freshwater > Lake | place: Crystal Bog, Wisconsin, USA...
GAGCCGCTGCAGCTGGTGAGTGAGCGGCGAGCCGTTGTTCTCGTCTTGGCGGGAAGGGCAGAGCCGATCGCGACACCAGAGAACCCCCTGCTGTGCCGTTCGACGTCGGTACAGGTCGAAGTGCCGTCGATCGTTCGGTTGCATTCTGTGGTGCGCCTCCCCACGAGGCTGCGAACTCCGCCTCTCACGCGACGCGCGGTATTACTGCGCGATAACTATCGATGCGCGTACTGCGATGCTCCCGGCGACACGATCGATCACGTGGTTCCCCGTTCGCGCGGCGGACGCCACGAGTGGACCAATGTGGTCGCAGCCTGTCGCCGGCACAACACGCTCAAGAGCGATCGTCTTCTCGACGAATTGGGCTGGAAGCTAGAAACCGAGCCTCGGGTACCCGACGGTTTGGGCTGGCGTTGGCGTCATTTGCACGATCCTGATCCTTTGTGGGAACCGTTCTTGCCGAAGGCGTCGTGAATTCATCTTTCGACGAGTTGTACGACTATGACGTTGTGCGAGCCTTACCTGAACCCACGGCGCTACTCGTGCGGGTGGACGAACCCACGATCATCCTCGGTAGCCAGCAAACCGATGACGTCCTGCGCGTCGGCGTTGCGGACGATTTTTGTGTGCGGCGACGCCGAGGTGGCGGGGGAGCCGTCTTCGTTGATCGACACGATTTGTGGGTGGACTGGTGGATTCCGCGAGACGACGATCGCCACGACGACGACGTCCGACGAAGCGCGGTGCGGGCAGGTGAATGGTGGAAGACAGCCCTAGATCACGTGCGGCCAGCAAAGTGGTCGGTACACGTTGATGGCGTCGAAGGTGACGAGGACGTGCGGGTCGCCTGCTTTGCGGGAAGGGGTCCCGGCGAGGTCCTGCTTGACGGACGCAAGGTGGTTGGTCTCACGCAATGGCGCGTGCGCGAGGGAATCTTCGTGTCCACGTTGATGAAGTACACCTCGAGCGAAGAGTTAGTGGGTGCCCTACGTCATGTTCCTGCGGGCTTGCCCGCCGCGTTGGGTCACCACACTGCGTTGACGCTGGAGCTCGACGACAGTATCGATGAGATCGAACAAGACCTTCTGCATCTCTCGGGTCCCTGGCGGAAAAGACCAGTAGTCCTCCTCCGGTAGTTGGCGTCGCCAACAATCCACCGGCACTAGGCGCCACTCCGCTGGCGCCCGCACATTCGGTTGCCTCCCTGTTACTGGGCGCGTGATCGTCACGTCGGCCGTTACACGGGTTCCAATTTTTGTCGCCAGTTTTATCTGAGAGCCACCCCCAACGTTCCTCGGTGCTCTGACCTTTCCACGGACCCTCACCCGCCGTCATTCGGTCCACGGGGTCCCGATGGCGCCAAAGGGCGTAAAAGGGTGCGAAATGGCGGTGAGTGGTGGAAAATGGTGTAAAGTGGCGCGGAGTGGAGGGAAGTGGTGGGGAACCACTTCCGAGGAGGCAAGACCGTGCTGGGCTTCGTGGGGCGCTTTGAGCACTCGCTGGACGCCAAGGGGCGCGTGATTCTGCCTGCTCGTTTCCGCCCCGAATTTGAACGTGGAGGGCACCTCACCCAGCACTACGAGGGCTGTTTGGCCCTGTGGACTCCGGGTGAATTTTCTCGTCAGCTCGGTGAGATGCTCGACGTCTCGCGTGCCGGTACGACCCAGGACCGGAATCGCGCCCGAGTCTGGGCGGCGGGTGCCAGTGACGTCGAAATCGACCGACAGGGCCGTCTGGCGCTTCCGGCATCCGCCCGAGCCTTTGCCGACGTGACGTCTGAAGTTTTAGTTATTGGCTCCATCGACCGAATCGAACTCTGGAATCCTCGCCGATTCTCAGAACGGGTTGCTCCCGCGGAGGACTTCTTCAGCGGCGGCGACCTTGACCAATGAAAGGAATGAATTCCACAAGAACGGGCACTGCGTTGATGACCATGCGCAGCCTTGCGATCGACACGGATGAGGACATTTCCTCCACCTGTCCGAATCTCCGTTTGGTGAGCACCCACTCGCCAGCGTCGATCGAAAGGCTGCAGATGGCCAACAACTTTGAACACACTCCGGTCCTCGCTTCAGAAGTCGTGGATCTGTTCGCCGACCTGCCGGTCGGAATGTTGGTGGACGCCACCTTGGGAGGTGGGGGACACGCGGAGTTGCTATTGGACGCCGCGCCCGAGTCACGTCTCATCGGCATAGACCGTGACGTCGTTGCCCGTCGCGCCGCCGGAGAGCGACTCGCTCGATTCGGCGACCGTGTGCGGATCGTGTCGGGAACTTTTGGCGACTTGGCAGGAATCTTGGAGCGAGAGTCGGGCTTCGTTGGTGGCGCACCGATCGTGGGAATTCTCGCGGATCTCGGCGTGTCGTCCCCTCAATTGGATGACGCCGCCCGCGGTTTCTCCTTTCGATCGGATGCTCCCTTGGACATGAGGATGGACCAAAGCTCCGGAATGACGGCGGCGGAGTTTCTGCTCCAGGTCGACGCTCACGAACTCACGCGCCTTCTGCGCGAACACGGTGAAGGTCGATTCGCTGGCGCCATTGCGCGCTCCATCACGTCGTCGGCACCTCGCACGACGTCGGAACTGGTCGCCGCGGTGGAACGAGCCGTTCCCCCGGCGGCTCGGCGCCGAGGACACGTGGCCACTCGCGTGTTTCAGGCACTGCGAGTCAGTGTGAACGACGAAGAGAACCAACTCGACTCCATGTTGGAAAGCGCTATCGCTCACGTGAGTGCTGGCGGTGTCGTCGTCGTGATTTCGTATCACTCCGGCGAAGACAAGGTCGTCAAAAAGGTGTTCGCGACAGCGGCGACGGGTGGGTGCACATGTCCATCGGAATTGGGGTGCGTCTGCGGCGCAGTTCCGACCATGCGAGTTCTCAAAGCCAGCGCTGTCTTGGCCACGCCAGACGAAATTGACCGGAACCCTCGGTCTCGCTCGGCGCGCCTTCGGGCGGCTTGGAAGTTGTCCGCATGAGCATTATTTCCTTTCCTCGTCGCGAGACGACGCGTGTCCCGTCACGGCCGAAGACGACTCGTCGCGCAGTCACGACCACGCCACGTTCGACGCACCGTGTGGAGCGTCGAACGCTACGCGCGCGTGTCGCCGGCATTTCACTACCGATGCGAGCCGCGGCCGTGGGAACGGTGGCGCTCTTCGTTGTTTTGGTGGGCAATACATACTCCGCGCAGCGACAAGTGCAATTGCACCAGATGCAAACTCAATTGCTGCAAGCTCAGTCGGCGTACGCCGAGCAGGTCGCGACGTTGACGAATGTGGCTGATCCGGCGCGTGTGGCGAGCCGCGCTGGATCACTGCACCTGGTCGTGCCGACGTCCGTATCGCAAATTGCGCCCGTGTCTTTGGACGCACCTCTTCCCCTCCCTAAGTTGGCGGGGAACGATGTCGTTACGGCGAGGACGTATCAGTGAATCAACGTGGGGCACCGGGAGCTGCGCGACCCATTCCTCTTCGTCCGCTGGCCGCCACGAACGCGCCCTTCTTTGCCCGGCGCCTGCGGTGGACCCACGTGGGGATCGCGGTCGTGTTTCTCGCGCTTCTCACGCGCCTCGCGTTCATTCAAATCGCTGACGGCTCGTACTATTCGAAACTATCGATTGAGCAGGTCCGTACGGACGTGTCGGTGCCCCCATTGCGCGGTGCCATGTACGACCGTAACGGCAGTATTCTCGCGATCTCATCTCCGACATCGCTCGTGGTCGCCGACGACTTTCAGATCACTCATCCCGCGACGGAAGCCGCAGCACTATCGCCGTACCTGGGTATCCCCACGAGCACCCTCGCACCGCTTCTCGTTCGTCACAGTGGGTACGTCGTTCTCGATTCGTCACTGAGCTTGAGCCAGGGTCACGCCCTCGCGCAACAATATTTTCCCGGAATTGATGTGCTGAGCTCCTCCAAGCGCACGTACCCCAATGGGGAATTGGCGACGTCGCTGATCGGTGGCATCAATGCGTCGGCGACCGGTTCCGCCGGACTCGAGTACCAATATCAGAGTCTCTTGGGCGGCCAAGCCGGACTCGAGAGGATCTTCGCGTCGCCCTCAGGCATTGCTCTTCCCAGTTCCCACGTCACCGTGTTGCGCAAGGCCACCACCGGAAAGGGAATGGAGCTATCGATCGACACGGCGTTGCAATTCGTCACCGAACAAGCACTGGGTCAACAGCTGCGCGCGACGGGGGGACTCACGGGGGTCGCCATCGTGATGGACGTAAAGACGGGGCAGATTCTGGCGAATGCTTCCCTCGTGAACACCGCTGTCAACGCCGGCGTCTTAGGGCCGATCTCGAATTGGTCGAAGAGCATCGGTATTCCCGGTATTAAGCAAACAATTAATGATCTCGCTTTCACCCAAACGTACGAGCCCGGATCTGTCTTCAAGATTGTCCCGTTTTCGGCAGCCCTTAACGCGAACGCCATCACTCCAACGAGTCACTTTTCGGTTCCGTACAGTGTGACCGTCGACGGTCGCGTGTTCCACGACGCCGAGCGACACGGCATTGAGAATCTCACGACGACAAACATTCTCGCCCAGTCCTCCAACATCGGAACGTATGAAATCGCCAGCCGCGTCGGGAAGACGGGTTTGTTGCACCAAGTCCAGTTGTTGGGGTTCGGCCTGCCGACGGGACTGAGTTACCCGGGAGAATCCCCGGGCCTTCTCGTGAACGCGGCCCAGTGGTCCGGCAGTGACCTCGCGGCGCTCCCGATCGGTCAGGTGGACGCGGTGACACCCATCGAAGTCCTCGACGCGTATAACTCGATCGCGAATCAAGGAGTGTACGTAGCACCCAAATTGGTCTTGGCCAAGATCAATGCGGACGGCACGATGGTTCCCACACCGAAGAGCGCCACGCATCGAGCCTTGAGCACGACGGTGGCATCGGAATTGACGACCATGCTCGAGCAGGTCGTTCTCGACGGGACGGGTACGAATGCCCTGATTCCGGGCTACCAGGTAGCCGGGAAGACGGGCACGAGCCAGATTCCCACGCCGGGCCACGCTTCGTACATCACCGGCGCGTATAACGCGAGTTTCGTCGGTTTCGCGCCCGCGAACCACCCCGTCTTGTCGATGATTGTGGTAGTGCAAAGGCCCCAAACAGTGATCTTCGGTGGTTCGGTTGCTGCCCCCGTATTCCAACGCGTCATGAGTTACGCCCTACACCACTACGGCATTCCGGCGTCCGGTCCGGTCGAGGTCACGAAGCATTCGGGGGCCACTGTCGCATCGGACGTGACGTGATGAATCTCGCCGACGTCCTTCGAGGTGTTGATCTCTCGAGCGACATTCCTGACGTGGACGTGTCTCGTGTCGAAATCGATTCGAGGCGCTGCACTCCGGGAACTTTGTTCTTTGCGATGCCCGGTCACACCGAAAGCGGCTCGCGCTACATCGACGACGCCGTCCTTCGTGGTGCGGTGGCTGTGGTGACGTCTACTGGTGGCACCGCTCTTGTGCCGACGGTGCTCGTCGGCGACAACGTCCTGGGCGACGTGCTCGTACGTGCGTGTCAGAACGTCGTCGGGCATCCCGAAACCTCGATCGGTCTTCTGGGCGTGACGGGAACGAACGGCAAGACGAGCGTGACGACGATCTTTGCGGAACTGTGGCGGATTCTCGGGTACTCGGCGGACGTTATTGGAACGCTTACCCACGAACGCACTACTCCGGCCTCGCCGGAACTGTATCGGGAGCTCGCTCGATTTCGAGATACGGGGGGAGAGCGGCCGGTGATGGCACTCGAGGTTTCGAGTCACGCGCTCACTCAAGGTCGTGTTGACGGATTGCGCTTCGACGTTGCCGCCTTTACGAATCTCTCGTTGGATCACTTGGATTATCACGGCACGATGGAGGAGTATTTTCTCGCCAAGGCTGACCTGTTTACCGAGCAGCGCGCTGCGCGAGCCGTCGTCTTCGTGGACGATCCTTACGGTGAACGGCTCGTATCCCAGATCGCCGTCCCCGTCACCGCTGTCTCGCGACGCGACGCTGCCAATGTGGAGATGAACGTCAGTGACACGCGCTTCACGTGGCGAGGTCAGGACGTGCGGTCGAAATTGTCCGGCGCGTTCAATATTGATAACGCGCTGATTGCCTTGACGTGCGCGGTTGAGCTGGGAGCATCGGAAGCCGAGGCGGCCGGCGCCTTGGCCTCGTGTACGGGCGTGCCGGGTCGCTTTGAGATCATCCAGAGGCATTCCCCGACGGTCATTGTCGATTACGCGCACACTCCCGACGGGCTTGAGCGTGTGCTGCGAGATGCTCGGTCGATGGCCGGCGCTGGTCGGGTCGTCGTTGTCTTCGGCTGTGGAGGGGATCGAGACCGGACCAAGAGGCCGGTGATGGGTCGAGTCGCGGGAAACGAAGCGGATGTCGTGGTGGTGACGTCCGATAATCCCCGAAGTGAAGACCCGGAGGCAATCTTGGACGAGATTCTCTCTGGTGTCGACGATGGAGTCGTCGTTCATCGTGAGGTCGACCGTCGTCGAGCGATCGAATGGGCGATCAAAACGCTACTTCCCGAAGATCTTCTGGTGATCGCTGGAAAAGGTCACGAAAAGACACAGATTGTCGGTGCGAACGTGCTCGAATTTGACGACCGCCGTGTGGCGCGGGAACTACTGGGATGAGGCGCTGAGATGTTGAGTTTGATGGAGTCGGGAGGAGCGGCGTTTCTCATCGCCCTCTTCGCCACGCCGTTGTTCATCAGGTTCCTGCACCGCCGCAGCATGGGTCAACGAATTCGTGAGGACGGCCCCGAGACCCACCGGGCGAAAGAGGGCACGCCCACCATGGGCGGGGTCGTCATCGTCGCGGCCGCGCTCATTGGTTACGTGGTGGGCCACTGGAGCTATCACACCTTTACGCGCGCAGGTGTTTTGGTCGCCGCCACCCTTCTGGTGTCGGGTCTGCTCGGTTTCACGGACGACTACTTGGGCATTCGCAACGCACGCAATCTGGGATTGAACAAGAGAGGAAAATTTGGCGGTCAACTGGTCATTGGCCTCACTTTCGCCGTCCTCGCGGTGTTTTGGGTGCACACCAAGACCACACTGTCCTTTACTCGGGCCAATTTGCCGGGATGGCACTTGGGGAGCGCGGGATGGATGCTTCTCGCAATTTTTATTTTGGTCGCGACGTCGAACGCGGTGAATTTCACAGATGGTTTGGATGGGCTTGCGGCGGGATCATCGACATTTTGCTTCGCGGTCTTGTCCATCATCGGCTACTGGCAGTTCCGACACTTTCCCCTGTACCACCTGCCGCCGGCACTTGACCTCGGTTTGATCGCTGTCGCTCTGGTGGGAGCCTGCCTGGGCTTTCTGTGGTGGAACGCCGCGCCCGCGAAGATCTACATGGGCGACACCGGTTCGCTGGCTATCGGAACGACGCTCGGCGCGCTGTGTCTCCTCATGAATCTCGATCTCCTTCTGCTCGTCATCGGCGGTCTGTTTGTGGTGGAGGCGGCTTCCGTCGTTCTGCAAATTGTGAGTTTCCGAGTGTTCCGTCGGCGCATCTTTCGCATGGCGCCTATCCATCACCACTTTGAACTACGAGGTTGGCCCGAGACCACTGTCATCATTCGATTTTGGATCCTGTCGGGACTGTTGGCTGCTCTCGGGCTTGGGATTTTCTACGGCGACTTTCTGAAGATCGCGAAGGTCGGATAGTGGCTCGTCGCGCGAAGCAAATTGGTACCGTCAACGTTCTCGAACGTTCCCTCGTGGCGGTGACCATTGTTCTAGTGATCGTTGGCATGATTGCCGTCGGCTCGGCAAGCGGACCGCAGTCCGTGGCGAACGGTTCGTCAATCTGGTCCTTCATGATGCGCGACGTGTTGTACGTCCTCGTTGGTCTCGGAGGATTCATGCTGGCCTGTCGCATGCCCACGCGTAGTTTGGCGCGATTGGCCGCCCCGGCGATGGTGGTCAGTCTCGGGCTCTTGGCTGTTGTTGAATTGATGGGAACGTCCACCATGGGCGGACAACGCTGGCTGTCGTTCTCCTCGTTTTCATTCCAACCTTCAGAACTCTTCAAGCTCACCGCTTGTTTGTATTTGGCGGTGACCATTGCGCGCGTTGAGCGAAGCTCACGTCACTGGATGGACATCCTTAAGTGGTCGGCGCCGGTCGCGCTGGGAGCGGGACTGATCTTTTTGGAGCCCGACATGGGCACCGCTTCGGTCGTTCTCCTCGTGAGTTTCGGGATGTTGATTTTGGCGGGCATGCCCCGGACGTCCATCCGTTTTCTTTCGCTCTTGGGGCTGGGAGCCCTCGGTGTGTTCGCCATTGCGGCACCGTATCGACGCCAGCGTTTGTTGTCGTTTCTCCATCCCGGCGCTGACCCCAACGGAGCTGGGTACCAAGTCCTCCAAGCCAAGATCGGCTTGGGCGCGGGCAAGTGGACGGGTCTCGGATTCGGTAATAGTCGTGAAAAGTGGGGACTGTTACCGAACGCACACACCGACTTCATCTTTGCGATCATTGGTGAAGAGTTCGGACTGATCGGCTCCATCCTCGTGCTCGGCATCTTCTTTTGGTTAATCACTCTCGGTATCCAAACTGCGCGGCGTGCTCCGGACCGAGAGTCACAACTTCTCGCGAGTGGCATTACTTTGTGGCTCGCGTTAGAGACCATCATCAATGTCGCGTCGGTAGTGGGGTGGTGGCCCGTGACGGGAATTCCCTTGCCGTTCTTGTCGTACGGAGGTACGTCCCTCATCATCAACCTCCTCGCCCTAGGTCTGCTCGTCAACGTGGCTCGTCGCGCGACGACGGCACCACGGGCGACTCCCGCATCCGTGACGACGGCGCAAGCACCACTTCGTCCGCGTTACGCATCCGCGACGTCGACGGCGCAACGTCGCGGAGCCACGGCGCATACTCCTCTCGTCCGCGAGCGACGACGGAAGCTCTAGTGCGACCCCCCGTCGTCATCACGGGTGGGGGCACCGGTGGTCATATATTTCCCATGCAGGCCATCGCCGAAGCGCTGATCGCCCAGGGAGTGTCGCCCACGGAACTCCTCTTTGTTGGCTCTCGTCGTGGCAAGGAGCGAGAACTACTCGGCCAACAAGCAACCCCTCTCGTTCTGCTCCCGGGTCGGGGAATTCGCCGCTCGATATCGCCGCGCGCTCTTCTGCAAAATTGCGGAGCGATTCTCGGCTTGTTGAGTGCGCAAGTGCGAGCGGTTCTGCTCGTCGGTCGGCTCCGACCAGCGGCCGTCGTGAGCGTGGGTGGATACGCCTCTTTCGCGGTGTCCGTGGCCGCGGTCATCTGGCGACGACCACTCGTTCTCGTTGAATTCGACGCCGCTCAGGGAGCGGCGCATCGAGTGGTGTCGCGGTTTGCTGCGCGGCGCTGTGTGGCGTTCTCTTCGGAGGATTCTCGTGACGTCGTGACCGGAGCACCGCTGCGTGCGGCGATCAGCACCATTGATCGTTCCGGTGCGCGCGTCAACGGCGCGTCGCGGACCAGGTGGACGGTCGTGGTGATGACGGGGTCCCTCGGCGCCTCGTCGGTGAATCGTGCGGTCGTGGCGCTCGCCGACTTATGGCGAGATCGCGACGACGTCACTTTGCTGCACGTGACCGGTGACCGCGATTTTGACTGGGTGAGAAAGGGCCACGACGTTCGTCCCGCCGATCGACTCGACTATCGCGTCGAGGCCTTTGGCGACATGACGACGTTGTGGTCGACCTGTGATGTTGCGATCTGTCGTGCGGGCGCGATGACGGTGGCGGAGTTGACCTACCTGGGCATTCCCTCGGTATTGGTGCCACTCCCGAACGCCCCCGGAGATCATCAAGCGAAGAACGCACGCGTTCTTGAAGACGCGGGCGCGTCCGTCATCATCAACGACTCTGAGGTCTCGGGTGCCGCTGTAGCCCGCGTGATTGATGACCTGCTCGCCCATCCGGATCGGATGCAGGCTATGGCTCGTGCGTCCCTCGCACTCGGTCACGCCGACGCCGCTGCGGCGATTGCCGACGTCGTCAGGAAGGTCAGCGAGTGACGACCATTTTTTCTCCCGGTGCTCGTGTGCACATTATGGGGTGTGCGGGAGCTGGCATGAGTTCCCTGGCGCAATTACTCATTGAACGGGGCCTCGTCGTCTCAGGATGTGACCTGCGTGATGGCGCCGTCGTGGCTCAGCTTCGTGGGGTGGGCGTGCACGTGGCTGTCGGTCATTCCGTCGAGCATGTTCACGGTGACCTGGACTTTTTGACCACCTCGCCGGCGGTCTCTTCGAACCACGAAGAAGTTCGCGCGGCGGTCGCTTCGGGTGTGGCCGTGGTGCGTCGCCCCGATGTGCTCGGGGCCCTCGGCGATACCGCGCCCGTGGTCGGAGTGGCGGGGACGCACGGGAAGACAACCACGACGTCCATGCTCGCCACCATCTTTCACGCGGCCGGTCGTGACCCCGGTCGACTTCTCGGAGCGCCCGTGGCGGGCGTGGGCGAGGGCGGCCACTGGGGACGCGATCCCGAGGTCCTCGTCGAAGTCGACGAGAGCTACGGCACCTTCGCTCAGCTCACGCCGGCCGCTCTGGGTCTGTTGAATGTCGATCCTGACCACCTCGATTTCTACGGTGACGTCGCCACACTCGAAGCCGCGTTCACGTCTCTCGTCGCGAGGACCCGTGGTCCAGTCGTGGTCTGGGTCGATCATCCTGGCGCGGCCCGCGTGAGCGCGCGGGCCGGCATCGCAGCGGTAACGGTGGGGCGCGATCGCGCCACGGCCGACGTTCTCGTGATGAACGAAACGTGGGATCGAGAGGGTTCCACGTTTTCTTTGCAATTTGCTGATGGCGTGGTGAGCATTCGTCTTCACGTGCCCGGCTCCCTCAATGTGGCCAATGCGGCGGTAGCGGCGGTTCTCGCTCGAGAGTGGGGAATTAGTCCCGACGCGATCGTCACGGGACTGGCGAACTTCCGTGGTGCGCCCCGTCGCTTCGAACGCCGAGCGTCCATCGGCGCCGTGGACGTGGTTGATGACTACGCTCACTTGCCGCTGGAGGTCCACGAAACCATTCGGGCCGCGAGGGCTGCGGGTTACCAGTCGATCGTCGCCGTGTTCCAGCCCCACCGGGTAACACGAACGCAGGCTCTCGCGCCAGAGTTCGCTGGGGCCTTCGCGGGTGTGCGCAGCCTCGTCGTGACCGATATCTACCGAGCGGGCGAGGCTAATCCGGACAATGTGGACGGATCGCTCGTCGCCAATGCCGTGAGCGAAGGACCCGACGCTCCGGACGTTCTCTACGTTGCTGACTTACAGGAAGCGGGTCGGGCCCTCACGGCGCTGCTCGGCGGGGCAGATCTGTTGCTCGTGTTAGGGGCGGGGGACGTGACGAAGGTCCTGGACTACGTGGTGGTCTCGTGAGCGTGGAGTCGCTCCGCCGCGTCGCGGGCACTTTGGGCTTCGACCACGCGCCATTCGGCTCTCGTACGACGTACCGCGTAGGGGGGACTGCCCGACTTCTCATCACGGTCAACACTCTGGAAGAACTTCGCTCGATTGCTCACGAACTGGCCGTGGTGGACGTGCCGATCTTTACTCTCGGAAAAGGGTCAAACACGTTGGTCGCCGACGGTGAGTTCGACGGCGTCGTCCTCGTTCTGGGTGACGAATTTACATCGCTTGAGTGGGCCGACAGCGATGATGGCGTCGACGTCGTTGCCGGCGCGGCTCTGGGCCTGCCGATTGCGGCTCGGCGCCTCGCCGATGACGGCGTCGCCGGTTTCGAGTGGGCCGTCGGAGTGCCCGGCAGTTTCGGTGGTGCCGTCGTCATGAACGCCGGGGGCCACGGATCGGATATGGCGGCCAGTGTCGTGACCGTTGATGTGTGGGACCTGGATCGTGAGTGTGTGGTGCGTAAAACTGCCTCAGATCTTGGCTTTGGCTATCGACACAGCGAACTTCGCTCCCGCGACATCGTGCTATTCGTGACCCTTCGACTCCAGCGCGGCGACGCGGCGATGTCCCTCGCGGCGGTGCGGGACATCGTGCGCTGGCGGCGCGAACACCAACCCGGAGGGTCGAACGCGGGAAGCGTGTTCACGAACCCGCCCGATCACTCCGCCGGTGCGCTCATCGAGAGCGCCGGGTTGAAGGGATACCGGCGGGGAAGTGCCTTCGTGAGCGACAAGCACGCCAACTTCATCCAAGTCGACGACAACGGGCGGGCTAATGACGTGGCCGAACTCATCGATGAGGTCCGTCAAGCCGTCCGCGCCTCGTTTGGTGTTGAGATGCGTACCGAAATTCGTCGCGTTGGTTTTGATGAGGGCGGTGCCGGGTGAGTCGTCGGGTGCCGACGGCGACGTCGAGCGACACGCGCAGCAGTCGGTCGAAGGCTCCCAAGAACACGACGGCGCGACGATGGCCTCGACGGTTGATCATTTCGGCTCTCATGGTGGCGACCGTCGTGATGGGAGTTCGGTGGGTCCTGCACCGGCCATACTTCTCGGTCGAACACGTCACGATCTCTGGATTAGTGCACGAGTCCTACGATGCGGTCCTCGCTCGCTCGGGACTCGCTGGACACCCCGCCATGATCGACGTGAATCCCGGCGTCGTGACTCGACACGTCGAGTCCTTTACCTGGATACGTTCGGCGACGGTGCAACGACGATGGCCTAACACCGTGGCCATCGTGGTCCACGAACGCGCGCCCGTCGCCGTGGCCCATGAAGGCGCGACACTCTTTTTGACCGATCAGTTTGGTCATCAGCTAGCCCCGATTGCTCGTAGCACGACGTTCCCGCTGCTGGTCGCCACCGGTGCGCCCGTTACGACCTGGCCCTTTGATACGTGGGCGCAACCGGCCGCTCGTGTGGCCGGGGCGTTGCCGCTCGCCTTCGCGAGTCAAGTCGCGGTCGTTCACGTCGATCACGCCGGAAACGTGTCTTTGACCCTGACATCACCGCTGACGTTTCAGTTAGGTCCGGCGACGAATCTGCGCGCAAAGTTCGTTTCCATCGCCGCGGTCATCGCACACGGCACGCTTCACGCGGGTGATGTCGTGGACGTATCGGTTCCTGGAACGTTGACGGTCACGGGGCCGTGAGTTGCCACATTTGACCATCCGCAGGGGGCTGAGTAGCCTCACACCACAGCAAACGTGCGTTTTTGCGGACGTTCCCGCGGCGCGGACGTGCCGTGGGCCAGAATATTTCGAGAGCAACCAAGGGGCGTCATGAGTCTGAGTCAGGGTAATTACCTCGCAGTCATCAAGGTCTTCGGCGTCGGCGGTGGTGGTGTCAATGCCGTGAACCGGATGATCGCTTCGGGACTAAAGAGTGTCGAGTTTCTGGCGGCGAATACCGATGCCCAGGCCCTACTCATGAGCGAAGCTGACCTGAAGCTCGACATTGGACGCCAATTGACGCGAGGTCTGGGAGCGGGCAGCGACCCCGAGGTGGGTCGTCAGGCCGCCGAAGATCACCGCGAGGAGATCGAAGAAGCCCTGAAGGGCGCCGACATGGTTTTCATCACCGCCGGCGAGGGTGGCGGCACCGGAACCGGCGCTGCGCCGGTCGTGGCCGAGATCGCCCGCGCCATGGGCGCACTCACGATTGGTGTGGTGACCCGGCCGTTCGCCTTCGAAGGCAAGCGGCGAGCGACCCAGGCCGAAAAGGGAATTCAGAGCCTGAAGGACAAGGTCGACACGCTCATCGTTATTCCCAACGACCGCTTGCTCACGGTCTCTAACGCACAGACCTCCATGTTGGACGCCTTCAAGATGGCCGACGAAGTTCTACTCCAGGGCGTGCGGGGCATTACCGATCTCATCACCGTGCCCGGCCTCATCAACACCGACTTCGCTGACGTGAAGATGGTGATGAGCAACGCCGGTACGGCGATTTTGGGCGTCGGCCAGTCAACGGGCGAAGGCCGCGCGGTGAACGCTGCCCGCGCCGCCATCACCTCGCCTCTGCTCGAAGCCTCCATCGAGGGGGCTCGAGGGATTCTGATGAACATCGTGGGTGGTCCGAACTTGACCCTCTTTGAGGTCAATGAGGCCGCAGAGATCGTGCATTCAGTTGCTCACCCTGACGCGAACATCATTTTTGGTTCTGTCGTCGACGAGACCATCGGTGACGCCGTGCGCGTTACGGTGATCGCCGCGGGCTTCGAGCGTTGGGAAGGCGCGACGGGAACCAAGCCCGCCACCACGAACGCCACCGCCGCGACACCCAGCACCGACGCGCCGAGTGCGCCGGCCGCTGACATCTTCGGTGGTTTTGACGCCACCGATGACTTCAGCTTCGACGCCGGCGATGACGATCTCCCCAGCTTCCTCCGCTGAGGCCCACCTGATCGACAGCGTCGCTGAGTCGCTCGCGATACTTCGTTCGCGCATCGTCGCGACCGGTCGTGAGTTGGATGACGTGCGCATTGTGGCGGTCACGAAGACATTTTCACCCGCCCACGTCGCGGCCGTCGCGGCGAATGGTCTTCACCACGTGGGCGAAAATTACGCGCAGGAGCTCGAAGACAAGCGTTCGGTCACCAGCGCGCCGCTGACGTGGCACTACTTAGGCGCGCTCCAAACGAACAAAATCCCCCTGCTGTCACGCATCAGTGACCTGATCGCGTCGGTGAGTCGAACCAAGGAGATTGAACACTTGGGCCGACAGCCACGCCGAGTGCCCGTGTACCTGCAGATCGACTTCACCGGACGCGAGGATCGCAACGGTGCGCCGCTGAGCGCCATCGAGGAACTTCTCCTCGCCGCGCAGAAGGCGGAGATTGACGTCCGGGGCCTTATGACCGTGGGCGATCAGGATCCGAGTGTCGCACGTCGAGAATTTGGAGAATTACGCCGTGCCTGCGACACCTGGGGTCTGCGCGAATGCTCCATGGGAATGAGCAACGATCTCGAGATCGCGTGCGATGAGGGATCGACGGAAATTCGGGTGGGTCGCGGCCTCTTCGGGCTCCGCGGGCCCGCCCCGGTGCGGTGACGTAACATGGACCTCTGTTAGAAAGGCGCGGGGAGAATCGTGCTCAAGGATTCCTTTCGAAAGTTAATGGTCTACGTCGGTCTCACGGAGGACGACTACGACGATCTCGGCCGCGGAGCGGAGCGACCCTTTGTCGACAACACCCCGCACGACGCCTACGAGAGTCAGTGGGCGCCCCCGGCGCAACAACCCGTGGCACCCGTGGTGGCACGCACGCCGTCAGTGTCGGTACTGGACAACGGGTACGCGCCGTCGGCCGCCGCACGACCCATGATGCGACCGGCAACACCGTCATCGTCGGTGCGCCCGATTACGACGTTGGCCCACGACGGCGATCTCGAAGTCCTGGTGCCCCGCAGCTACGAGGATTCCAAGCGCATTGGTGATCACTTGAAGGCCCGACGCGCACTCGTGGTCAATTTGGTGATGGCGGACGCGGATCTTTCGCGCCGCATCATTGACTTCTCCAGTGGCGTTGTCTACACACTCGCCGGCCGGATCCAGCGCGTCGCCCCGCAGGTGTACCTCCTGACTCCGCAGAACGTTCGGGTGTCACCCGAATCCATCGATCGGTTGCGTCAGCAGAATTTCCGGAGTTTCGAAGGTTGATCGGTCTCCTGCAAGGCCTCATCTCTCTGTACATTCTTCTGATCATCGTTCGTGCTCTCTTGAGTTGGTTCGCGCCGCAACAACAAGGCGGTGCGGTGGCGCAAGTCGACCGAGTGGTGATTCGGGTGACCGAACCGTTACTCGGACCCTTACGACGAATCATTCCTCGACCCGGGGGATCAGCCATGGCGATCGATCTGTCCCCGATGGTGGCCGTTTTACTGCTGGCTCTACTTCGCGCGCTTCTGTAAATACGCGGAGTTAACGGGAGAAATCCCGACATTTTGCTGTCACGACGGTAGGCTCCCAACATGGACAGTTCGAATGCACCCCAATCGGCCCTGGACGTTCTGCGCACGGTCGAATTCAAAATGGGCCTCAAGGGCTACAACGTTGACGAAGTCGATGAGTTTCTCGAGCGTGCGGCGGTCGAAGCAGAACACCTCAAAGACCAGTTGCGCCAGCAGCAGCAGCAGCTTCGCCAGGCGGCGGAGAGAATCAGCCAGCTGGAAGCCGAACGTCGAGCCCCCGTGGCCACGCCTGCTCCCGCGGCCGCCCCGGTTCCCGCGCCAGCACCCGCGCCCGTAGCCGCCGTTGCGCCCGCACCGGCCGTCGTGAGCACCGCTGGCGCGGAGCAAGTGACGCGAATGATCACGATGGCGCAGGAGTTTGTTGACCAAACGCAGCGCGAGGCCGAGACGCGTGCGCGGGAATTGACGCTCGCCGCACAAGAAAAGGCTCGAGAAATTGTTTCCGAGGCACAAAATCGAGCCCAAGACGAAGTCACGCGTCTCAACGGATTGAAGCAACGATTGAGTGAGGATGTCGAAAAACTGGCGCGTCAGGTTGACATCGAACGCAACCGTCTGCGTACGCAGTTACAGGAATTCCTGCAGTGGGTAGAAGACAATGTCAAGCCCGCTTCAGCCCTGAGTGCTCCCGAGGCTCCTTCGCTCACGTCCGCTCCGGCGGAAGTGCTGCGTTTGGAGACTCCGCAAGCTGAGTCACCGCGTCCCGCGACCCCGCCCCCAGCGGCACCACCGGCGGCGACGATTGGTCAAGTTCTGCACTTCGACACCGACGAGCGACCGTAAGTCGTCACGGTGCTGCTAGCGTCAGCGCCGACTTATCCACTCGCGAAATGTTTCGAAGGAGTAACTGATGGCTGCAACCTCCAGCAAGCCGAAGTCAACGTCGGCCAAGAAGGTCGCCAAAGCGCCGGCGAAGAAGGCCCCGGTGAAGAAAGTCGTGGCAAAGAAGGCGCCAGCGAAAAAGGCCCCGGTAAAGAAGGCGGTCGCGAAAAAGGCCCCGGTAAAGAAGACCGCGTCCGCGGCTCCCAAGAAGGCGTCGTCGAACACTTCCAAGTCGGCCGGAGTGACGTCAACCACTAAGAAGTCGGTGCCCGATAAGGCTGCCGCGGCCAAGGCGAAAGCTGCTGCCGCGGCCCAAGCCCTCAAGGAGCGTGAGGCCAAGGCTCGCATTGCCGCCAAGGAGAAGGCTGCGCAGGACAAGGCCAGGGCCGCCGCCGCCGCGAAGGCCCTCAAGGAGCGTGAGGCCAAGGCTCGCATTGCCGCCAAGGAGAAGGCCGCCAAGGACAAGGCCAAGGCCGCTGCTGCCGCCAAGGCCCTGCGCGAGCGTGAGGCCAAAGCTCGCGCCGCGGCCAAGGAGAAGATCGCCAAGGAGAAGGCTCGCGCTGTTGCCGCCGCGAAGGCCGCCAAGGAACGTGAAATCGAAAATCGCCGCAAGGCGATTGAGGCCGAACGCCTTCGTAAGCAGCGCGAGAACGATCGTCGCAATGAAGAAGAGCGCAAGCGACAAGAACGCCGCGAGGCCGAAGAGCGCAAGCGCCAGGAGGCGCTCGACCGAAAGCGCCACTCCAAGCCCTACGCCGATGACGCAGATTTCCTGGCGGAATTGCGGACGTTGTTGCTCGAAGAGCGGGCGATTGCGTCGTCGCAGATTGACCTGTCGGAGTCCCAGGCGGACGAAATGCTGGTGGATCGCGAGAGGCTCGAATACGACGACGAAGACGGCAGTTCGGTCGGTTCAGATGTCGCGCGCGACCAGTTGAAGGAACTCGCTTTGCGTTTGCGATTGAAGGTCGATGAAATCGACGTGGCGCTGACGAGAGTGGATGACGGTTCCTACGGTCGCTGTGACGAATGTTACGAGCGGATCCCGAAGGATCGTTTGCGCTACCAAGTTCCGGCGTTTACGTGCGCCGCGTGCCGATCAATCGTCTAAAGCGTTCCGCGCTGCCACTGAGCGTGGCCGCCGTGGTCATCGCCGTCGATGTCCTGACGAAAACGTGGGCTCGTCGCGCGCTGGCGACGGGTTCTCGCCACGTGGTGGGGCCGCTGTCGTGGCATTTGAGCTACAACGCGGGCGTGTCGTTTTCGTTCGGACAGTCGGAACCGGTTGTCGCCGACGTCTTGTCGCTGGTCGCGCTGTGTCTGGTCACGATGGCCGTTCTGAGGTCCCGGCCCGGTGCCCCCGGCGTCGGCCTCGGCCTCGTACTCGGCGGAGGGGTGGCAAACATGGCGGACCGACTGTCGTCGACGTCGCGGCAAGTGACGGACTTTATCGCCGTGGGTCGATTTCCCATATTTAACGTGGCCGACGCGGCCATCACGATCGGAGTGCTTGTGCTCGTTGTTCTGTTAGTGACTGGCCGTTCGGTCGTGGTGCCACGATGAGTGGCTCGCTTCCGCTGGACGCTTTCGACGGCGAAGCTTTGGACATCATCGTCCCTCACGCATTGGCGGGGGTGCGAGTGGATCGAGCATTGTCAATGTTGACCGGTATGTCTCGCGGCGAGATGTCGTCGGTGATTGATGCCGGTTCGGTTCGTGTTGACGGTCACGTGGTCAAGAAGTCGTCGTTGTCGCTCGTCGAGGGCCAACACCTGGTCGCGGTGTTTCCGCCCCTTGACGATGGCAGCGTCACACCTGATTCGTCCGTCTCTGTCTCTGTCGTGCTCGAAGATGAGCACTTCGCCATCGTGAACAAGGACGCGGGCGTGGTCGTCCATCCGGGTGCGGGGCAGCGGGACGGGACTCTGGTGGCCGGACTCATCGCGCGCTATCCCACGATGCTCGAATTAGTGGAGGCCGGGGTGTGCGACCCCGTGCGTCCTGGCGTGGTGCATCGTTTGGACAAAGGGACGAGTGGTCTCTTGGTCTTCGCAAGAACACCCGAGGCGTATTTTTCCCTCGGAGAACAACTCAGCGAACGCACGATGGAGAGGACGTACCTCGGTCTGGTCGAAGGGCACGTCACCGAAGAGCGAGGTGTCGTAGATGCCCCCATTGGTCGTTCCACCCGACAGCCCACGTTGATGGTAGTTCGTGGTGATGGCCGTCCCGCACGAACGGGATATCGCGTGTTATCGCGAATTGACAAGCCACACGCCGTGTCGTTGCTAGAACTCAAACTCGAGACAGGTCGCACGCACCAGATTCGCGTTCATCTGGGGACCATTGGGCACCCCGTCGTCAATGACACGCGATACGGTCATCGACGCGATCGCCGACTTCCTGAAGAGCGTTTCTTCCTCCACTCGACGACCTTGCGTTTTCAGCACCCCATCACGGGAGAGACCGTTGCGGCGCACGCACCGTTGCCGGAGGATTTAGCGGCACTCGTGCCGGGATTCGAGTCGCTCTAGACGATCTCGTGAGCGGCCACAACGGCGTCGTCATGGCGAAGGAGCGCGAGTGCTTCTTCTTCCGCACGTCGGACGCGACGCACGCCGATGTCCAAACGCGTGGCGGTGGCTTGCAACGACAGTGGCGTTTCTCCCGTCAGACCGAAACGCAAACTCAACACGTCGCGCTGGAGATCGGTCAACTGACTGAGGGCCGCGCGGAGTTGCTCATCGAGCATGTTCTGCTCGACATCGGCAACCCAATCGTGGTTACTCGGTGCGACCAAGTCGCCCAGCGTGGTGGACGAGTCGGATGACGCCGGCTGGTCCAAGCTGGCGGTGACGCCGGCGAGCCCTTCGAGATTCCGACGCTCCGCCTTCGAGAGGCCGGTCGCTTCGGTGAGCTCATCGTCCGTGGGCTTGCGGCCGAAGATGGACGTCAATTCGGCGGTTGTCGCCTCGAGTCGCTGCAGCTGTTCGCCCACCTCGAGAGGAATACGAATCGTGCGACCGTGTTGCTGGACGGCGCGCTGGAGGGCTTGTCGAATCCACCAGGTGGCGTAGGTCGAGAACTTAAAGCCACGCTCCCAGTCAAACTTTTCGACGGCCCTGAGGAGTCCGAATGTTCCCTCTTGGACAAGGTCAACCATTTCGACGCCACGGTCTTGGTAGCGGCGCGCCCAGTGAAGGACCAGGCGAAGGTTGGCGGCGACCATCTGCTTCTTCGCCTCTTCATCCCCGGCGGTGACGCGCTTGGCGAGTTCGACTTGCTCGTCGTAGTTCGGCATCGGGTAGCGGTCAAGGTCGCGCAAGAGAAGACCCAACATGTCATTGGTGTTCGCGGCGGCTCGTTTGTTGGTGGGGTTCACTGGGGCTCCTTCGCGCATCGCATCACATTTCGATAATTACTACCTGCGTGTGAATAACTTACCACTCGGTAAGTCGCGTGTCGAGTACCTCGGCGCGAGTGCTTAGTGGTGGTCGTGCGTTCGGACCATTGGCCGATTACCGCGTGCCTGATCCACCATGTCCGCCAGCGTAAAGCTGGCCAAATGGTCCTTCATGTGGTTTCCGACGTCGGCCCACACCGCGAGGAGAACGCACTGTCCCTCGTGGTCGCAGGCTCCATCCTGGTGAGGTTGACCGAAATCACCCGCCACAATGGGTCCGTCGACGGCCGCCACGACTTCCGCGAGAGTGACCTCGTTCACCGGACGGGCGAGGACGTACCCTCCGCCAACGCCACGCTTGGAGCGGACCAGTCCAGCTCCCTTGAGCGACAGCAAGATCTGCTCGAGATACGGCTGGGGTAGACCCGTTCGTTCGGCGATGTCGCGGACGGACGTGGGACCACTTTGCTCCTCGTGGAGCGCCAGACTCAATAGCGCTCGACAGGCATAATCGCCTCGCGTGGAAACCCTCACGCGCTCAGTGTACTGAGGACATTCCCTTTGACAGAGATGCTGAGCGCTGAGCCCGAAAATTCTGCAACACTGCGAAGGTGGAATCACACGAGGCTGACAACGTAACGGTGGACCCCAACGAAGTTTTGCCCCCCGGTGCGGGACCAGGCGCACCGGAGAGCGACGAGGAGCCCACCGACTTCATTTCGCAACCCGCAAAAGTCATGCGTATCGGCTCGATGGTCAAGAGCCTGCTGGAGGAAGCCCGGTCGGCACCCCTGGATGAAGCCGGTCGCCAGCGTTTGCGAGAGATCTACGAAACCTCGGTGCGTGAATTATCGAGTGCGCTGTCGAGCGACCTGAGTGGCGAATTGTCGCGTGTCGCACTTCCCTTTACCAGCGACACACCGACGGAATCGGAGCTTCGGGTTGCCCAGGCTCAACTCGTGGGTTGGCTCGAAGGTCTCTTTCACGGAATTCAGGCCAGCATCTTTGCCCAACAGGCCGCCGCCCAGGCTCAGTTGCAGGAGATGCGCAATAGGTCTCTCGCGCCTGGATCCGATGGTGGGCCTCGCGCCGGAACCTATCTCTAGACCCGGTCACCGGTCGCTCGCGCCGGTGTACGCTCCTGCACGCGGATGAACTTACATTCGTGTGATTCGACTTCGAGGAGGCGCCGTGGCTGCGGATGGT
>Ga0208872_1000795_pt1 | contig 21335 bp, 32 predicted proteins | sample CryBogCBH12Aug08_FD_185508 | JGI IMG/M metagenome (GOLD analysis project Ga0208872, IMG submission 185508) | Freshwater microbial communities from Crystal Bog, Wisconsin, USA - CBH12Aug08 (SPAdes) | ecosystem: Environmental > Aquatic > Freshwater > Lake | place: Crystal Bog, Wisconsin, USA...
TCCAAAGAAGGAAATCTCGGTAAATTCCGTGGATCTTATCTGTAAAAGATTCTAATGCCTCACCTTCATATGTAGGTTGATCCGCAGGAGTAACCGTATATCCTCGGGTCTCCAATTCATAGATCAACTCTTCCGTAGAAAATGCATCAGCATCAACTTCAACGTCCACATCGGTATTAATCCTTGCCATTACGATTGCTCCATATTGACTATGATATAATCCTACACTAAATTGTTGACCTTGTCAACTAGTTTATAAATTCCTTAAATCTCAAAGGAACTCTATCTTCGGTAATTATTGTTTGGAATTCCTCACCACCATCAATCACCTTTATCTTAGAGAAATGCCTAATGGCACCGTCATAGATTTTTTTGATTGGTTCATTATCTAGCATTTTTATGGTGAGACCTTCATGTGATACCTTTAGTTTCATCTTAGTTTGAATAGGACGAATATAAGCAACACCTTCTGAAGGTACCAATGACCACTGGAAAATGGTTCTCATCTGTCTTGGTTTGATTTCTACACGGAAGCAATTCATCTGTAAGTCACTGGTCATTTTAGCAGCAAGAGCATCCAACATTTCTTCTGGTGTATTGGCCTTAGCAAGTGACTTTTCTGCCAATGCTTTTCTAGTTTCACTGGACTTTCTCCATACATCTTGTGTCTCTGTGATACCAGGCTGGAATCCTGCCCAAGGTAAATATATGCCGTGGTTTGTTCTAACAATTGTCTCACCTTTTGGAATGGCACGGAGTCTGGATTTGTATTCACCTTTGCCTTCATCCATTCTGGCGGCCTCAATAACTATTAATCTTTGTGGAGTTGCTAGAAAGATAAAACCGGTCATTTGCTGACGGATTAGAAAATTGGCGGCATCTTCTTGGTTCATCTGAAGTGCCTTGTAGATATTGTCACCATCTTTTTTATTTGTTTCAAGACTAAGGATCGGAGTAAGACTGGTTGTCATAATGACCAGACCATCATTGTTCATACCTTCTTGGTATGATATCTCATGGTCATACATAACCAGTATTTCTCCGACCTTATCATTCTTTTCGTCACGAAACGAAACATTTGAGATATAGTCTTGGTCTCTATTCTTGGCTAAAATCCAGCCTTTACCTTTAATGTATTTTGCGGCGATGATACACATTTTAACCTTAGAGAATGGAACAATATCTCTTATTTAGTGGTTTGTGGGTGTGTGACTGTATATCCAGGATAGTAGGAGTTTTCTTTATGCTGGTTACTTGCCACTTGTGCACCACGAAGACCACCCTTTAGTTCTGAACCACCGAAGACGGAGGCAGCAGAAGCATATCCATAGTTCTCAAATGTTTCAGGATTATACTCGCCAGCATCAGCAGCCATGGCTGGTGTGGCAAAGTAGAATAGTGTCAGTAGAGAAATAATCTTATTCATTTCTTTTCCTTTCTTAGTTTCCTAAAGTTAGCGAAACATTAATCGCATATAAATTTATTTGATTTTGTGCGATTTTCTTCTTTTGTAACAATTCTCAAATTTGTTTCCACATGTAATCCGCATACCCAATCGTGTCTTAAAGGTATTATATGATCCACCTCATGTGGTATACCGGTTTCTTTGCTTATGCGTATTGCTTCATCATATATTTCTTGTATTTTCTTTCTATCTGCCCACACAGGGGTGACATACTTTCTATTCTTCTTTTTTACAACCCGAAACTCAGGGTCAAATTTTTGAACCTTTTGTTTCTTTTCTTTTTGTTTAACATTAGGTTTATTTTCTGATCCGTGTCTTATTTTAGCAGCATTACGCCGGGCGTGACTCATGCAACAACAAGATAACCTCCAGTTTGTTACAATATTATCACACCCGTATAAGGCACATACTTTCTTTTCTTCCATTATTGGAAAATTCCTATAATTTCATAAGAGATGCTGCACTGCGATCCATTACTAGTATATAGGCACCCAGGCGGTCTTGGCAAGTATTAATTTAGTCTCTCTACCGTTACCGTCGATGTCGATCCCATATGGATAGCCCTAGCAGCACCATAAGACAAATCGAGATGACGGTTGCGGACAAAGGGTCCTCTATCATTAACCGTGACATTTACACAACCTCTGTGACAGACACGAAGCACGGTACCAAATGGAAATGTTCTGTGTGCCGCTGTGTGTCCATGTGGATTGAATACTTCTCCGGAAGCTGTATGGCGGGCCAGTTTTTCACCATGCCCGTAGAAAGAAGCAACCATGCGGCTGCCTCCATGACCATGATTACCCCAACTAGCAGTCCAATCATCATTATCATTGCTTTGAATTGTTTTAGCACGTTTACCTTTCCTGACTTGGATTTGTGGTTGTTCGTCGAATATGCCGCCAAACAAATCATCACCTGTATTTGCCATAACAGGAGTGGTGAACAGAAAGGCGGCAATCATTAGATACTTTTTCATATTACATTCCAAACTGTGCTTTTACAATATCTACAATCTTATCAAAAAAGGCATTGATATCTTCATCAGAGTGTTGCTCTGCTGTTACGTTAAAATGACTTCTTACTAGTTCAACAATTTTTGTTCTTGTTTCATCTGATAGTTCAAACATTGGTTTCTCCTCTTAGTTTTTGATCAAAAATTTTTCTCTTTTCATCGAGAAAGTTATTGTACCATTTATTAAAGTCTTGATCTTTTAAATGATCTTGCCATTGCTTTTCAGTCATTTGACCGGAAAGATAACATTCAAATAAAAGTTTATACTGATCTTCCATTTATTTCTCCTTAATGGCGATTCCGGGATGACTCGAACACCCAACCTACTGCTTAGAAGGCAGTTGCTCTATCCTGTTGAGCTACGGAACCAATTATGCAAACTCCGCATGAAATGCTTCGTTAATATCGTTTTTCATAATAACCTTTCTCAATATGAATGAAGGTGTGAATCCTGAAAATGCCCTTCCGTTATCCAATTCTATAGCAAAGGCAACAGCATCTTCCTCAAAAAAGAAACTTTCTAATATTTGGCCTGTTGCTTTCTCATACACATGCCACACAACACAATCATCTTTATCAAATTCGTGGTAGACTTTATGATATTTCATACTTTCAATCCTTTGAACTTGCTGTTACCACCATTAAACTGTCTAGGAATAGGTTTGACTTCTTCCTGTCCTGAGTCCACAATGTCTTGTGCTGATTGTTCTACATCATACAACTTCATTTTGCTTTTGTCAATACCAATGACAAATCTTTTATTCTGTGACGGATCATTGTAACGGTTCTTCAACTGTTTAACCTGAACCTGTTTCAACTGTTCCATGGTTTCGTTTGTAATGAGTGCCAAGAACAAGTCAGCCGTAGCAGGCAAACCAAAGGACTCGGAAGTATCGGTCATATCTGGATCGGAACTGTTATAACCACCTCTGGTCAACTGTGTAGCAGACCAAACAGGAACATTGAACTCAACTGCCAGACCTCTTAGTTCCTCGGCGATTGCCTTGATGTATGTATAACTATTGGCAACACCTGGTTTGATACGAGACGATGAACAGATATTTAGATAGTCAATCATAATGGCATCTGGTACAAAGTTTTTCTTGAGGTTCAACTCATTCAACAAAGACCTGAAATGTGTAGCAGATGCCGAGGAAGTTGGATACTCTTTGACGATTAGTTTTCCATTAGTTTTAGATTTTAGGTTATCAATCTTTTTCTGATACATATCTTTTGGCAGAACCATAAGATCATCAAAGGTGATATTCATCAGGTTGGCATCTATTCTTTTTGATACTTCCTCTTCAGCCAACTCTAATGTAATATAAAGAACATTCCTACCCTGATTAAGATAGCTAGAGGTAAGATGGCAAAGAAAAAGAGACTTGCCCACTCCAACACCAGCCATAACAACATTGAGAGTTTTTCTAGGAACTCCGTTCTTTGTAATCTTGTTAAAGAAGTCAAGATCGAACGGTAACTTTTCTTGGACTCTGTGGTAATACTCATAGCGATCTCCATATTGTTCTAGGTAATCATGGCCTACATTCGGGTCAAAAGAGATAGAAAGGGCATCGGACAATAGACCGGGTATAGCACCTTTTTCCAATTTACCTTTGCCGTTCATAATCTCCAATGAAGATGTGATAGCATTATATATAGCTTTTTCTTGACAAAACTTTTCGGTATTGTCTAAAAGCCAGTCTGGGTTTGTTAAAACTGTGTCATCATTAAGTTCTTTTAGTGTCTCCTTAATATTCTTGACCGTATCATCGGTTGTACCACGCAAGTTATCAACCTCAATGTTTAGAGCATCAAAGGTTGGTTGTTGATTATACTTTAATACGAAGCCGGCCACTTCTTTGAAAAGCAGCCGATCTTCGGTATTAGAAAAGTATTCCTCTTTTATGAATGGAAGAACCTTGCGGGTGTAAACTTCATTCTTGATCAGGTTCTTCAGTATGGTTAGTTCTAGTCTCACTCGCACCTTCCGCTTCTGACGCATCCAATAGTAATGTATTTAAAATAAGTCCAAGGATTGTATTGAACTTTTGGTTCTTCCTTAGTGTCACCATTGATAGGTCATTTGTCTTTATAATCTCATAGTCATACTGAATACGAGGAACATCATCCTCACCTAGTTTGAATTTAACTGTGGTGTAATTATACACCACTCCTGCGAACGGGTCAACCAGTAACTCAATAGGAACTGTTGAACCATCCTCTTTTGGGTTAAATAAGTCATCACGGAAAATCCAATCAATCCCCAGTTCCATCTTCTACCTCCGCCACATTATACTTGCCATATAGGAAATCACTCTTACAAAACTCATCAAGCACATCTAGAGTTTCCTTATCAAAGAACTTTTCTGGATTCTTCTTTACCTGACTTTCAAAGGCCTTTGATCCATCTGGAAACTCATACTTATTTGATACCTTCTTAACAATACCATACTTAACTGCCAGGTCAAGGAGTCCATAATACTTATCTAGTCCTGTCTGGTAGTTCAACCAAGTCTCAACTCGGCGGTCTTCTACCGTCATACGAGACTTCTTGAGGTGTGCGGTGATTACTGCGCCAGTGCGGCCGTCCTCGTCGTCCAGTGTCTTATCCTTCTTCTTAGATAGAAAGACAATAGTAGATGCCGCATACTCTAATCCTGAACCGCCACCCATCTTCTTCACAGGCACATAGGAACCGACAACATCATAAACGTGGTTGGTTACAATTAGTGGAACTTTTGCCTTACCGAGTTTCAGTGTAAGAACACGGAAAGCACCACGAACCAACTGGGCGCGGGTCATATCACGGGTGTCTTTACCATCGGCAATGTCTGCCATCTCTTTATCGGTTGAAAGATTACCAAGACTATCAAGGACGAAAACCATCGGTGGTTTCTCCTTGCCTTCAAGGTACTTGTCAAGGATTTTTACCGCCTGTGTGCGAAACTCTTGAACAGTGGCAACAGGAACAATACCAACTCGTTTAGCATCAATACCACGGTCGGTGATAAACTGCTTAGAGATGGCGGACTCGGACTCAAAGTAAAATACAAAACCATCTTTGTTGTCTTCGAGGAACTGCTTGACAATGTTGAGAGCATAGAAGGTCTTACCAACTGATGGTTCACCTGCTAATGCTGTAACCTTGTTTTGTGGAAGGCCACCATAGATGGAACCTGATAGCAAGGCATTCATAACATAACTACCTGTGCCAATAAATCCTGACACATCACCTGCTGCTACGCCATCATCGACAATACCAGCGTATTCGTTGTCGGTCTCAGCCAACAACTGATTAAAAATATCTGACATAAGTTTCTCCTTATAATGTACCTAACAATCTCGTTAGGTTATAATGCATCTTTATCCACATCAGGCCTCGCCTGATAATTCTTCTTGAAAAAATCTCTAATGTTTTTGAAATCTTCCGTTTTTCTACGGATTTCATAATTTTTGATGTTTGCATCAATGTAATCCTTACCCCACGTATTTGTTAGCATATGTTTTGTTCTATGTTCAGGACTATAAGTATTACAAATAGGATTATACAACTCTTTTGCAAAAATGTCAATACCATTTTCTAAACTTGTCTTTAAAGTGTGTCTTGAAATTTGATAACATCCTGTAATGTCTTGTATATAAAAACAAGGATCTAAATTTTTTGGAGCATCCAAATCTTCTATACTATCAGGATAAGGATAATAATAAGATTTTATATGTTCTATTAATCCCATCCAAAAACCTGCTCGTGGAGTAGAAGCAAACATACAATTTTGAATGTATTCATCTTTCATCGAGGATTCTAAAAGAACAAGTTTTTTTAGTTTTATTTCATCATAAAAATTTTTATAACAATACATGTCCAAATCGTGATAAATTCCTCCATAAGTATTCATAATAAGATATTCAGCAAAATCAATCTTCATTATATGGAATGGAAGTTTTTTATATAATTGATAATGGTGTAAATAATCTGTTTTGACAAGATTTTCTAAATCTTCATCACTCCAATAGACATGAGTATATTCCGGTTCAGGAAAATGTTCTTTCCATGACTTCAAACATTTATCCCAAACAGGGTGCCACAAACTTTTTTTACTAGGTCCTGTATAATGTATTATCTTAGGTATTCTTGGTAGTTCCGCTGGTATCATGCAACTTCCTTGAAATGCTTTTGTAATTCTGGTGATAATTTTTCCAATAGATGGCCACCAATACCAACTCTTACAATGTTTGCCAACTCTACAATATTATTTGGTGTTATGTTACTCTCGTCAGGTTGAAACTCATATAAACGAGCAGGTGAATGTTTATGGTGTTTATCCTTCTTTACCATCGTAGATTTTCTCCTTTAGATAGTCATACATGTAAGGTTCATCTTTTACTGCTTCTTTCCAATTATTCTTCTTGTCTTCGAGATGTTTAGTAGACACATTAAAATATTGGACCCAATCTCTTTCTTCACTGTTATGATACATTAATGAATGTATATCAGTAGGAAAATAATTCAAACCAGTATAAATACATCCTGATCCGCAATCAGGTAAATAATAATTATTATATTTACTACTAATAGGTAATTTTAAGTTATTTTCAGGATAAGATCCTTGAAAATCTAATTTGAAAATTTCATTATAATAGTCTCTACGTCCGACATCTCTCCAATATTCTGTATCATCTCTGTGTGATAAAGCATAATGTAGCACAACAAATTCTGCAAATCCTTTAAATTGATTTTTACATGCCAAATTAAAACCATCAATATCTAATCGAGATACAGATCCATCTTCAAACCTATCTAATGCACGAACCAATTTGTAGAGAAATTCATGAACACTAAACAATCCATTACTTTCTAACGGTTCAATAAAACCTGCTGAAAGACCTATAGCACAGACATTTTTAACCCACAATCTTTCATGTATACCAACTCTCATGTTAATGTTTCTAAACTTAACATCACCTTCTAATTTGTGTCCTTTACTACGAAGATGTTCTTTAAATTCTTCCAATGCTTGTTCATCTGAAACATATTTATCAGAGTAAACGTATCCAGTACCAATTCTACTCCAAAGAGGAATATTCCAGACCCATCCATTATCAATAGCGGTACAATCTGTCCAACATTCCATCTCTCTCCTTCTATCATTATAAGGAATCTGAGTGGCCCAGGCCTTGTTGTTTGGTAGAACACCTGAATAAGAAGTAAATGGTTCTTTGAGGGCGCCGCCTAGGATTAATGAACGGAAACCTGTGCAATCGATAAAAAGGTCAGCGGTGATCTTATCACCATTGTCCAATAGTAGATACTCAACACCTTCTTCATTTGTTTCAATGTGTTTAACTTCAGCCAATAAATGTTTAACACCTCTTGGTTTAGAATAGTTATCTCTAAGCCAAACGCCAAATTTAGCAGCATCCATGTGGTATGCGACATCCGATTGAAAATTATACTTGGGAATAATATCTTTCTTTTCAGATACTTTATTCTCGTTCACAAGAGCCATCTGAGGATAGATACAGTCAGCATAATCACTTACAGGTGTTTCAGGATGTAAAATCTTCTTGAAATACCAGTCATTCTTTCCTGCTTGATTTCCTTCTATATCAATTTTACCAAAAGGATAATGAAATTTACCAGCACCTTTTTTATAGAAATCACCGAAACGGATAGAAAGTTTATAGGTAGCATCACAATATTTCATCCAATCATTATCTTTTAGATTCAACATCGACATCCAGCTATTGATAAATCCTAAAGTGGACTCACCAACACCTACGGTAGGAATGTTTGGACTTTCTATAACAGTAATGTCTCTATTTACTAGTCTTTCTGAAAGGGTAGCAGCGGTCATCCATCCAGCAGAACCACCACCCACAATAACAATCTTTTTAATCTGCTTGCTCATGAAAAGAAATCCTCTAAACTGGCCGTCTTCTCGGCCTTCCACCCAATACTATCTAGGATAATCTTCAATGGATCCAAAAATGCTTTTGTGAATTGTGTATTATAGTCTATATATTTAGATAAGGCAAATTCTTCCGGGATGTCACCTTGTGGAAAAGATATCACATTGGACTGAATGGTGTTTGGTTCTTTTAGGAACACAAACTTTAGTTTCTCACCGTTGTTGATTAATGGATACTTTGTTGCTAGTCCATTAGTATTAAGGAAATGATTATACACAAGAGCACCTCGGACATGAATGGGAGTGCCGCTGCCGTAGATGGATCGTTTATCAGCATACTTAACCAGACCATTGAGACCACGAGGAAAAGAAATATCAGAGAGTGGTAAAGTTTCGAACTCTTTCCTGAAATCTTTAATAAACTGCTGAATAGTGCTTTCATCTTTGTCAAAAATAACATCAACGGCCTCTCTTAGTTTCTCTCTACATGATGATGGGGTGGAAGACTTGACCATCTCAAGTCCCATAACTTTCTTCTTTGGTTTCTCGTATTGAACACCTTCATTGTTCCATACACTGAGAATGTATCGTTTCTTGGCGGTCCATATGGCCTTATCACATAGACCTTCTCGCTTCATAAAGATTTTCTGTTGAAATACATTAGTATAGTCACCAAGGTCTCCACAAGCGGTATCAATAACAGGTTGAATTTTATTCTCACATACTTTGTCAAGGAAGGAGATGACTCTTGCCGTATCACCAGTGCCGAGGTCTTCACCAATAGTTTTGCCCACAAGCGGACCAAGGCGTAGGTAAACCGAGTCTGTATCAAGCGCAATGACATAATCCTCTCCTGTTGTCTTTAGTATTTTATTGAGATACTGGTTAAGCGTTCTTTCAATCCACCGTATGCTGAGTTGGCCAGTCGTCGTGACCGCAATCGCGTTACGTAGATCAAAAAACCTGAAAAACTTAGACCCGAGCGCGCCATAGAGGGAGTTGAGTGATACTTTTTTAGAGAGTTGAAGATTGTTATACTTTGCGATTTTATTTTTAAGTTCTTTCTTTTTCTCAGGGTACTTTTCATTTTCATAGGCCGCTTCGGCATCTAACATCTCCTTCTTATACTTCTTACGATCAGCAAACATTTTCTCAACCATCTCTGGCATAAAACCTTGCTTATCACGGCGATAGAACTGACCATTAGCAGTTAGACAAACATCCTCATCTTTTAACCCAGATAAATCCAACTTACGGGAAAGTAATCTATCAACACTAATACCATTTGTAATAATGGCGCGCATAGCATCAGTGTAATTATCAGGCTCAACAATGGTCTCCGGACTGATGTTGGAACCCATAATGACACTAGGATACTCAGAATTAACATCAAAACTGGCAACCCAATTATGAAATCCAATGATGGGATCTTTAACATAGGCACCCACATAAGCAGCCTCCTTTTCATGGCGTTCAATAGGTGGCACAACCTTGTTCTGTGCCTTCAAATGATGGAAACAGATAACGTCCCACATACGGACTTGTGCGAACACATCCTCAAAGTTACACTTGTTATCATAGGACAAAGTTAGAGCAAGTTCAATCAACTTGTTCTTATCATCAATCTTGTCAACGAGGTCAACGTCTTTGATGTTATAGTCGATGAACTTTTGATAGTCCTCCTTATACAGGTTGAACAAGGTGCCAACCTCTTCGTAGGATAACTTACGTTCACCAAGTTCCTCGTGTGCGATATTGTCCAACTTATAGGACTCTTGTGACTTGCCGTTCTTAGCATATCGTTGGTAAAGGTCGAGCAAGTCTAGTGTAGCAATACCAAGGATTGAGTATGACTTAATCTTACGGTTCATACCAAGGTCAACCATCTTATCGTTGATCACACCCCACGGAGACAGTTTCTTGGCCTCATTCTCACCCATTAGTTTGCGAATACGATTTACCATGTATGGTATATCGAAGTTCTGGACGTTCCAACCTGTGATTACATCTGGATATTCCGATTGCCACCAACCAAGAAACTTACGAATAAGATCAAACTCATCCGCACATTTATAGTAGGTCACATCATCACGGGTGTTATTATACGCACCACAACCAAAGGTGGTGAACTGGCCATCCATCTTCACCGTGATAGCAGTCAAAGGGCCGTTGGCATGTTCTGGTTCAGGGAATCCACCACCGTCAGGTTCACCGACCTCGATGTCGATATTGGCCACTTTGATAAGGGACATGTCCCAATCAACTATGCCTTTGAACTCATCAGCAATGAAACAATACTGATAACGAGTGTTACCGTATACCTTAAAGTTCTCTACATTATCATACTGTGAAACAAAATCACGGGCATCACGGATCGTACCTGGTTTTACTTTACCCAAGTATTCGCCATAGATTGTGGTGTATTTGGTCGGTGTGTTGGAAGGTACGAAAAGAGAAGGGTGATACTCGACCTTGTGTCGCACCCTTCTCTCATTCTCAACACCTCGGTATAGGATACGACCACCCCATACCTCAACGTTTGTGTAAAATTTCATTATTGTCCTGGGATTATGATTTTGCTATCTGGAACTACAAGACCGCCGAATACGGAATTGTATTGATTAACGAACTCTGCGATAGGAGTAATCGTTGCGATAATGTGTGCGGCATTAATCTCAACTTCTTTATCCAATGACCATTCGCAGTATGGTGCAAAACCAATAGATGGTTCTTTTGGGTTGGCCTGATTAGGAACAACCATGACACGGACAGGGTTCTTTAGTGTAACAGTATCCTTGGTGACAGAAACAACTTCACCAAGAACATCGTGCCCGTTTAGTAGGCGTAGGTTTTTTACATTTGTAGCCATTAGTCAACAATCTCCATTAGGTAGTCATAAACCCCAAGTGTAACCCACTTGAAAGGTGTAGTAGCGGCACGATTGCCGTATTCGTTAATAAATGTGTAAGAGTTGTCCTCATCGGCAATCTTACCAATACGTTCCCACTTTCCGTCATAGGCACGCTGCTTGAATTCCGTCTCATAAATCGTCATATCTTTTTCATGGAATTGCATTGTATCACCTTTCTTTACAGTTGTCAAGATGCCACCTCTTCATATTGGCGAGTTGGCCTGTTTTACCACAATGTGGACATTCCACACTTTTTGATAATGGTAAGTTTTCCATATTATCTTTATTTGCCTTAGGTTGTTTTAGTTTTTCTATCGTCTCTTTGGTGTGTTTTTTACCTCTGAATGTTCCTGGTTTACCAAATCTAGGATTGTTTGGCCCTTTTCTATCCGTTGTTCGGTTTCCTGATAAAGGTTTCGGAATACGATTCTTCTCCGAGATTGCTTGCCTTGCTTCCTCGCTTAGAACAAGACCAAATGTTCCGTCTCCACCCTTTGTTGAGTTGTATCCGTTGTTATAGGAATCATACTGTTCTATGAAATGACTTTCCATTATGTTTTTTGTATGATTTTTATCTAATGCTTGATATAAGACTTCCCATACAAAGTTATCCCATCCATACTTACGGATAGCTCTATAGAACTTACAATCGCCTGTTTTGGAAGCAGATTTATGCACACGTTTCCTATTAGGCCATGACGAATCAAATCCAATATAGACTTTTCCGTTTATACTATTCGTCGCTTTATAAATAGTGTTTATGACCACAATCCTCTGTAGTATCGCCCAAACAATCTTAGTCCGTTATTTATTCTGTTATTATACTCTTTTATACCATCTCTGTCAACCCAATAATCAGGATTAGTTTGTTCCCAATACGATGTGTGTTCGTCATCACCATCAACAGGTATAATCTCATACTTTGGTTCACCATGAACAAACTGGTCTTCCCAGGAATCATCAGTTAGGTTCTCAAAGGCCCAAATCATTTCTTTTAGAACCCATTCCCACCTGTAATGAACCCAGTTGTCATCACCATACGGATCTCCATGCTGCATGTGTGGTGGAAGATCCTCATCATCAACCATGGCAGAACCGTGTTTGGTTTCTTTGAGTTGTTTTAGCATAGGAATAATAATGTGTGCGAGTGTTCGATCCATATTCCAAGTATCATACTTATCAATACGGACTTTTATTTCTTGATTTCCACTAAGGTTGTTGTACCATTGACAAATATCATTCAAGCAAGTCTTGGCAAGAAACTCACCAACCTTGTCATGTGTATCTTCACTAACAAATGGGATTAGTTGTGCGACTTGATATGGACCCCACCAGGTTTTATACGGGCCTATTTTGACTTTCATAATGACTCCTCACAAGTTCAATAATGTTGTTGGCGCAGGAACCACACACGGGACCACAATCAAGGTCCTTTAGTATTGTTCCCACACTTGGTTTGGTTTCTCTGGTTTTAAAGTATTCTATAACTCTGGTATCCGTTAATACATTACAGGAACAGATTATCATTCCCCACCTCTTACCTACATAGTTATATAGTATAGTATAATTTGAATAGGTTGTCAATATGAAAAAACTTGCTATTATTGGTAAAGGAACTGCCGGTGCTTTTGCCGTTACACATTTCCTTAGATGGACGGATTGGGAAATAGACTGGTATTTTGACAACAACATTAAACCTCAATCTGTAGGTGAAGGATCTACTGTAGTTTTATCAAATTCTCTATTTCAAAATATAGGATTCCGTCATTATAATTTAGAAGAAATAGATGGTACTTTCAAAACTTCGATTTATAAAGAAGGATGGGGTGAAAGTGGAAAAATTTATCATCATGATTTTCCACCACCATCCATAGGATATCATTTCAATGCTAATAAACTACAAGAATATATACTCTCAAAAGTAACAGATAACTCCCGCATAACAATCAAAGAACAAAACATAAAAAATGAACAAATAGATTCCGACTTTATTTTTGATTGTTCAGGTAAACCAAATGACTATGATAATTTCCATAAATCAAAATACATTCCGGTTAATTCAGTTCACGTTACACAATGTTATTGGGATTATCCTAGATTTAACCATACTCTAACAGTTGCGAGGCCATATGGATGGATTTTTGGTATTCCTCTCAGAAATAGGTGTAGTATTGGTTATATGTATAACAATAACATTAATACACTAGAAGACGTTAAAGAAGATGTTAAAGAAGTTTTTAAACGTTTTGATCTTATACCAAGTGATGTAACTAATACATTTCCATTTAATAGTTATTATCGAAAAGAAAATTTTAACGGTAGAATTGCTTATAATGGAAATGCCTCATTCTTTTTGGAACCATTAGAAGCAACATCTATTTCATTTATGGACACGGTTCAAAGATTTGCTTACGATGTTTGGATTGATCGTTTTTCATCTGATCATGTTAATAAAACATATAATTCTGTTATTCAAAATATTCAAAGTATGATAATGCTCCATTATTTTTCAGGGTCAATTTATAAAACTCCATTTTGGGATATGGCAAAAAATAATGGAGAAGTTTATCTTAAAGAACAATTGTCAAAAAGCGAAGATTTAAGTAAAGGTCTTCACTATATGATAGATGAAAAAAATAAATGTTTTAAAGATATTCACACACTAAATAATGAAGAATTTGGTACTTGGTCTTTACATTCTTGGATAATTAACTTAGATAATCTTGGCGTTTATCCTAAAATACAAAAACTATTAAAAGAAGTAAAATCCACTTAATCTTTAGTATTAAATATTTTGGAGGAGTTAATATGAAAAAACTTGCTATTATAGGCCGAGGAACTGCCGGTTGTTTATCTGTGGCACAATTCCTTAAATGGAGAAATTGGGAAATAGATTGGTACTTTGATGAAGATATTAAACCTCAAGCTGTTGGTGAAGGTGGACAACTTAGTTTTCCTAAAATTTTGAATAACTGTGTTGGATTTGTTCATAGCGATTTGTCTAAAATAGATGGATCAATTAAATTAGGAATCAATAAAATAGGATGGGGCCCTAATTCAGATTTTTACCATGATTTTTGTGATAGTGGTAATTTATCATATCACTTTAATGCCACAAAACTCCAAGAATATATTTTTGATTATGTTAAGAATAATACTAGAGTTAATATCAAAAACCTTAATGTATCTTCACATGACCAAATAGATTCCGATTTTATTTTAGATTGTTCAGGAAAACCTTCCAACTATGATGATTTTCAAATTTCACAGTATATACCAGTAAATGCGGCTTATGTGACACAATGTTATTGGGATTATCCTAGATTTAACCATACTCTAACAGTTACGAGGCCTCACGGATGGGTATTCGGTATTCCTCTACATAATAGATGTTCGATAGGATACATGTATAATCACAATATCTCTACATTAGAAGACGTTAAAGAAGATGTTAAAGAAGTTTTTAAACAATTTAATCTAACTCCTAGTGATAATACAAATGCAATTAAATTTGGAAATTATTACAGAAAACAAAATTTTTCTTTAGATGGAAGAGTTGCCTATAATGGTAATGCATCTTTTTTTCTTGAACCTATGGAAGCAACTTCCATACAAGTAATGAATAATGTTAATAGATCAGCATGGAAATTATTTGCGGAAGATTCCACACCTGAAGAGTTAAATGATGAATATTTTGAATATCTAGGACTAATAGAAAGAGAGATAATGATACACTATTATGCAGGTTCCAGATTTAATACAAAATTCTGGGAATTTGCACAACAGCGTGGTGAACTTGCTATAAGAAGTCTCATGAAAACACCAGCATTTTTGGATGTTATATCTAGGGCGGAAAAAAGATCAAAAAATAAAGAACAAAAATTTTCTTGTATTTCTGAAGGTTCTTCTGATATTCAATTTGCTACTTGGGGTATGTATGGTTGGAATTTACACATACATCATTTAGGAGTTTTGGATAGACTATTGGAACTAAGAAAAGAGGTACAGTCCCAATAGTCTTTGTTTTTTTACTTTACGAAGTCGCCATTAACCTCAATAACCTTATCATTGACAAGGATTAGAACAGGCTGAACGGCACCCTTACGTGCTACTGATGCCTTCTGAGGAGCAACAGCATCACAAATAACCTTAGCAATCTGTGCCGCAGTAAGAACTGTGTTAGAAGCATTAAGTATCTGTGCGATGGTTGTAGCAGCAGGTACGAAACCACATACAGCCTTGGTAGCATTTGCTACGTCTGTTGCCACAACTGCACTATTTGTAACTACTGTGGTTGGATTAAATGAGTTACAACCAGCAAGTGTTAGACCTGCAACGAGTGTAACCGCGATTAACTTTTTCATTTTGTTTCCTCTTCGTTTGGTACCCATCCATATAACATATCCCAATGGTAACCAGGAACATCATATGGTTGAGAAGGGTGTGTATTCTTCAATAAGAATATGATAAAACCTAATACACTAGCCGCAATAGCTGCTTGTGGTACAAATGGCGATATCAACTTTAACAAATCATCAATAGTTGATATTACCGCCAAATCATTTTCTTTATTCTCTATAATCTTGACTATACTGGCCCAGTCAATATCTTCTGCTGTTTGTAGTACCTCAAGGATTTTACTTAGATTGATAGCACCTTCAGGTACCTCAACGGCAGCAAGTTTTGTGGTTAGGTCGTTATAGATGTATTGTGTCATTTCTTTTTAGGCACTGGTTTGACAGGAACAACCTTTTCAACCGGCTTAGGTGCTGGAGCAGGTGTAGGAACTGGATTGAGTGATTTCTCTGGTAGAATGATTGCGAGTAAACCACCAAGAGCGGCACCGGCAGCAAGAATGTGAACTACCAACTCATCAGAAACAAGACCTGATGCTTTGAGGCCCATAGCGATTAGACCACCGCCGGCCCAGGTTGATGGCTCTTCCAAACGAGCAATGATCCAAACTAGAACTTTAGGCATTATATCCTCCATAATGATGCCCAGAATTGAGCACCGCTATTTAGGCTTCCTGTCGTGTATTCTTTCATATGGATATTTACCACCCCACTTGCTACATCTTGGTTGAGAGGTACATTCACGGCAAACAGGAACATCTACCTCAACTCCATTCTTGGTCACAATCTGTCCGTCATACTTGTATCCGTTTCTGTCAAACGGTATTGTTGTCCATTCTACACCATGTTTGGCATAAAAGTCAACTGTTTTTTGTTGACCTGTCATTTGATCCACCTGTTTTTTTGATAGTTCAGGATAAACATTCTTATGCCAAAACTGTTTAACGGATGGAATAGTTGGATGGTCTCCGTATGAAATAAAGTCCTCACACTTTTCGGAATCTATCCACCAAGCAAATGGTTCTTTCTCTTTATTATGTATGGCACCAACAGGACAGGCCTTGGCACAGTCATCACAACCTACACATCTGTTCCAGATTTTATAGTTCTGCCTTCGATTTGTAGGTACATCTGTTATCTCATTCTCAAACCTAAAGACGGTGATGTGGTGGTCAAATCCAAACTTGTAGGAATAGATTAAAGAGTTACGGGCGCGCACTCCGAGACCGGAGAGAATGGCCGCTTCTTTGTAGTTTGTATGTATATTCCAACACACGGCACCTTGTTCTCGGATTTGATTTATGATACCTCTGGACTCATCGTAAATGGTATAGTCCCAAGTATGACCTCTTCTTATAAGGACGATAGAGTTGGTAAGGTCGGTAAAATGGATAGTCTCACCGGAGCAATAGTTCTCAACACCGTGTAAACTAACATACTTGACTGGATGATAAGCACATCTTTTGAGGTCATCTCCTGTAAGATAACCAACATCCCAATCCTCTTCATTAAATATTTTTTTGATATCATTAAATGAAATACTTATCATTACAATCACAAAAGAGGAATGGAGCGGAGAGTGGGAGTCGAACACCACATTCTGAGGGGGACCTCAGGTAATAACCATTATACGACCTCCGCGAGGCACACTTGTCTGGGGACAATACTATTTATACTACTAGAACCAACTACCCGGAGGAACTGGATAAAATGGAAAATTTGGGTTTCCTTTAGGCAAACAACAAACCTCAACCTTTATATTATCAGAGTCCAGTAGATCAAAGATTGAAATAATCTTATCACTTTTCTTTTTAGGTGGTTCAGGTGGTGTGTGAGGCCCGAACAAACTAGTGGTGACTTTAGATTTACCAAAGACACCATCTAGCATTTGACCTTTACCGGCACCACCCACACCAGCAGCATATGTATTAGTATAGACCAAAACAAATGCTATGGCAAGTAGGTATTTCACTATGCTAAACCTGTGCCATCGTGTTCAATGACATCAGGCAATTTAATGGAACCATCTGCGTGACGTTCCTTCTTTTTGCGGTCAATGCCGACAAAGTTTTCTGGATGCTTTAGTATAAGAGCAAGGAACTTAACAAACTCTGCTATTTCTTCCTTGTTATACTTGGCACCAAGTTTTCCATCTTCCCTTAGATATGCTGTAAGTAAGCAGTAAGCCTCATTTACGGCAGGGTATGATACTTTTTCATCTACAACCATTTTCTATCCTAACATTTAAAATAAACGGTGGCGTCTTTCCACTCACCCATAATAGGGACCTGTGCTTGAGCCGATTTCAAATGACAAACCTTAGGTTCAATCTTGACTTCGTGCTTTTCACATTCACCTGTATGGAGGCAAATAGAAATAACAGCAGCAACTAACTCTTTCATACTACTTTCCTTATAATAAGAATAGTAGGCCTACATAAAGTAATCCTACTATTACTCCGATTATAGTCGGCCAGAGAGATTTACTCTCCTTGAGACTGGGAGACGGCTCGGTGATAGTATCGTTCAAAGATACTAAGTCTGTCCTCTTCTGAGTAGCAGTCGGGAATTGGATAACCTTTGACTTTTTCCCAGACATGTTCGGCCATCTCCAATGTAAATTGTTTATCTTTATCCTCAGAGGATTGCGTAGAGTCCAACTGCCACTCCGAGGGTAAATGGTATCATATTGCTGATTAGAACAACACCAAGGGCCGTCATAAACAATCCTGTCCGTGTCTCTTCTTGTTCATCTGTCTCTTCGTGTTCTGCCACATTAGCATATACCATACCCTTAATGAAGGTATTTACAAATACGCTTATGGCGATGGAAGAGATTATTAGTAGTGCCAGAAACATTTTATTCTCCGCTCTTTAGGTATATATGATTACCGATAACTGCACAATCTAAACTTGTATTTTTCAATAACTCGACTGCCGTTGATGGATAACCTGCTATAGGCTTCCCAGCGATATTTAGACTTGTATTTAACAATACAGGACAACCAGTAATTTTATAGAACTCCTCCATTAGTTTCCTGAAAATAGGATTTCTATTTCCTACCGTTTGAACTCTACAAGTTCCATCTATGTGAGTTATCGAAGGTAGTATATCAGTTTTAACTTGAGTTGTAAAGAGCATAAATTCATCTTCCCATTCCATATCGAAATATTCTTTTGTATATTCCTTTAGTATGGATGCTCCGAAAGGTCTATAATTTTCTCTATTTTTTATTTTGTTAATTATTTCTTTACCGTTTGGTATTCTAGGATCCATTAGAATAGAACGATTACCTAATGCTCTTGGACCAATCTCACCGTGTCCTTGATACCATGCTACAGTTTTACCTTCTGATAACATTTTAGCAATTGATATAATTGTATCTTCGGCAGGTTCATCTGAAGGTGTCACATCGCTCTGCATATATGGAAATTTATCCATTTCAAAAAGAGGAAGTTTGTGTTTCTGTCTTAACCACTCCAAACATCCTAAACTCAATCCTTCATCACATGAATGAGGAGCAATATATAAATTTTTAAAATGTTTTTTTAAAGTAGTATTCCAGACTACATTCTGCGCTACACCTCCTGAATAACCAATAACATCATCAGGTGATGCAAACATTGAAAAAAATTCTACTAATAATTCTTCAATTCTAACATGAATAGTTCTCAACCAATTCAATTTAGTTAAATTTGAAACCAATTCATCACCTTTATAATTTTTCCAATTTTCATAAGAAAAAATATCATTAATGTTATTCATATTATATTTTCTGATAATACTTAAATATTCTTCATCAATACAACCGTAAGATTGTAATCCCATAGCCTTTCCAGCAATGTCATTTTCACTTTTTGCTAAAATACCTAATAATTTTCCAGCGTCACGTATTCCCCATCCAATAGATCCTTGTTGTATTGTTCCATGATTTGCCAATTTCCATTTATTATCTTTAAATACTGACCAAGTTTTACTTTCACCCATTCCATCTATAACAAAAGATACATCAGGTTTTTTACCTATTAGTGGATACACACTTAAGGCATGTGCATAATGGTGAGGTACAAAATTACAATTCAATGATAATGTAAATTTACTATGATTACATGTAGCAACATCATCCATTTCATCGATGGAAATATTCCAAAGATTTTTCAATTCTTGTTCAAACTCGGAAAAACTATCAAATCTATATCTTTTAACTTCTTTGGTTCTTTCAAACTTATGAAATCTTAGATTTTTTCCATCATAGTAAGATACACTATGATCATGTCCTAATAATCCAATACCCAATAATTTCATACTAAAACCTTACTTTTTTATATTGTGATACCAGTTGGAACACACTCTCACTTGTTTATCAGTTATCTCACCATTACATACCGGTCTAATATGTGGTATAAACCACCTACTGTCGGCAATATCCAAAGCACTATAGAGGAATAGAAAAATGATTCCGAATACTAATGGATCGGAGTCGTGCCACTTTCGTAGCATCAAAACCAACGCATGTAGATGACAATATGTTTCAGTATTACGACCGTGAGGCCCCAACAAAGAAACAACGTTACTGCCAGTTTTATTCTTTCGTCTAACATAGTTCTATTTAGTATAGCGTTCCTGCTGTATTACATTTTGAACATGCTCATACCGGGCACCTTCAAAAAGAAGTATTAGTCCTATTTCACCAAGAATGATGAAAGCAAATACCCAACATAGTGTAGTAATCCATTTAGTCATTTTCTTCACCTTTATAGATATACATCTTCTTTCGTTCGTCAGAAAGTTCTATTAGATAGTCATTCTCTTTATCAAAGATTTCTAGATACTCTTGTTCGGTTATTTTACGATAAGAGAATACATCCTCACCAACATGGTTCTGGGCAAACTCGGTTAGTCCATTCTCAAATCCAGTAGCATATGCGGTCACATCATCCAAGGCATACTCAATCGGTTCGTCATCTTTTACCGCTACGGCATACATATGACGAAAGGTGGCCACGGTTTCTACCAACACAATCTTAGGCATTTTATATCTCCGCTATTAGAACAGGATCAACCAAACTTCTTTCATTAGGATATCCAAATGGATTACACACAACTCTTGTTTCTCCGATTTTATAATCAAAAGCATTATGTGTATGACCATGGATCCATAGTTTTACATTATCGGTCATCATATGCTCCAGATCAGAAGCATATAATGTATTCAGTTCTTTATCATCGGCAAACCTCTCATGGATACTTTGCCATGAAGGAGCATGGTGAGTAATAACCACACAAGGTATATCTTTTACTCCTGCACCCGCAAGAATATCTTCTAGATATATTCTTGATAGTTTATGCTCTATGTAAGCATCCTGTGGAGAAAACTTACGATAGTTGCCTTTAGCATCACAATACTTGATGACATTAAAATCATTCATGGCAAACCTTAGTCGGTTGGTTGTCACAGGATTTTGTATATCAGTATTAGTCCAAAGAGTAGAACCAACAAACTTTATACCATCAATAGTCACACTCTCGTTATCCAGAAAGTGTAAGTTTTTATACTCGGCAAGAGCATCACGAAGAATATCGGCACTCTTGTTGAATGTGCCTTTATAGTGTTCGTGGTTGCCCATGATATAGATAACATCCTTGAAGTTGGCACAGACCTCATCAAAGAACATAT
>Ga0208872_1000796_pt1 | contig 21299 bp, 19 predicted proteins | sample CryBogCBH12Aug08_FD_185508 | JGI IMG/M metagenome (GOLD analysis project Ga0208872, IMG submission 185508) | Freshwater microbial communities from Crystal Bog, Wisconsin, USA - CBH12Aug08 (SPAdes) | ecosystem: Environmental > Aquatic > Freshwater > Lake | place: Crystal Bog, Wisconsin, USA...
ACGCGGTGTTGCCAGCGGCGTTGCAGAGCGAGAGAAACGCGTTGTCATCCACCGGCATCTGCCAAAAGTATGTCGCCGCATGGCCTTCGACCTTCGTGAATTCGCCGAGAAAAATTCCCGCGAGATCAATCAGGTGAACGCCCTGGTCAATCAATTCGCCGCCGCCGGAAATCCTCGGGTCGGCCCTCCATTCCTTGTCGTAGCCGATGCGTCCGCCATGGCCATAACGCCCGCGCACAAACATCATCGGCCCGAGCGCGCCGCTTTGAAAAAGCTCCACCGCCTTGAGCGCCGCCGGATGATAGCGATGGTTGTAGCCCACGCGAACGAGTGCGCCGGTCTTTTTGGCAGCGGCTTCGATTTCATCGAGTTCCTTGGTGTGAATCGCGGCCGGTTTTTCGACGAGGACATGTTTGCCTTGTTTCACCGCCGCCAGCGCGATGGGCGCGAGCATGGAATTGAGCGTGGCGATGAAAACGACTTCCACCTTCGGATCCGAAACGGCGTCGTTGAAATCCGCAACGGCGCGACCGCTCTTTGCGAGCTTCACGAGTTCCTCGGCGCGTGGCAAATTGGTGTCGCACGCGACGATGAGCTGCGAGCCAGCGGGCATGCCGGTGACGCGTTTCTTTCCGATGAGGCCGCAGCCGATGATGGCGTAGTTCATTTGTCTCCCCAAGTTTGACCGCGTTCTTTTGGCGTGATACGGCGCAGACAATAAATATCTGATTTAGTAAGTTCCTCGCGGTGCTGCTGCAAATCCTGCCACGGATCCCATTGTGCACTGATGAGTTTACCGGTGATGCCGTTGCTTTCTGCACTGGCAAGATACACGGCGAGATTTGCGCCCAATTCAAGCGGCACCGCGCCTTTTTCCTTCCAGCCCTTATTCTTCTCGAAAAACGCCGCGCCCACTTTTTCAGGACCGGCGGCGAGGACTTCATCAACCAACCGCGTGGCCAAAGCGCCGGGCGCAATCATGTTTACATCTACTTGGAACGGTCTCAATTCTTCGGCCAAGGTTTCGCCCAACCGCACCACAGCCGCTTTCGAGGCCGCGTAGGAGCTGATATTGGGCAATGGGTTCGTCGCACCGCCACCGCTCAAGATAACGATTTTACCCCGACCGACTTTTTTGAAATGCGGAATCACCGCACGGCTCGGCAGCAACACGCCAAACAAATTGATATCAATCGCGCGCCGCCATTCCTCGAGCGAGACGGATTCGGTCGGGCCCATCGGGCCGTAAATGCCGGCGTTCAAAACCAGCGCGTCGAGCGAGCCGAGTTTTTCCAAGCTGAATGCGACCAACGCGTTCACCTGGCTTTCATCGGACACGTCGCAAGTTTTGCCAAATATTTTTTGCGCGGGAAATTTTTCGGTGAGTTCGTCACGCGTGGCGGACAACTCTTTCTCACTGCGGGCGCAGAGGACGACGTTCGCGCCCTCACGCAGGAAATGCTCGGCGATGGTTTTGCCGAGTCCCTGGCTGCCGCCGGTGATTAGGGCGTTAAGATTCTTGAGTTTCATGTCAGGCACGACCGACGGAAAGATGCTCCACGCCGGCGATAGTTTTCAATTCCTTTTCGAGAAAACGATTGGCGTCCACAAACACCGGTGAGCGCATCTGCGGAATGATTTTCGCCCAGTCAGACTGACGGAACTGCGGCCATTCGGTGCAGACGGCGACGGCTTCTGCGCCAGCCAATGCGGCCGAAATATCTGTGGCAAGCGAAACGGAATTTAATTCCGTCGGCAAAGTTTTCACTGCGGGATCAAAGGCGGAAACTTGCGCACCAGCGGCGAGCAACTGCTGACAGAGTTCCACGGCGGCGCTACGCCGGAGCGTGTCGGTATTCGTCGTGTAGGTCAGGCCCAGCACGGCTATTTTTTTGCCGCGCAAATCCCCAAGACGCGTTTGCAAACGACGAAACGCCCAGCCGCGATGCAGGTCGTTGCTCTGCTTGATCGCGGGAATGACGGAAATTTTTTCACCCTTGGCTGCCGCCAGTTTGGAAAGCGTGACCACATCGCGCGCGAGCGTGCCCCCGGCGAACGGACCGCCCGGTCCGAGATACGCCTTGGGGCCGATGCGGGCTTCGCTTTTGAGACCGACGGAAACTTCCTTCGCATCGGCGCCGGTATGTTCGCAAAGGCGAGCGATCTCGTTGATAAAGGTGATCGAGAGCGCTAGAAAGGAATTCAGCGCATGCTTGACCATCTCGGCCGACTCGGTGCGCATGAAAATCGTTTGTGCGGCGAAGGGCTTGAACAATTCTTCGAGCAGCACCTTCTTCGCATCGCTGCGGATGCCGACAACGGCGCGCTCCGCTTTTTCAAATGCTTCGATCGCCTTGCCGAGCCGCAGATTTTCCGGCGAGCAGGCGAAGTGAAACTGCGGAAATTCTTTTTCCAGTTTCGCGCAGGTGCCAACGGGAAGCTGGGCGGAAATCAGAACCAGCGCGCCATTCGGGAGCGACGGCAATGCGCGGCGCAGGTTGCCGAGAACAAAATCCAGATCCGACTCGTCGTTCTCGTTGACCGGCGTGTCGTAGGTGAGCCAAAGGACATCGGCTTTGGCACATGCAATTTTCGGATCAGTGGTGAAAGTAAGTTTCTTGGCAGCGAGACCGGCGGCGAGGAGTTCGTTCAAGCCGGGCTCAAGCAGCGGAGCCTGAGCTAAATTCAATTTGGCAATGTTTGCCGCGTCGAAGTCGAGCCCGATGACATCAAAATGTTTCGCGCAGCACGCTGCCGTGACGCTGCCGAGATGCCATAAACCTTGAACGGCAATTTTCATTGGCGCGTTTCGTAAACCCACTGGTTTTGCTGCAACCATTCCAACGTTCGCTTGATGCCTTGCTCGATCGTCAGTGACGTTTTCCAGCCAGTGCTTTGAATTTTTTTGGTGGCGAGAAAGATAAACGGATTATCGCCCACCCAACCGCGATTGCCGCCGGTGTATTCCATTTTGGGCTTCAAGCCGAGCGCACCACAGATGAAACCAATGGAGTCGTTGACCTGCACATATTCATCGCAGCCGAGATTGTAAATTTCCACGCCATGCTTCGCTTTTTTCGCCGTGCCTTGGTTGATGACGTGGAGCATGGCGCTGACGCAATCTTGAACGTAGAGATAACTTTTCCGCTGCGCGCCGTCGCCAAGCACTTTCAGGCGGTCGGGATGTTCGAGCAGTTGTTTGTAAAAATCGAAAACGTGCCCGTGCGTGTAGCGTTCACCGAGAATCGAGACGAACCGGAAAATGTAACCCTCGAATTTAAAGCCTTCGCAGTAGGAGGAAATCATGCCTTCGCCGGAAACCTTGGACGCAGCGTAGAGCGAAGTCTGGATGGGAAACGGCGCGTCTTCCGGCGTGGGAATCACGGCGGCCTCACCATAAACACTGCCAGTTGAAGAAAAAGCGATGCGCTTGATGCCGTTGGCGCGCATGGCTTCGAGCACGTTAAAAGTAGCGACGGTGTTCTGCTGTAAATCTTTCGACGGATGATTGAGGCCGAAGCGCACATCGGCATTCGCGGCGAGGTGGAAAACCGTGTCGCAACCGGCCATCGCTTTTGTCAGCGCGGCCAAATCCAAATTGTCGCCTTCAATCAATTTGAAATTTTTATTTTTCAGCGCGCCTTCCAGAAATTTCCGCTGGCCCGTGGAAAAATTATCCCAGCCGACGACGTTTTTTCCGTCGGCCAGCAACCGGTCAACAAGGTTGCTGCCAATAAAGCCCGCCGCGCCAGTGATAAAAATTTGTTGCATGACAGGCGGAAAATTTAATCTGCCAACTAAGACGGCGCGAGTTTTTTTGGCGGTTAATCTTCCCGGATGCTGCTTGACGCAATGCACCGACCGGCACAATTTGAGGCAATGAAAACAATCCCGATGGTGATCGGTTTGATCGTGCTGCTAGGGTTCGACCATCCCGTTGCTGCCAGCCAGACGGACACCAATTTGACAGCCAACCGACTGACCATCGAACTGCGCGACGGCTCGCGCGTGGTGGGCGACAGCGGCCATGACACTTTGAAATTTCGCTCAACGCTGCTGGGCGACTTAAAACTTCGGGTAAAAGATATCCGCTCCGTGGAATGTGTTTCCAGCAACTCGGCCAAATTGATGACCGTCAGTGGCGATACCTTAACGGTCTGGTTTGCCGATTCTATGGTGATGGCAAAAACGAGTTTTGGAAGAGTTGAACTGGCGGTAAATTCAATCCGCAAAATTACGGTGTCCGGCGGCGGCGCAATCGGCGCGCGGCGTCCAGGCTTGGTCGCTTTGTGGTCAGGTGAAAATGACGGCAAAGATTCCATCGGTGGCAACGACGCGGAATTGGCGGACATGGATTTTGCTGACGGTCAGGTGGGGCGGGCGTTTTTATTGAATGGCAACAGTTCGGGCATCACCATTCCGGCAAATTCTGACCTTAATGTTGGCGCAAGCGAAGGTCTAACACTGGGAGTTTGGATTAATCCTACGGACGTTTCTAAAAATAGCCCGCTGTTTGAGTGGGTTCAAGCCGGAGTCTCTGGCGCGCTTCAATTTTACATTTATCCACCAGACGGCGGACCAGGAACGCTGTATGCACTGCTCGGCGGTTCTGCCGGTGGTGTGCATTATTTTTTTTCACCGCCCGGAGTTGTGGTTCCCAACCGGTTTCAATATGTGGTGCTGACTTATGACAAAGCCTCAGGCATCGCAAAAATATATTGCAATGGCGTGGTCGTGGCTCAACAAAACCTTGGCAGCTTTACACCGCAGACCAACTGCGACCTGCACCTCGGCAAACGCCCGCTTATCGGTGGTGAAACTTGGAGTTTTACCGGCTCCCTTGATGAAGCCGCTATTTACAACCGGGCATTGTCGGCTGAAGAAATTCGCGAAATTTGCACGGAAGACAATCATGGCTAAACCCTGCCACCGGTAAATTTTCGGGGCAACCTTCCTTTCCGTAACGGAATGATTAGCGAGCAGGCTAGTCACTAACTTCGTGTTGACCACGACCGCGAGCCTGTCAATTCGTGTTTGCCGCAAGGTCGGTTTTTGCGGCACACTTGGCAACACAACATCATGTCGAATTTTCTTGTTAAAAAATTGCAAGCCTCCGTGGCGCGCGCGCGCCAAGCGGGCGTCAGCCGCTGCGATGACTGGGCCGGCCAACTGGCGGCAGAACTCAAGCCGGAATGCTTATTGGACGTGGGCTGCGGTGACGGCGCAAGGTTGTTCAGCTATTTCAAAGATGCGCCACGTGAATTTCACGGCGTGGAAGGTGCGCCGGATTTGAAAGCACAGGCCGAGGCGCGCGGGCTAAAGGTCGCCAGCTATGATTTAAACGGGCGCTGGCCTTACGAAGACAACAAGTTCGACGTGGTGTTCAGCAATCAGGTCATTGAGCATCTGCACAACTGCCGACTGTTTGCGGCGGAAGCGTTTCGCGTGTTGAAGCCCGGCGGCACGGCGATCATCACCACGGAAAATTTGTGCAGCCTGCTGAACTGGTTTGCCATCACGATGGGTTACACGCCGTTCTCGCTGATGCAAACCTGCGGACGCTATCTGGGAAACCCGCTGGGGCTGCATTACAACGAACCCATCTCCGAGCCGTTGCCGTTGGATCATCCGGCGTTCTCCGGCGTTTCCGGTCATGTGCGCGTGCTGACCGTGCGGCAGGCAAAGGAACTTTTTGAACTCGTCGGCTTTGAAGCGGAGGTTCGTTCAATCAGCATTTTGCCGCTGCCCGATGGTGTGAGCAAACAGCTCGAAGGCGTCATTCAAAATCGCGGACATTATCTGATGATCCGAGCACGCAAACCACTCAAAGCCCCCGTCAAATAAGACCGATTTCATTTTCCGCATGTCGTCAAACCCCGAAAATCTGCCGCGCGTCAGCGTCATCATTCCCACGTTGAACGCGGAAGCGATTTTGGAAAACTGCCTCGCGTCCATCGCACGCCAAGATTATCCGCGCGAAAAAATTGAGATTATCCTCGCCGACGCGCGCTCGACCGACCGCACCCGCGACATCGCAAAAAAATTCGGTGCCATCATTCTCGATGACGACGGCAAAAACATGGAGGAGGGCAAACGCCTTGCGCTGCGGCACGCGACGGGCGAATTCATCATCTTCGTGGATGCAGATAATGAAATCACGCACGTGGATTATTTTGCGCTCGCGGTCAGCGCGCTCGCGAGAAATTCGCAGGCGCTCGGCGTGGAAAGTTATTATTTACCGTCGCCGAAAATGACTTCGTTCTGCGCCTACCTCACCGCACTGCTGCACATCAGCGATCCAGTCTGCTGGCTGATGAGCGCAAATCCCAAGCTGGTCGCACGCGATGGTGACGCGGAACGCTGGATGCTGCCGGACGGAACTTTTTCCTATCCACTCGGCGCGAATGGATTTGTCTATCGCCACGCGGATTTGAAATCCGCTGCCGCCAACGAAAAATTTCAAGACACGCATGTCGCGATGTTCCTGATGAAAAATGGCCAGCGCGAATGGCTGCGGATCAGCGGGCGCGGCGTGCATCATTATTACGTCCAGACGCTCTGGAAATTTGTGCAGAAACGGCGCCGCGCCACGGTGCATTTTCTCCGCGTGCAGGAAGAAATGCCGGTGAACTGGATGAAGGAAAAACCGCCGGTTCCATTGTGGTTGGCGGCGATTTATTGCGTCACTTTTTTTGGCCCGCTGTGGCACACGTTGCGCGGAATTTTTCGCGCTGGCGATGCGCGTTGGCTCTGGCATCCGCTCGCGAGTCCGGCGAGTGTGGTGGGCAATGCGTGGGGCGTCTGGACTTACCGGCGCAACCGGCATAAAAAAAATCTGGTGGCGGAACTAAAACCAGAACAAACATTGAAAATGAAAAAAACAAGGCGTGGAACCCGCCATATATGAAGCGCGCCAAAATCCATTTTTTCTGCAACGGCATATTCGGGTTAAACGTCGCCGGCGGGGACATCCATTTTTTGAAATCCGCCCAGGCTGCCGCCGATGAGGGCTACGAATTGAATTATTTTGGCGGGCACGCTTTCCAGAAGATCATCGAGACCTACAACCTACCCGGCACCCTCACCTTGACAGACGACGCTAAAATGGCGGAGGTCAACCAAGATTCGTTGAGCGGACAAGTGACGATGTTCCGGGATTTTTATGGCCGCTACCGGCGGTCGCTGGGATTGTGCGGGCGCATCAACCCGGATGATTATGTCTATGCGACGAGCGACTACTGGTTTGATGCGATCCCGGCGGCACGCAGTCCAGCCCGCCGAAAGATGGTGATCGTGCATACGATGGCACCCGGGCTAAAGCAGATTGTGCTGCGGAGCCGGCCGGATGTTGACGCCAAAAGGCTGGCATCGCTCCACACATTCTTGAGCCAGCAAAGCGCGCTTTCACGGTTCCGCGCCTGCCCGAATAAACGGCTTTTGTATGTGCATCCTGGAATGAAGCCAACCTTTCAACGGATGGGATATGCAGAATCGGAACTATTTTTCACCTCCGAAGGTTTTGACTTGGCGGCGGCGGAAAATACACCGGCGCAGGCCAAGGAATATGATGTCATCTGGATTGGACGGGTGCATCGTCAAAAAGGCATCGCCGACCTGCTGGCAACTCTAGCGTATCTGGCTGGCAAAGTGCCGAATTTCCGCGCCATCCTGATTGGCAAGGTGGAAGATCAATTACGTCCGCAAATCGAAGCCTTGGGGCTGCAAAAGCAAGTCACGTTTGCCGGCGTGGTGCTCTCGGAGACCGAAAAATGCCGACTGCTCAAGTCGAGCCGGGTGTTTCTCATGTCCAGCAACTTTGAAAGCTGGGGCATCGTCATCGCCGAGGCTCTGGCCAGCGGCATTCCCGTGGTGGCGTATGAACTGGATGCGTATCGTCCGATCTTTGGCAGCTTGTTGGAGTATGTCCGCCCTTTCGATTTGCACGCGTTCCAAGCGACGGCCTTGAACGTGGTGAACCGCGCGCGCGCGGGACAGATCCAGCTTGATGCGGTCAACTTGAAGGCGTTTAAACAAGAAAATTCCTGGCAGGCAACCCAAAAACGATTTCTACTGGCTTTGCATTCGTTCAGCGACCACTAAAACCCTTGCGGCAGCAGGGTCATTTTACAATCCACGGTTTGAACCGGTTCCGCACCCGCCGCCAGAATTGCTCGCGGCTGGTCAGCGGACGTCCATCGGACGGCAGCCCGGGCAACGCCGCACGCGGTTTAACCGGCAATGATTTTTTCGCCTCATCCATGGACGTGGCGTTGTGATAAATCATGACGCCATCCAGATGCTCCACCGTTGGCCAGCCGCGCCGGACGTTCTTGAAATAGGCGCGGAAATTATACTGGCACGGCAAAATTTTGAGGCGGTCGAAGTGTTTGGTCAGGATGACTTCGTTGATACAGTGCTGGTCGTCGGCGACCGTGCGGAAGTGCGCCCGGCCGCGGGCGACAATCTCCGAACGGATGTCGCGGCTGCGCGGCACGTTCCACAGGAACACGCCGCCGTTGAGATAATTTGAGGTGTAGCCTTGCCCCGAAATATATCGACTGCCAGCGTGCTCCACGCACGCTGCCACATCTGCGCCACCCAGCAATTTTTCAAACGCAGGCAAAGGTTGGAGACAGAGCACATCAAAGCAATCCACTGTCAGCACGTAATCCACGCCGAGCGAATCCAGCACTTCCATCCGGCGGAAATATATTTCGCGCAGTGGGTCAGAGAAGTCCGGCATCGGGGCGAGCAAGTGGTATTCGATGCCGGGAATCCGGCGTTGCGGAAGCTGAGTTCCCAGAATAAAAGCGTGCAGTTCAACGTCTGGACACTTGGCAAAACTGGAAAAGGTGTAATCCAGATTTTCCACCGCCCGTCCCATCGCCAAGGTGACGACTGCTGCTCGTGCTGGGTGACTCATAGATGCCTTTTTGCAATGGAAACGAGTGTCATGCTTTTTTCACCGGCTTGAATTTTTTGCGGTTGGCGAGCGAATTATCATGCCACATCTGCCAGCCGATTTTCAGGACATTTCCCAACCGCGCCATTCCGGGCAGGGCCGGAGCGAGTTGGGGACGCCGAGCCGCGGGAAGATTCGACGAAGGTTCCTCCCAGCGAGGCGTGTAGTCGCTTTGTTGCGGTGTCTTGGTAAAGAGTGGAACGATTTTTTTGCGGCGAGCTTGCACCAGCAATTGCAGCGGAAAGCTATTGAAAAGCTCGACGCGCGACTGGATGTCGCGTGGATTGACAACCTCATACCATTGGCTGTAAGGCCCGACCACATGCAGAATCATGCGCTCAACTTCGAATCCGTTATCCTCGCTCAATACGTTGTAAAACAATTCAGGGCTGAACTGATAAAAGCCGTGGCCGCACCAGTTATTAGCGCAGGTGTGGAGGATAAGACGTCCGTCGGCACGCAACATTTCCATGCAATTTTGCAACGCCACGGGAAAATTAAAAACGTGTTCCAGTGTGCCGCCATCAAACACCAAATCAAATTTTTGCTTGAGCGAATCGCCGACCGGCTGGTTAAGATCGTGGACATATTCAGCACCCTCAAAAGCAGAAGCGTCCAACGAGAAAACGTTTTTTGCCCCAAGGCTTTTGAAAGCCGGCTCGGCAAAGCCCGTGTCCGGTGCATCTGGCGCAAATAGTTCAGTGACTAATCCAGCTTCGGCAAGTATCTGCCGCATTTTTGCAGGATAAACATTCAAGTCCTGCCGGCCAATCATCAGGACATCCCCCAATTCCAAACCACGTTTGTGCGCGGCCACCAGAAACTGGATGCTGTTAATGTCTAATCCCATGTGAAAAAGAGGTGGTTTGGCGTGCGCGGATTTTTTATTCTTAATTGGGCCGGCGAAACCAACTTCCCGACGCCCGGTCAAAATCAGTGACAGCCACAACGAAAACCCAGCGGCGGGCGCCGGCGCTTAAGAGCAACTGCAATTCAGGGCTTTTCATTTTTTAATCGGGTCGCAGATTTAAACGGATTGCATATCCACCGAAAAGCAAAATCTTCCACTTTGACATTGCATCTAAAATTTCACGCTTCATGCTTTGGTTTTTCTCAAATAAGCTAGATGTGTTCTATTGAATTTTCACATAGCAATTTTGAACGTTTCACTGACTAACCCATCTAGAATTTAAGCCGTCGCCACTTTAAATTACCCGTTATGATAGATGCTGCTTCACGCAAATCACCCCTGGTGAAAACCCTGCTGCTTTTGGCAGTTATCTTGGCCGTCCTGTTCTGCCGCAGCTTTTCGGCTGATCATGTGCTGTTTTCCAATGACGGCCCGCTGGGGCAGCAAGCAGCGGCGTGGGGACAACTTCCCGGCGCATTCACGGGTGCGTGGGACGATTTGAATGATGTCGGCTTCAGTTCGGGTGCTTGGCCGCTGGACTTGAACGCCCTGTTGCGCAGGCTACTCGGCTCGCTGGGGTATGCGAATTTTTTTGCGCCAATCACCTTGTTGATGCTGGGCATGAGCGCTTGGTGTTTTTGCCGTCAGCTTAAGCTTTCACCACTCGCGGCGACGCTGGGCGGCTTAGCAGCGGCCTTGGGCGGAACTTTTTTTTGCACAGTCTGCTGGGGCGTTGGGAGCCAAGTCATTGCCTACTCAATGGATTTTCTGGCACTGGCACTCATTGTCTCGAACACGCCGGACAAACCTCAGTTTGAACGCGGCATCAGGCTGGTGCTGGCCGGTTTGGCCGTCGGGGTCAATGTCATGGAGGCAGCCGACATCGGTGCATTGTCTAGCATTCTGGTCGCGGCATTCGTGCTGTTTCACGCCGTCACCCAAGGCACGGGAACACTTTTCTCCCGTTGCGCCAAAGGCTGCGGTCAAATCTTTGTGATTGCGATTCTGGCCGGCTTCATTGCCGCCCAAACCATTACCACACTAGTTAGCACCCAGATTCAGGGCGTATCCGGCACGGCTCAGGATTCCGAAACCAAATTGCAACATTGGGATTGGGCCACGCAATGGAGTCTGCCAAAAACCGAAACACTCGGTGTCATCATCCCCGGTTTATTCGGCTACCGGATGGACACACCCAAGGATATGATGCCGCAGTTACAACCGTATTACGAAGGCGGCGTTTATTGGGGTGGCATGGGACGCAGCCCAGAAATAGACCGGTTCATTGACAGCGGCTCCACCGGCGCAATGCCGACGGGCGTGATGCGTTTTTCCGGCGGTGGCAATTACGGCGGCATCCTCGTCTGCCTGCTGGTGGCATGGACCATTGCCCAGTCGCTAAGGAAAAAAGATTCACCGTTTACCGACAACCAGAAAAAAATGATTTGGTTCTGGACTGCGGTGTTGGTGATTTCGCCGCTGCTGGCGTGGGGCAGGTTTGCCCCACTGTTTTATGGCACGCTTTACCGTCTGCCGTATTTTTCCACGATCCGCAACCCAGCCAAGTTTATGATTTTCTTTAGTTGGGCGGCGGTTGTCCTTTTCGCCTATGGCATCCATGCTTTGAGCCAGCGCTATCTGTCAAAAACAGCGGCCAAGCCGACCAACCTCGTTACGCAGCTCCAAAACTGGTGGGTGCGCGTCAGCACTTTTGACCGCAAGTGGACATTCGCCTGCGCCGCCATTCTCGGCGGCAGCGTCATCGCTTGGCTGATTTTTGCGGGCGAAAAACCCAGCTTCGTAAGTTATCTCAAAAAAATGGGCTACCCGGATGACGTGCTCGCCAATCAAATTGCGACCTTCAGCCTCGGACAACTCGGCTGGTTTGTGGCGTTGCTGGCCGTGGCGCTGTTGCTCATCACCCTCATTATCGCCGGTTATTTTTCCGGCCCACGCGCCAAAATCGGCGGTGTTTTGCTCGGTGCTTTTCTGGCATTCGACTTGAGCCGCGCGGATTTGCCTTACGTCATCCATTGGGATTACAAACAAAAATATGAAGTCGGCACGCTCAATTCCGTTGTGGAATTCCTGCGCGAAAAACCTTACGAACACCGCGTGGTAGCGTTGCCGTTCCGCGCGCCTGAGGGTTTGGAATTGTTTGACCAACTCTATCGCATCGAATGGATGCAGCATCACTTTCCGTATTACAACATTCAATGTCTCGACTGGATACAGATGTCACGCATCGCGGCGGATTTGAAAACTTATCTCGAAGCGCTTTCCCCGCACGGCACTGCGGAATCCGCACAGCTCTTTGCGCGGCGCTGGCAACTTTCCAACACACGCTACCTGCTCGGCCCCGCCGGTTACCTCGAAGTGATGAACCAGCAACTGGATCCGGCACAACATCGTTTTCGCATCGCCCAGCGTTTTGAAATCGCGCCCAAGCCCGGCATCCTCAATCCGCAACGGCTTGAAGAACTCACCGCCGTTCCAGCCGAAAATGGTCGCTACGCACTCTTTGAATTCACCGGTGCCCTGCCCCGCGCCAAATTGTATTCCAACTGGCAGGTCAGCACCAACGACGCGGCCAACCTGAAAACGCTCGCCGACCTGAATTTTGATCCGGCCAAAACCGTTTTGGTTTCCACGCCGCAAAAAGATTTATCTGCCAGCGCCACAAATGAAAATTCCGGCACAGTGGAATTCACCAGCTACGCGCCGAAACATATCGTGTTCGCCGCCCGCGCCACGACCCCGTCCGTGCTGCTGCTCAACGATAAATTTGATCCGAACTGGCGCGTCACCGTGGATGGCAAGCCGGCAGAATTGTTGCGTTGCAACTTTCTGATGCGCGGCGTTTATCTCGATCAGCCGGGAGCGCACACGGTGACATTTGATTTTAGCCTGCCGAACAAGCCGCTTTACGTCACGCTCGCAGCCATCGGTATCGGAGTATTGCTGTGCGCATATCTGTTTTTTGCCGGTCGTTGCCTCACTAAAAAATCAGCGCCCTTTTAATTTTCTGGCGCCACGTTCGCGCCATTTGCCAACACCCCAATAATTGCTTGAAGATAATTCTGACTTTTTCAGAAATCCTGTTGACCCTGAATGGAAATAATATCAGCCTGTGCCTCCCTTTAGCAAAAAAACAGTATGCATTCGCAGTTGAATCATTTGCGGCGGCAAGTGGTTGCCGCCACCATGGCAACCAAGGAGGGTCACATACCCAGCGCTCTTTCCATTTTGGATATTGTTTGGACGCTTTATGATCGCGTCCTCCGCCATGATCCGAAAAACCCCAAGGACGATGGTCGTGACCGTTTCATTTTGAGCAAGGGCCACGGTTCTCTCGCGTTATACACGGTGCTGGCGGAGAGAGGGTTTTTTTTAGGTGAGGAAATAACCCGTTTTTCCACTTTGCAAAGCCGGCTCGGCGGACATCCCGATCACAACAAAGTCCCTGGGGTCGAAGCCTCCACCGGCTCGCTCGGTCACGGATTGCCGTTCGGGGTGGGGGTGGCGCTGGCGCTGCGCATTCGCAAGGTGAACCGACGGGTGTTCGTGCTGGTAGGCGATGGAGAATGCAACGAAGGTTCGGTTTGGGAGGCAGTCTTGCTCGCGGCCCATCATCGACTGGCCAACTTGACTTGCATTGTGGACTACAACCATTCCACCGACCGGGCGCTGAACATGGGCGACATCGCCGCCAAGTTTGCCGCCTTTGGCTGGGCCGCGACCACGGTTCATGGCCACGACCATGCGGCGATTGAGTCCGCGTTGCGTGCGAGTGATTTACAAAAACCTTCCGTCATTGTCGCCGACACAATCAAAGGCTTCGGAGTAAAACAGATGGAACATAATCCTGCATGGCATCACCGCTCGCCGACGCCGGAAGAGCTGGCCTCCATCTTGAAGGAATTAGCATGAGAAAACAATTTATCAGCACGACTCAAGACCTGATGGCCAAGGACGAGCGCTTGGTGGTGTTGCTCGGGGACATCGGCGTGTTTGGATTTCGCAACGCCTTCGAGCAATTTCCTCAGCGCATCTATAACATTGGTATCTGTGAGCAGGCCATGACCGGCATGGCGGCCGGACTTTCCAAAGAAGGACTCGTGCCGGTGGTTCACAGCATTGCGCCATTTGTGGTGGAACGCTGCCTGGAGCAGCTCAAGGTGGATTTCTGCTATCAAAAACTGGGCGGCAACATCGTGAGCGTGGGCGGCTCGTATGATTACGCCGCGTTGGGTTGCACCCATCACTGTCCGGGAGATGTGGCGCTGCTAAAATCTCTGCCCGGTGCGGAAATCGTCCTGCCCGGAACGCCGCAGGAATACGACCGGCTTTTCCGCGCCGCATACGCTAATGGCCGACTGACTTATTTCCGCTTGAGCGAGCGCAGTAACGCGCAGTCCTTCGAAGTGGAATTTGGCCGCGCTAAAATTATCAAACAGGGTGCACGCGCCACCGTGGTCGCCGTCGGCACCGCGCTGGCACCGACCCTGACCGCCACCCAAGATCTCGATGTGACGGTTCTTTACTACACCACTATCGCACCGTTTGATGGCGAGACGCTGAGACAGAACAACGCGGGTGGAAAAATTGTTTTGGTCGAACCTTTTTACACCGGGACACTGGCCGCCGACATCCATGTTGCAATCGGTTCAACGGCGGTTGCCCTCGAAACCATTGGGGTGCCGCACCGGTTTCTTACGAACTATGGTCATGCCGAGGAACATGATGAGGCCATCGGTTTGACCGCGGCGGGTATCCGCCAACGCGTTCAAGGATTCATTCATGGATAACAGCATTATTCTGAAAGATGCGGAACGGATTTGTCGGCGTGTCAACCTCGACCGGCTGAACCACAAAACAATTTTGGTCACGGGCGCCTCCGGTCTGGTTGGAACATATTTTCTGGCCTGCCTCTGTCACTTGCGCGAAAAAGGCATGAAGCTCGATGTCCACGCGCAAGTTTTGTCCGACCCCGCCGGACACACTCTGGAATTGATCCGCCGCGGCGGCTTTCAAATTGCCCGCGTTAATGTGGCGAGCCATGAAGAATGTTCAACCCTGCCGGAGGCCGACGTCATATTGCATTCTGCCGGCTATGGTCAACCGGCGGTTTTCATGTCCAATCCCGTTGCCACCATTCAGGTAAATACGACGGCCACGGCAACCTTGCTTCAAAAACTTCGCCCCGAAGGTGCGTTCCTTTTTATCAGCACCAGTGAAGTCTACAGCGGTCTAAAAAAAACTCTGGCGCACGAAGTCGACATTGGTTCGACCACGCCGCTTCATCCGCGCGCATCTTACATAGAAGGTAAACGCTGCGGGGAAGCCATTTGCAATGCCTATCGCAGCAAAGGGGTGCAGGCAACCTCGGCACGGCTGGCACTTGCCTATGGGCCGGGAACACGGCGGCAGGACAAGCGAGTGCTGAACTCTTTCATCGAACGCGCACTTTGTCTTGGACGCATTGAATTGTTGGATGCCGGCAAAGCAGTGCGCACTTATGGCTATGTCACCGATGCGGTGGAATTATTATGGCAGGCTGCGCTGCATGGCACGCAGCCGGTCTACAATGTCGGTGGACACTCCTCGGTCACGATCGCCGAACTCGCGCGCATGGTTGGCAGCATGACCGGCGTGCCGGTTGTCTTTCCAGACACACAGGCAGAAATGGCCGGGGCACCGGGAGAAGTTCGGCTTGATTTGACGCGCGTAGAAAATGAATTTAGTAAGACTGATTTTGTGGACTTGGAAACCGGGTTGCAGGCTACCATTGACTGGCAGCGCCAACTGTATCGCTGAATTCGCTCCGTAAAACAAATCGACACGGGCGCAAAAAATTTCATAATTAGGAAATCCGAATGAATAAAAGCAGCAAAATTTTTGTAGCCGGACATCGTGGGATGCTTGGATCGGCCATCGTTCGCCGGCTTACGGCCCAGGGCTTTGAAAATTTATTGTTGCGCACCCACAAGGAACTGGATTTGACACGCCAAATCGGGGTCGAACAGTTCTTCCTAAAAGAAAAACCTGAATATATTTTCATGGCCGCCGCGCGCGTGGGTGGAATCATGGCCAATAACACTTATCGCGCGGAATTTATTTCCAGCAATCTTCAAATGGCGGCCAACGTCATCAACGCCGCCTGGCTGGCGGGCACGACCGGACTTTTGTATTTTTCCAGCAGCTGCGTCTACCCGCGCCTGTCACCGCAGCCAATGAAAGAAGAGCATCTTTGGGCCGGCCCGCCGGAGCCGACGAATGAACCTTATGCTGTGGCCAAATTGGCCGGTATGTCCATGTGCCGGGCTTATAACGACCAGTATGGCCTTAATTTCATATCGGTCTTGCCGACGAATTTATACGGCCCCAATGACAATTATGATCCGATGCAATCCCATTTGATGGGGGCTTTGATACGGAAATTTCACGAGGCAAAGATTCAACGGAGTCCGCAGGTGGTGCTTTGGGGCACCGGCACTCCGCAGCGCGAGTTCATGTATGTTGACGACGCGGCGGACGCCGCGATATTTATTGCCAGTAATTATAAAGGAAAAGATCCTGTCAATATCGGCTGGGGTCAGGATTTGACCATTCGGGAAATTGCCATGAAAGTCAAGTCCGTCATCGGATACGAAGGCGACGTGATTTTTGACACGAGCAAGCCTGATGGGGCACCGCGAAAACTCATGGACATAACCCGCCTAAAAACTTTAGGTTGGACGGCGATGACGCCGCTGGAAAAAGGCGTGGCCCAGGCTTACAAAGCCTATCTGGAAATGACTAACCAATAACAAGTCTGTGAAAAAAGCTTTGATTACCGGCATTACCGGACAGGATGGCTCGTATCTCGCCGAGTTCCTTCTGAATAAGGGTTATGAAGTTCATGGGCTTTACCGCCGCTCTTCCTCCTTCAACACCGGTCGTCTGGAAGCGATCCGGCAGGATCCGCATGTGCCCAACGCACGTTTCTTGGGTCGCTACGGCGATCTCAGCGACGCCGTCAGCCTGATCAAATTCCTTTACGACCTCCAGCCGGATGAAATCTACCATCTCGGCGCGCAGAGCCATGTGCGCGTGAGTTTCGACATTCCTGAATATACATCCGACATCACGGGTTTGGGAACCATCCGGCTGCTCGAAGCCATCCGCGAATCCGGTGCGAAGACAAAATTTTATCAGGCCTCATCCAGCGAAATGTTCGGCAAGGTGCAGGAAGTTCCCCAACGCGAGACCACGCCGTTTTATCCGCGCAGTCCGTATGCGTGCGCCAAAGTTTTTGCCTACTGGGCCGCCGTGAACTATCGCGAAAGCTACAACCTGTATGCCTGCAACGGTATTTTATTTAACCACGAATCGCCGCGCCGGGGCGAAACTTTTGTCACTCGCAAAATCACCCGCGCCATTGCCAACATCAAACACGGCCTGCAAAAAAAACTTTACCTCGGCAATCTCGACGCCAAGCGCGACTGGGGTTATGCCAAGGAATATGTCGAAGCCATGTGGCTGATGCTCCAGCAAGACCAGCCGGATGATTATGTCATCGCCACCGGCGAGACTCACTCCGTGCGCGAATTTTGCGAAGAAGCTTTTCACCACGTCGGTTTGGATTGGGAGCAATATGTGGAAATTGACCCGCGCTATTTCCGCCCGGCCGAAGTGGATTTGCTGATTGGCGACGCCTCCAAAGCCAAAAAAATACTCGGGTGGGAACCTAAGACCCGCTTCAAAGATTTAGTGCATTTAATGGTAGATGCGGACATGAAAATTCTGGCCGATCAACTCGCTGGAAAAGTGGCGGTCAGCATCGAAGGCCAAAACAAAGGAAATTTCTAAAATTATTCCAGAGGGTTTTCCCGTCCAGATTGACGGCACGCCAACGCATGAACTTAAGACCGCACCGGCAATCCATTCAGGAAGAATTGCGCAATCGCTTTGTTTACGATTTCGGCTGCGCGGGCGACACGCACGAATGCACCGCCATTGTAAAACGGCATTCGGCTGACACCAAGGGCTACGTCGGGTTTGATCATAACGCTGACGCCGTGCGTGAGTTGCAACAACATGGTTACGACGCGCGCGTTTATGATTTCGACCATCCGGCGGACTTCACGCCGTCGCCATCGGCAAAAAATCAGCCGGCCATCATCCTGCTCAACGAAGTGCTGGAACATCTGAACAATCCCGGCACCGCCTTGAAGCAATTACGCCAGATTGCCGTCCAACATGATTCCTGCACGCTGCTCGTCGGCGTTCCCAACCGGCATTCGCTGCTGCTCAATGCCACTTACTGGCTAACCGGTCGCGATCAGGATCCGGCGGATCATAATTTCGGATACAGCGCAAAAAATTTGAGTGGTCTGATGCAAAAGACCGGCTGGAAGCCGCTGCGATTTTGGTATTGTTACCACGACAACGATGCCACAGATGACCGCTGCCGCACGCTGTCTGGGTTTGGCCGGAAACTGGAATTTCCTTTGCGCCATTTGCTCGCGCGCCTCATGCCACGAGGCGCGCCGGTATTAATGATTTTGGCGGAACCGGCATAACTATTCCGCCCGCAAAAAAATCGCGCGCCGTAAATAAAATTATGAATGTTGTATTGTGCAGCCCTGGACTGACGTTTCAAGCAGACGCGCCGCACTCAACTCGGCAACGTGCCAATGCCATGGCCGGTCAAGGCCTTAAAGTGACCGTAGTGGGTTTTCCGCCAACCTTCCCCGCCGATTCCGAGCCAGATCATTTTGACTATGTCAGCGTCCTCGAATCGCAAACGCCGCAAAAAAAAGCACGCTGGCTGCGTTGGAAACAAAAAATCGGGCCATACTGGACGCACGCCATTGAACCCTTCCTAGTCAAACGCGCCGCCTTTCGTTACGCGCGCAAGACCGGCGCAGACATTTTGTATGTCGCCCACGTTGAACCTTGGATGTTTTTTTGGCTAGCTTGGTTGAACCGGCTTTCCAGCCGACCGGTTCCTACCGTTGTCCATATTCCCACGGTATTTAAATCAACTTCGGGCCGTTCGTTGAGCGCACGAATTCGTGGCTGGCTCAACCAGACGATGCTGGGATGGTTGCCGCGCGTTTCCCATCTCATCTGCGATAATATTTTTGTGGCGCGCTTGTTGCACATTGACCATTACGCCGTGACGCATCTGATTCCAGAAGGTCATCGCGAATCAATGAACGCGCTGACGCAAGCTGAAGCTCGCCGCGCTCTGAATATACCCGCCGGCAAAAAAATGCTCCTGCTGTTTGGCGTCGCAAATCATCACAAGGGTGCGGATATTTTATTTAAAGCCATGGAAGGTTTGAAACCTGACTTCATGGTTTACGTTGTGGGCAAAACCGGCGGCGTCTATGAATCTTCCTGGGGCTCCATTGATCATTTGAAACAGCAAGGCTGGGAAAACGATCTCAAAGTGGTTTCAAAATTTGTTTCAGAAGAAGAGATGTCACATTTTTATTCGGCCTGCGACGGCATCGTGATTCCGTATCGTTGGGGATTTGCCACCACCAGCGGCGGCCTGATAAAAGCGGTCGAATACGGCAAGGTGGTCATTGGCTGCAATCAATATTTCATCGGCAATCACATTCAAAAAAATAATTTAGGAATGGTGTTTGAGACCGAAAATTTCGAAGCCCTGCGCCACTGCCTGCAAGCGTTCACCCAAAAACCAGAATCATGGTTCGAAGAAGTCCGCCACAATTCCCGCCGGGTCGCGCAAGAGATGTCATGGAGCCAAATCGGCATCCAGCATCGACAATTATTTGAACAAATGGTAGCAGCCGAAAAGAAATCCCGGCGCCGCGCCTGACCTGATTCAAAGTCCCGTCGGGTGGTCGAGAAATTCCCACGGCACGCGAAATTTTTTGGAAAGCTCCGCCGCAAGCGCCTTCACGCCGAACGTTTCCGTCGCGTAATGACCGCCATAAAAAACATTCAGCCCTAACTCCTCGGCGAGCGCAAACGTCCAATGAGGGCCTTCGCCGGTGATAAAAGTATCCACGCCTTCACTCGCCGCTTGTTTTAATTCCGCGCCCGCACCGCCGGTGACGACGCCAATGTTTTCGCAAAGATTTTTTCCGGCAGGAATAACTTTTGGCTTCACGCCGGTTGCGCGTTCCATCCTTTTCGCCAGTTCGTCCCGAGAAATCTTTGCCTGCGACTTGAGGCCGATGTTTTGCCCGTGGCTAACAAAAAATGGCTTGGCGTTTTTCAGGCCGAGCGCGGCGCAAAGTTGGGCGTTGTTGCCGAGTTTGGGATGTGCGTCGAGCGGGAGATGCGAGCTGTAAATGGCGACATTGTTTTTTATGAGCAACTGGAGCAGCTCATATTTCTTGCCGGTCCACGGCTGCGCGGGCGACCAAAATAATCCGTGGTGGACGATCAGCAAATCCGCTTTGGCAGCGATGGCGAGTTTCACCGTGGCGAGACTGGCATCCACGGTCGCGGCAATTTTGGTGACGGTGCCAGAAGCATTTTCCACCTGCAATCCGTTCGCCGCACCGGCGTAATCGCCAATTTCTTGGGTGCGCAAAATTTTGTCGCAGTGAGTGACGATGGCTGCAAGCGCGGTTTTCGACATGGCGCGATGAAAGCAAATTACCGCGAAACTACAAGCGAGAATCAGCTGTGATAACCGGCGGGCTTCATGAACATGGTCGTGTCGCCGCTCGGCGGGACGTCGGCGTGACGAATCATGGCCTGACACATGGTTTGATGAATGCTGAACGGCGAACCGTGAAGCTGATAGCCAGCGCGCAATTTACGATTCACCTTTTCGGCAAAAAGATGAAAACCGGCGTGGTAATCGTCTTCGCTGCTGACGACTACAATGTAATCGGCTGCGCCGTGCGCAACCGCAGGTGATGCGTGTGCGGTATGTGTCATAAGGGTTAAAGAAATTTAGCACTGTCAGCATAACCGGCAAATAAAATCTAGCAGTTGCCCCGAATGCCTTCGTGCGGCAAAATTATATTTCATGGTTCGTCCGCCCACAGAATTGGGTTCCCTGCGTTTCAGCCGCCTTGAAAAAGAGCGGCTGTTGCTTGCGCTTGCCTTTTCCTTGCTCGCGCACTTGGGCGTCTGGGGCGGTTACGAGGCGGAAAAAAAAACTCACTGGCTGAAAAAACTTTTTCCGCCTGCGCATCATCGGTTGGTGGCTTTGCCGCCCAAACAGTTGGCACAAAATATTGACCCGACGATTTTTCTCGACGTGTCGGAAGCGTCCGCCGACGCGCCGAAACAGGCGAAGTATTATTCCGATAAAAATTCGCGCGCGGCCAATTCGGACGCAAAGCTAGATTCCAATCAGCCGAAGTTAGACGGCAAACAGAAGTTCATGCCCAAGACCGAAGACGCGCCGCGCCCGACCAAAGCGAAGCCCGTCACGCCCACACCGCCACA
>Ga0208872_1000799_pt1 | contig 21176 bp, 19 predicted proteins | sample CryBogCBH12Aug08_FD_185508 | JGI IMG/M metagenome (GOLD analysis project Ga0208872, IMG submission 185508) | Freshwater microbial communities from Crystal Bog, Wisconsin, USA - CBH12Aug08 (SPAdes) | ecosystem: Environmental > Aquatic > Freshwater > Lake | place: Crystal Bog, Wisconsin, USA...
CGAGTTTGTTACGCACCGACGGTGCACGCGTGGTGGTGGAGCCCGCGTCAGAACCGCTCGGTGCACGCATCCGCAAGGCCAAGATGGAGAAGATCCCTTACGTCTTGGTGGTCGGTGACGACGATGTCACCTCCGGCACGATCGGCATCAACTCACGAGGGAGTAACGATCCCGAACGTGGCGTGTCGCTCGATGACTTCCGACACCGATTCGCGAACGAAGTCGCGAGTCACGGGCGACCCGAGGAGTAATGCCGCTCGATCGGTTCTCGGCCGCGTGGCGTGAGTCCTACATCGTTGAAGCGACTGAGCGCGCGCGAACGGGCAACGGTGGCACATGCGTCTTCTGCCGGTTGGCTCGAGAAGACGTCTCGGTGGAATCTGGTGTCCTGTGCGTGACGCCGTGGTCCTTTGTCTGCCTCAACGCCTTTCCCTACGGCTCGGGCCACTTGTTGGTTCTGCCCCGTCGGCACGTGGCGGGTCTCGATGAGCTCACTGCTGAAGAGTCTGACGATTTGTTCCGCACGGTGCGCGCCACCGCTTCGGCACTGACGCGCGCGTACCGGCCCGACGGTATGAACGTCGGCATGAATCTCGGGAGTGCCGGCGGAGCCGGTATCCCCGGACACCTCCACGCCCACGCGTTGCCTCGATGGCACGGTGACACCAACTTCATGACGTCTCTCGCAGAAACCCGTGTTTTACCGGAATCTCTCGCCTCCACGTGGTCCAAAGTGCACAGCGTCTGGGACGTACCCAAGAACCCCGATGATGCTCAGTAGACTCTTCGAAACGGGCGAGGGGCTCGTGCGGAGGGTTCATGTTTGACGGAAAGTTCCGGCAGTCGGTTGACGCCCGTACGGCGCCAGTCGGGCAGGCCCTCGTCCGTGCGGGATTTTCTGCGGACGTGCTCACGGCATCGGGACTGGTCTTCGCCTGTGCCACCGCGTGGGCGATTGGCACCGGACATCACCACCTCGCGATTCTGTTGCTCATTCTCACGGGTGCCCACGACTTACTCGATGGTCCCGTCGCCAAAGCGTCGAAGACCGCGTCCAAGCGAGGAAGTTTCTTCGATTCCGTCATCGACCGTTTGTCCGACGGGGTTCTACTCGGAGGCGTCGCGTATTTCTTGATTGCCCAGCACCGAGGCGAATTGGCATTACTGCCGTTCGCGATCATGACGACGACGTTCATGATTTCCTACGAACGTTCCAAGGCTGAAAGTTTGGGGCTCGCGGCTAAGGGCGGCTTAATGGAACGCGCGGAGCGAATGATCGTTCTCGGTGTGACGTTGATCGCGCCGGTCTTGTTCGTTCCCGTTCTGTGGGCCCTTCTCGTACTCACGGCCGCGACCGCCGCCGGTCGATTCCGACGAGTGTGGATTGCCGCCGGTCGGATCACGGCGCCGTCGATGCCCTCAGCGGAGGCCGAGGTTCCCGGCGAGCCGACGGTTGTTGCGACGCGCCGCCGACACGTGCACGAACGTTTTCGGGGTCGCGGCTTTAGTCGGTCCCTGCGTCCCTGATCGTGGCGAGTTTCTCGCCGCGCGTGGGTCTTTTCAAGGGGCTCGGGGGCGTTCTCGAAATCCTGCCGGAGCGCTTTGATTCGTGGGCGGCGTCACATATTGCGACCAATGTTGGTCGCCTGACGACGGGCTCTCGAGACAACCTGCGTGACAATCTTCGTCGAGCTCTTTCGACGTCTGACCTCACGGTCACCGACGAACTGCTCGAGCGAATGGTGGATCGTGCTTTCGCTAGTTACGGGCAGTACTGGGCCGAGGGCGCGAAACTTCCCGCCTTGTCCACGAACGCGATGGCCAGTCGCTTCGTTATCTCCGAGGGCCTCGAGGGATTACAGCGGGCGCACGCGGCGGGCAATGGCGTAGTGGTCGCATTGCCGCACGTGGGTTCGTGGGAATGGGGCGGAGCATTTTTGGCCCACATCGGTATGCCGATGACGGCCGTCGCGGAAGCGCTGGAACCGCCCGAACTCTTCGCGTGGTTTCGTGAGAAACGTCAGTCCATCGGCATCGAGATTGAACCGTTAGACGAGAACGCCGGCACGGTGCTTCTGTCGACGTTGCGCGCGGGTGGTGTCGTTGGATTGTTGTGCGACCGCGACCTGCAGGGCAACGGCATTGAAGTGGAATTCTTTGGCGAGACGGTGACGATGCCCGCGGGACCCGCCACCCTGTCGCTGCGGACGGGGGCCACCTTGGTAGCGGCGGCGTGTTACGCGGGTCCCCTTCGAGGGCATCACGCCGTGATCACCCCACCCATCGATACGGCGCGACACGGCAAGATGCGTGAAGACGTCCAGCGGGTGACGCAACTCGTGGCGCGCGAATTGGAGCATCTGATCCGCCGGGCCCCCGAACAGTGGCACGTCTTAGAACGCCGCTTCGAGGCTTCCGCGCGTTGAGTGTTCGCCGGGTCGCTCTGATATCGCCCTACGCCCTCAGCGTGTTTGGGGGTGTGCAAGAACAGGTGCTCGCCATGAGTCGTGAACTCGAGCGGCGTGGCGTGTCCGTTCTAGTGGTGACCCCGGATGTGTCCGACGAGGCTGACTACGACACGCCGGCCACGGTGCAGCATTTCGGCGCACTCGCGTCCGTGCCGGCGAACGGCTCGCGGGCGCCGCTCACCTTGTCGCTGGCCGCCTCGGGTCGCGCCCGTCAAGCGGTGCGTTCTTTCGCGCCCGACGTGGTGCACTTCCACGAGCCGTTCGCGCCGGTTCTCGGATACCGCACGCTCACGGCCCACGAGTACCCGTCGGTCGCGACGTTCCATCGTGGCGGCGGGGGACCCGCCTATTCACTTACCGCACCATTGCTTCGACGACTCGCTCGTGGCGTCGACGTATCGGCCGCCGTCTCGTTGTCCGCCGCGGCGACGGTGCGTGACGGCGTTGGTATTTCAGCTCGCGTTCTCTTCAACGGGTTTGAAACCGAGCGTTTTCGTTCATTTCCCAGGGAGCGAGGAGCGTCGCCCGTCATTTTTTACGTGGGTCGCCTCGAGGAGCGCAAGGGTGTGGCGACATTGGTCGCCGCCGCTACCGAGCACCAACGTCGAGGTGGAGTCCCGTGGCGCGTCATCGTTGCCGGCGACGGACCGCTGCGAGCGGAATTAGAGCGAAGCGACGCGAGTACTCACGCGGTGGAATTCGTGGGCGCGATCTCCGAGCGAGACAAGCGCCAATGGCAACGACGTAGCGACGTCTGTGTGGCCCCATCGCTCCGTGGCGAGAGTTTCGGACTGGTTGTACTCGAGGCCATGGCGAGTGAATCACGGGCGGTTGTCGCCGACATTGACGGATATCGCGACGCGGCCGCCGGACACGCGGTGTTGTTTACACCCGGCGACTCCGCGTCCCTGCATGACGCCATCGAAGAAGCACTGGTTCCGAACGACCCCGCGATCGCCGCGGCGCGCGCCCACGCGGAGACGTGGTCGATGGCGAAGCTGGTTGATGAGTACCTGGATTTGTACGCGCAAGCACACGTGGCGGCGGGTCGGTCGCGGTAGCCTGAGCGGGTGACTGCCACCAAACGACGCGCTCCCCGCCGGAATTCGTCGCGAGATCGCGCTCCGCGCCACGTGGAGCCCGTGCTGGATCCGACGTGGCAGAGTCCCTACGCTCCTTCCGCGGAAGAGCGCGAGGAGAACCGCACGGCCGTCCGCGTGGATTTCTGGCGACGCCGGCGACTGGGTTTGCTCGGAGTCGGGTTCGCCGCGACCGTCGCGGTGATCGTGCTCGGTGCCGTCGTGTCGATCGCCGTCGGGGTACTCGGACTGGTGGTTGCCGTCATCGTGGGCGGAGCGCTCTACGGCGTCCTCGAAATGCGGTGTCGGAGCCTCGAAAACGCGTCTATGGACCTTGCGGAGCGCCTGCGAGCGTCGTTCACTCCCGCCGGCACAGCGAAGGACGTCCAGCGACTGGCGACTGTCGTCGACCGACTCAGCGCCACTTTCGGGCTCAATGACGTGCGCCCTCTGGTCGTCAGCGACGAAGGATTCAACGCCGCACTCGTCGCGAACGTGGACGGTTTTGATCTCCTCGTAACGAGTGCCCTCATGCACGAATTCGAGCTCATCGAGCTCGAGGGCGTCATCGCACATTTGATGGCTCGTCAGCGACTGGGCGCGCTCGAGCGACAGGCCGCAGCCTCCGTCGCGGGTCTCGACGTGACCGCCTCACAGATTCTCGCCGGCAAGGGCCTGGCGTATCGAGCCGACGAGGTGGCAGCCGCGGCCATCCGCTACCCGAACGGACTCGCCCAGGCGCTGGCGCGTTGTGCGCACCACCACGTGAGCAATGAGTCCTACTTCTCCTCCAGCGCGTACCCGCTGACACGATGGATCTGGTTCGATCAGTTCGCTGACCGTCCGACCAACGTCACCAAGGACATCGACGACGCGTCGGTACGCTCACGGGCGTTAGTTGAGTGGTGAGGCCCCAGTAGGCTGGGGTCATGGCACATGGTGAAAATTCTTCGGTAATCGGCACGGCCCGCGTGAAGCGTGGTTTGGCGGACATGTTGCGCGGTGGCGTGATTATGGATGTGGTGAATCCTGAGCAGGCCAAGATCGCCGAAGATTCAGGGGCCGTCGCCGTGATGGCGCTCGAGCGCGTTCCTGCGGACATCCGTCGTGACGGTGGCGTGGCTCGCATGAGCGACCCCCAGATGATTCGCGAGATTCAGGCCACCGTGACTATTCCGGTCATGGCGAAAGCCCGTATCGGACATTTCGCTGAGGCGCAGATTCTGCAGTCACTGGACGTGGACTACATCGACGAATCCGAAGTTCTCACGCCGGCCGATGAGACGAATCACATTGACAAGTGGGCCTTTACGGTCCCCTTCGTCTGCGGAGCTACGAATCTGGGTGAAGCGCTGCGCCGCATTGGCGAAGGAGCGTGCATGATTCGCTCCAAGGGTGAAGCGGGCACCGGAAACATCGTCGAGGCCGTGCGTCACTTGCGCACCATCAACCAGCAGATTCGCCGATTGCAGTCCGCTGATGCTGCCGAACTCTTTGCTCTGGCTAAGGACTTGCAAGCACCACTGCCACTCGTTGAGGAAGTAGCGGCGCTCGGTGAACTGCCGGTGCCGATGTTCTGCGCCGGTGGCATTTCGACACCGGCTGATGCGTCGTTGGTCATGCAATTGGGCGCGCAGTCCGTCTTCGTGGGCTCGGGGATTTTCAAGAGCGAAGATCCCGAGCGCATGGCTCGGGCCATTGTCGAGGCGACCACGCACTATCAGGACGCCGCCATCGTCGCGAAGGTGTCCACCGGCCTCGGGGCCGCGATGAAGGGTGCCGAGACGGCCACTCTGGAGCAGCGTTTGGCCGAGCGCGGCTGGTAGTGCCGCTCGTCGGCGTCCTCGCCCTTCAAGGTGACTTTCGCGAACACGTCGCGGCGCTGCAACGCGTCGGTGCCGACGTCTCGACCGTGCGAACGGTGGAGCAACTCCACGCGGTCGACGCACTCGTCATTCCCGGTGGCGAATCCACCGCGATCTCGCACCTGCTCACGACGTCGGGTTTGCGCGAGGTTCTCGCGACCCGACTGAAAGAACAACTGCCGGTCTTCGGCACGTGCGCGGGCCTCATTCTGCTGTCGTCGCACATCGCTGACGGGCGAAGCGATCAGTGGAGTTTCAGCGCTCTCGACGTCTCGGTGCGACGCAACGGATACGGACGACAAGTGGCCTCCTTTGAAGTTCCCCTCGCCGTTGTGGGAGTTGGTGAGGTACCGGGCGTCTTTATTCGCGCCCCGCGCATCGATGCCGTCGGAGATGACGTGGAGGTGTTGTCGAGTCTTGATCACGGTCACGGGGAACACCCCGTTTTCGTTCGACAGGGCAGCGCGTGGGGGTGCTCCTTTCACCCGGAACTCACCAGTTCGGACGCGATCCACGAACTGTTCGTTCGATCGATCTCTACCTGATTGAGTAGGATGATCGCGCCCCACGGGGCGGGAGGAATGATGTCCGGCCACTCTAAATGGGCAACCACAAAGCACCGTAAGGGTGCCAAAGACCAAGCGCGAGCCAAGCAGTTCGCCAAACTCATTCGTCAAGTGGAAGTCGCCGCGCGCGAAGGTGGCGGCGATCCCGCCGCCAATGCCTCGTTGCGCACGATGTTCCAAAAAGCTCGAGAGGCCTCCGTGCCGATCGACACGATCGAGCGAGCCATCAAGCGTGGTACGGGCGAGCTGGAAGGCGTTCGCTACGAATCAGTGAGCTACGAGGGCTACGCGTCAGGTGGGGTGGCCGTGATTGTGGAGACTTTGACCGACAATCGCAACCGCACGAGCGCGGAGATCAAGAACATTTTCTCGAAGAATGGCGGCGACATCGCGACTCCGGGAGCCGTGTCCTGGCAATTCGACCGCAAAGGCTCGATCGAGGTCCCCGGCACGCTGGACGAGGACCAATTGCTCGAATGGGTGATGGAAGCCGGGGGCGAGAACTTGTCATCGAATGGTGAGAACTTCATCGTCACCACCGATCCCCACGAAGTGGGAGCCGTACGCGACGCTCTGGAGGCTTTTGGCGTGCACGCGATCAGCGCCGACTTGGTGCTCGTGCCGCAGAACGTCATTGCCGTAACCGAAGCGGCCGAATCCAAAAAGATTCTGCGTTTGATGCACGCCATCGACGATCATGACGACGTGCAGAACGTGTACGCCAACTTCGATATTCCTGACGACTTATTGGCGGCTTACGAAGACTGATCTCGGGTCGTCGGACGGTTAGTATCGAACACGTGTTCGTACTCGGCATCGATCCCGGCCTCACGAGATGTGGCTTTGGGGTGATTGAAGGTTCCCTCGAGAATGTAGAGAGCTTCACGGCTCTGCGTGCCGGTGTTCTCGAGAGTCCGGCCGAATGGCCCGTGGAACGTCGTTTGGCGAACCTGCTCGTCGACCTTCGTGAATTGATGGCTGACGTGCGACCCGATGTCGTCGTGGTGGAGCGGGTCTTCTTTCAACGCAACGCTCGAACCGCGATCTCGGTGGCGCAAGCCAGCGGGATCGCCATCGGCCTGGCCGGTGACGTAGGTGCTCCTGTGCGGCAATTCACGGCTCAGGAAGTCAAACTCGCGGTGACCGGCTACGGCGCGGCGGACAAGGCGCAGGTGCAATCCATGGTGGCCCGTCATTGTCGACTCGAGACAATTCCGGAGCCTGCGGACGCGGCGGACGCGTTGGGGCTCGCCATTACCTACTTGATGACCGCCCGTACCGAACAACGACTTGGTCTGGAGACGGCGTCGTGATCGGTTGGCTGCGCGGCGACGTGCGATCGGTGGCGCCCAATGGTGAGCTGATTATCGATGTGGGGGGCGTGGGCTACCTCGTTCACGTTCCTTCTCGGACCACGGAGTCTCTCAACGTCGGAACCGATGTCGAACTGTTTGTCCATACGAATGTCCGTGACGACGCGATCGTTCTCTACGGATTCTTCACGACGGACGAAAAGGACACCTTCTCATTTCTCCTCGCGACGCCCGGCGTCGGACCCTCGACCGCCATGGGTGCATTGTCCGCGATGACGCCGGGGGAGCTGGCTGCGGCAATCGCGGCTGAGGACGTCACGACTCTGGCCAAGATTCCCGGCATCGGTAAGAAGACGGCCTCGAGATTGGTCTTGGAACTCAACGGAAAGCTGCCGTCACTCGACACACTGTCCGAGCGGACGGTCGAGGAAACCTTGAGCGGTGACGTGGCGGTGGCGTTGCGGCAGTTGGGCTACAGCGCGGGGGAAATCCGTGACGCTCTGGCCGGCGTGGAGCTGCCGGACGACGATGCGGGGGCGCTTCGTGTGGCGCTGCGACAATTGGGTCGACAATGAGTCGTCGTGAGAGTCCCTTGACCCCGGCCCCAGGCGTGGTGGTTCCGGCGGTTCTCAATGAGACCGAGCGTCGAGAAGAAGTCACTCTCCGGCCGCGAGAGTTGGGCGAATTCATCGGGCAGAGCGAACTCGTCGGCCACCTGAAAATTGTGCTGGCGGCGGCGCGCGAGAGAAATCAGCCCAGTGATCACTTGTTGTTCGCTGGCCCGCCGGGTCTCGGCAAAACGTCATTGGCAGCGATTGTGGCGAGCGAAATGGGCGTGGCTCTTCGGATCACGTCAGGCCCGGTGATGTCGAGACCGGGTGATCTCGCGGCCCTCTTGACCGACTTGCAAGAGGGAGAGGTCCTCTTCATCGACGAAATCCACCGCCTGCACCGATCGGTCGAAGAAGTCCTGTATCCGGCGATGGAGGATCGCCGTCTTGACGTGATGATTGGACGTGGACCGTCGGCCCGCTCGGTTCGCCTCGAATTGCCGTCGTTCACGTTGGTTGGTGCCACGACGCGTACCGGACTGGTCGCCGCCCCTTTGCGAGATCGCTTTGGCTTCGTTGGTCGACTGGATCTGTATGACGACGATGATTTGGCGGAAATTGTCCGCCGGTCGGCCGGACTTCTTGGGGTGGAGATTGATGACGGCGGCGCTCGGGAAGTGGCGCGACGGAGCCGCGGAACGCCGCGGATCGCGAATCGTTTACTGCGTCGCGTTCGCGACGTCGCCCAAGTCGAGGGCACCTCGGTGTTAACAACCGAAGTGGCCCGACGAGCGCTACTTCTCTTTGGGGTCGACGAGAGGGGCCTCGACAAGGTCGATCGTCGAATTCTGGGCTTGCTGTGCGAGCAATTTCGAGGTCAGCCGGTGGGCTTGGTGACGTTGGCGCACGCCTGCGGTGAAGAGCCGGCCACTATTGAAGAGGCTTATGAGCCGTACCTCATCCGCGAGGGTTTACTGATCCGCACGCCGCGAGGCCGCGTGGCGACGCAGAGGGCGTACGAACACTTATCGTTACCCGCTCCCGGTGGTGGGCTGCTTTAGCGTCGGGGGGCTGATCTACTAGGGTTCTTTGGACCATACGAAGGACGAATGAATGATTTACGCCGTTTCGACGCTGCTTCTCGCGGCCGCCAAGGCCAAGACAAATTCCGCGTCGTACATCATCTTCATCTACATCGCACTTTTTGGTGCTTTCTACTTCTTTTATCTTCGACCCCGTAGCAAGAAGACGCGAGCCCAGCGAGCTACCAACAGCATGGTTGAGGTGGGCGATCGCGCCCAAACAATTGGCGGCATCGTGGGCGAAGTCACGAAGATCGACGGAGACACGATCACGTTGCGCTCGTCCAGCGGACACGAAATGGACTTTGTTCGTCGGGCCATTGCCCAAAGATTGCCTGCCCCCTTTGACGATGTCATCTCTGATGACCCCAACGCGGGCAGTGAGGATACGGAACAGGAGGAGGGTCACTGATGGCCGTGCGCTCCAATGCTCGTCGGTCGATGATGATCAGCTTGGTCCTCGTGATTGTCATTTCGATCGCGTCACTGTCGGCAACGCTGCTCGCTGGCTGGAAGCCCAAGCTGGGTCTTGACTTGGCCGGTGGACTTTCGGTTGTTTACAAGCCTGCCCACAAGGTTTCGCAAGCAGATCTTCAGACTGCGGCCGACATCATCACGAACCGCATCGACGGATTCGGTGTTTCGGGTGCTCAGGTCAACATTCAGGGCAACACCATCGTTGTATCGGCCCCGGGTGTGACGAACGCTCGACAGGTGCTGCAATCGATCTCGCAGACTGGTCAGCTGCTCTTCCGTCCGGTCGAATGTCTCGCCACGATCCCGGCCACGGCCACCAAGACGACGTACGTGGCCACTCTGCCCTCGTGTAACTCGGCCACGGCCACGACGGCACAGTTCGCGATGTACTACTACAACCACCAGAATTTGTCTCCTCCGGTTGACCCGACCTTTACGAACCTCAAATCCACACCGCCGCTGCTCGACCTTGCGTCCCAGCGCGTTCTGCTTCCTCTCGCCGGCAGCCCGACCCAGCGTTACGTCCTCGGTCCGGCACCCCTCACCGGTACGGCGATCGCGAGTGCGAGTGCGGGTCAAAGCCAGATTGGCCAGTGGGAAGTGAATTACTCGCTGACCTCCGCGGGGAGCGCGGAGTGGGACGCGTTGGCTCAGTCCAGTTTCCACACCTACGTCGCGATCGAGCTCGATGGTGTCGTGCAGTCAGCACCGATCATCCAACCCGACCAGGCGACCTTCACGAGTTTCGGTGGATCGGGAACTATCTCGGGCAATTTCACCGAAACCCAAGCCAAGGCGCTCGCGAACATCATGCAGTACGGCGCGCTGCCCGTGAAGCTCATCCAGCTCACGACTCAGACCGTGTCCCCGAGCCTCGGTCACAGCGCTCTCGTGGCGGGTCTCGGCGCCGGTCTGGTGGGTTTGGCCCTCGTTTTGTTGTACACGATCGTGTACTACCGAGGACTGGGTCTCGTGATTGTCCTCGGTCTGACCCTGACGGCGGCGCTGCTGTGGGCCATTATTTCGGCACTGGCGCACACGGCGATCGCGCCGAGTTTTGACTTGGCGGGTGTCACCGGATTGATTGTGTCGATCGGTATCACCGTTGACAGTTACATCGTGTATTTCGAACGATTAAAAGATGAAACGAGAGCGGGACGAACGCTGCGAACGTCGGTGGACCGAGGCTTCAAGTCGGCCTGGCGCACGGTGTTGGCGGCGGACTTCGTGAGTCTGCTCGCGGCGGGATTGCTGTACCTAATTGCCGTCGGATCGGTGCGAGGCTTCGCGTTCTTCCTCGGCCTGTCCACCCTGATGGACATCTTCTTTACGTGGTACTTCACGCGTCCGATCGTGACCTTGCTGGGTCGACGCGCGGGAGCCAATCCTTCGTCGGCGATGTCACTCGCCGCGGGTGTGGGCACCCAGTACGCGACTGACGGGGGAGACTCCAATGACTGACCAGACTGTTCTCGAACCGGAATCGCCGGAGGAGACGGAGCATTTGGGGGCTTTCGCACGATTGAACCGTGGGCTCACGCACATTGACTTCGTCGGTCGTCGCAAGACGTGGTTCACCATCTCCGCGATCATCATCGTGGCGGGCATCCTGTCCCTCGGCATTCGCGGCCTGAACCTCGGCATCGACTTCAAGGGTGGCGACTCGTGGGAAGTCCTCGCGCACAACGTCACACAGCAAGAGGCGTACAACACCGTCGTTGACGCGGGATTGAAAGATCCTGTCGTGTCCATCCTGGGCGGCAAGACCATTCACGTGGAGGCCAACCTCAACGGGATGACCCAGGCAAACCAGAACAAGACGATCAACGAAGTGTCCGCGGCGCTCGCAAAATTGGCGAACACCACGGTCGACCAAGTCTCCGTGTCAACGGTCGGTCCGACGTGGGGAGGCCAGGTCACTGATCGAGCCCTCGAGGCACTCTTGGCCTTCTTTGTGGCTGTAGTGATCTACATCAGTTTCCGGTTCGAGCCGAAGATGGCCCTCGCAGCTTTCCTCGCGATGCTGCACGACCTGCTGGTGACGATCGGCGTGTACTCATTGTTCGGGTTCCAGGTCACACCGGACACGGTCATTGCGGTGCTCACGATTCTCGGTTACTCCTTGTACGACACGGTGGTCGTTTTCGACCGCGTGCGCGACAACTCACGTGGGATCATGAACGCCGGAACACTGACGTACTCCGACATGGTCAACTTGTCGATGAATCAGACGTTGGCGCGCTCGATCAACACCTCCCTCGTGGCGATTCTGCCCGTGCTGTCAGTGCTCCTGGTCGGCGCCGAACTTCTCGGTGCGACGACCCTGCAGGACTACGGTCTCGCCCTGTTCGTCGGTCTCTTGAGTGGTGCCTACTCGTCGCTGTTCATCGCGGCGCCCATCTTGGCCATCTTGAAAGAGCGTGAGCCCCGCTTCCGCGATCTGCGTAAGAAGATCGAGTCTCGCGAGGCACGAGCGGTGATCACACCGGCGGCCGCAGCGTCGTTGTCGTCCGATCGAGTGACGGCGACGAGGGCACGCGTGAACGCGGCGGCGAACGCCAAGGTCATCGAAGCAAAGCCTCGAAAGCAAAAGCGCAAGTAGCGGCCGGTAGGCTGACGAGATGGTCAGCCTCGTGGCCCGTGGATCGGACGGGAACGCACTCGCGTCCCTGCTCGCCCCGCTGACCGCCACTTTCCGTCAACATCACCCCGATGGTGACGTTGATTTGGTGCAGCGGGCGGGGCTGGCGGCCATAGAAGCGCACGATCAACAACTCCGTCGAACTGGCGAGCCGTACGTCACACACCCCATTGCCGTAGCCCAGATTGTCGCTGATTTGGGGCTCGACGAGGCGACGATTGCAGGTGCCCTGTTGCATGACGCGGTGGAAGACACGGGAATGACCGTGTCGTTCATCGCTTCTGAATTTGGCGAGAATATCGCGCGAGTCGTCGATGGCGTGACGAAACTGGACCGCCTGGAATTCGACTCGAAGGAAGCGCAACAGGCCGCCACCATTCGCAAGATGTTCATCGCCATGGCTCAGGACTGGCGCGTTCTCCTCATCAAGTTGGCTGACCGCCTGCACAACATGCGCACAATCTCGGTCATGCCAATAGCGAAGCAGCGTGCCATTGCTCAAGAGACCTTGGACGTGTACGCGCCGCTCGCCCACCGCCTTGGTGTGCAGCAGGTCAAGTGGCAGCTCGAGGATTTGTGCTTTGCGACGTTGCACCCGAAGCGTTACGCGGAAATTGAACAGATGGTCGCCTCACGCGCACCCGAGCGTGAGGAATACGTGGCGCAGGTGATGGAGATGTTGCGCGAAAAGGTCCTCGCGATGGGCATCACCGCAGACGTGAGAGGACGCCCGAAGCACCTGTGGAGCATCTACGAAAAGATGGTGGTCAACGGCAAAGAGTTCGATGAGATCTTCGACCTCGTGGGACTTCGTGTCATCGTGGAAGAAGAACGGGACTGCTGGGCGGTCCTCGGAGCAATTCACGCACTCTGGCCGCCGGTGCAGGGCCGATTTAAGGACTACATCAACTCTCCGAAATTCAATCTCTACCAATCACTTCACACCACGGTCATTGGCCCCCGCGGCAAGAGCGTCGAAGTGCAGGTGCGCACGCAGGAGATGCACCGCCGGGCGGAGTTCGGTATCGCGGCGCACTGGGGATACAAAGAAAAGGCATCACCTTCGGAGATTGCCTGGATGCAGCGGATTGCCGACGTCGATGAAGAAGAGCACGACCCGATCGCCTTTCTGGAGGCTCTCAAGCTCGACCTCGGGCAAGACGAGGTGTACGTGTTTACGCCGAAGGGTCGCGTGATCCCGCTCGTTTCCGGCGCGACACCGATCGATTTCGCCTACGCCATCCACACGGAAGTCGGACATCGGTGCGTGGGGGCCAAGGTCAATGGTCGCCTCGTGCCACTCGATACTGTCCTCAATTCGGCGGATGTCGTGGAAATTGTGACCAACAAGGCGGAGTCCGCGAGTCCGTCGCGCGACTGGCTCACCATCGCGGTGTCGTCGCGGGCAAAGTCAAAGATTCGCCAGTGGTTTCAGCGTGAACGTCGTGAAGACGCCATCGAGATGGGTCGAGAAGACCTCACGAAGACATTGCGTCGCGAAGGAATGCCTATCCACACGTCCATGAGCTCTTCGGCTCTGGCGTCGGTGGCCAAGGCGCTCAACATGGACGACGTCGACAGTTTGCTCATGGCGATCGGTGGGGGCCAGATCTCAGCGGTGTCGATCGTTCAACGTCTCGAACGTGAAATGCGAGGTGGTGAGGCCGAGCAATTGCCGACCACCGTGACGAAGGCACCGCGTGCGGGACGAGCCACCAGTCGTACGGCGAGTGTGTACGTCGAAGGTCTGGATGACGTCATGGTGCACCTGGCGCGGTGCTGTTCACCGGTGCCGGGAGATCAGATTATGGGTTTTGTGACGCAGGGCCGAGGCGTGTCGGTGCACCGAACTGATTGCTCGAACGCCGTGGCCCTCGCGGGTCGACTCGGGGACCGAATCATTGACGTCGAGTGGGATGGATCGAGTCGTGGGGTCTACCGCGCCACGCTCGAGATCTTGGCCTTCGATAGGTCGCGACTCCTCTTTGACGTGTCGCGCGTCGTAGCGGAATATCACTTGAACATCGTGTCCTCGCACTCGGCGACTTCCAGTGACCGTATTGTGCGCATGACCTTTGACGTTGAATTGGCCGATCCCGCCCACCTCGCGAGCCTGTTGGTGGCGATTAAGGGCGTCGACGGAGTCTTTGACGCGTTCCGACAATTACCCGGCCGAAAGACATCATCGTGAGTGACCCCACCCCCATCAACGCACCCATTGGCACGCGCGACATTCTGCCCGGTGAGTCTGAGCACTTCGCGACGTTGGTGGCGACGTTTGCCACATTGGCCCAACGGTACGGATTCGGTCTCGCGCTGACGCCCCTGTTTGAGGACGTGGGTGTCTTTAACCGCGGGATCGGTGAAGATAGCGACGTCGCGCGCAAGGAGATGTACGTCTTCGAGGATCGTGGTGGGCGGACGTACGCCCTTCGACCTGAAGGTACGGCGTCCATCGTTCGCGCGTTCGTTCAACACCACCCGACCACCCCGTGGAAGGTCTGGTACATCACACCCGCGTTTCGCTACGAACGCCCCCAGGCCGGTCGCTATCGCCAGCACCATCAGTTGGGTGTCGAAGCCCTCGGTACAGACGATCCCTACCTCGACGTCGAGGTCATCGCCCTCGCGTGGCGTTTCTACGAGCACCTCGGTCTTCGCCAGGTTCGCTTGCACATCAATTCCATGGGGCACGCCGAGTGCCGAGCGATCTATCTGACCCAGCTCTCCGCACACCTCAGCGAGCACAGCGCCTCGTTGTGTGATGAGCACCGCGACGGGTGGTCGCGTAATCCTTTGCGTGTCCTCGACTGCAAGAAAGAAGCGTGCGTCGCGGTGACCGACGCCGGACCGATGCTGGTGAACTTCCTCTGTGAGGACTGTCGTGAGCACTTCGCGACAGTGACCGCCGGACTGGACGCCATCGGGATCCCGTGGCTCGCGAATCCACGATTGGTGCGAGGCTTCGACTACTACACGAGAACGACCTTTGAATTCGTAGCCGAGGCGCTCGGTAGTGCTCAAAACGCCGTTGGCGGCGGGGGCCGTTACGACAAGTTGGCCGAACAATTGGGAGGCGAACCCACGAGCGGCATTGGTTTTGGCAGCGGTATCGAGCGACTCCTGTTGGCGCTGGAGGCCGAAAAGGTCGTGCTCACGTCCACGGGACTGGACGCTTTTGTGGTTGACACCACTGGGGGAGCTGTGGCCCTGGAACTGGTGGAACGCTTACGGGCCGCGGGCCTGTCGGTTGACCGCTCGTACGACCAGCGTTCCATGAAGTCACAAATGAAGCAGGCGGATCGTTCCGGTGCCGCCGTGGCACTTCTCGTGGGACCATCAGAGCGCGAGTCCGGCACGGTTACGATAAGGGACCTGCGCAACAGCGACGTTGCCGATCGTCAGCAGTCCGTGACGCTCGCCGACGTCGTGGCGTCGGTCCGGGACTACACGAACAAGGCGAAGTGACTATGTCGACCAATTACGAAGCCACGAGCCTTCGCGACTCACTGTGTGCATCGGTGTCGGTGGCGCACGTGGGACAACGGCTCACCGTCTGCGGCTGGGTAGCGAAGCGTCGGGAACACGGCGAACACCTCGCGTTCATCGATATTCGCGACCGGTCCGGGGTTCTCCAAGCGGTCGTTGACGGCACGGTGGACGTGCGCAACGAGTACGTCGTGCGCGTGACGGGAACCGTGTCGCGCCGACCCGAGGGTACGGTCAACGACAAGCTGACGACCGGCGAAGTGGAGCTAACGGAGTGCATGGTGGAGATCCTCGCCACCGCGGAAGCGCCGCCGTTCCAACTGGATGACCGTGTCGACATTGACGAACAGGTGCGACTCCGTCACCGGTATTTGGACTTGCGGCGCGAGCAGATGCAGAGGAACCTCCGACTTCGCGCCAAGGTCAACGCGGCCCTACGCGCCGCCATGGACCGTCAAGGTTTCTGTGAGGTTGAAACTCCCTTGCTGTGGGCGCCCACGCCCGAGGGTTCACGGGAGTTCGTCGTCCCTTCCCGCCTCCACCACGGCGAATTCTACGTCCTCCCTCAGAGCCCGCAGATCGCGAAGCAGCTCTTGATGGTGGGGGGCTTTGATCGCTATTACCAAATCGCCCGCTGCATGCGTGACGAAGATCTTCGCGCCGATCGCCAGTTTGAGTTCACGCAGCTCGACTTGGAGGCGAGTTTCGTGAGCCAAATCGACATTTTGGAGTTCGTGTCGCAGGCTGTTCTCGACGCCGCCGAAGTGGCGACGGGGGAGCGACCGTCCACGATCGACACGATGACCTGGGCGGAAGCGATGGATCGCTACGGTGTCGATAAGCCGGACTTGCGTTTCGGTATGACTCTGCAGGATTTGTCTGATGTGTTCGCCGGCACCGACGTCAAGGCATTCAGTGCACCGACCATTAAGGCCATGCGGGTGCCTCAGGGCGCCGAATTTACGCGCAGCCGTCTCGATGCCTTGACGGATCGAGCCAAGGGTCTGGGCGCCAAGGGCCTCGCGTGGTTCCGCATCACCGCCGACGGCGTGGACTCACCCCTGGACCGGTTCTTGTCCGATCACGAGCGAGACGCGATTCGACGAGTCGATGACGCGCAGCCGGGCGACTTGGTCTTGATCGTCGCTGATGAGTACCTTCTCGCGTGCAAGGTTCTCGGCGCACTACGAGTGGAGTTGGGCTCGCCGCCGGTGAGTCAAGGACCCCACCGTTACGTGTGGGTCACCGAATTTCCGATGTACGAAGGACTGGACGATGACGGAAACCCCGTGGCCGCGCACCACCCCTTCACCATGCCGCATCCGGATGACATCGAACTGATGGCCACTGATCCCTTGGCCGTGCGATCGCAGGCGTACGACCTCGTGCTGAATGGCTGGGAGCTCGGAAGTGGATCCGTTCGTATCCATCGCGCCGATATTCAGTCCCAGGTCTTCGCCACTCTCGGCATCACGCCCGAAGAGGCGGAGAATCGTTTCGGCTTCTTGTTAGGTGCCTTTAAGTACGGGGCGCCACCGCACGCCGGGTTTGCTTTCGGCATCGACCGCCTCGTCGCCATCTTTGCGGGCGAAGAGAACATCCGTGAAGTCATCGCCTTCCCGAAGACGCAGTCCGGTGCAGACCTGATGACCGGCGCGCCAAAGTCCATCCCCGATAAGCAGCTCAAGGAACTCCACCTCAAGCCCGTGAAGGGGGCGTGAGCCACGTCACTCTTTGACGAAGCTGCCGCCTCGCGTTTGGCCCAGGTGGCTCCGCTGGCTGAATTGATCAGGCCGCGGACGATCGACGACGTGGTTGGTCAGGACCATCTGGTCGGTCCCGATGGACCGCTGCGCAAGATGGCCCAGTCCGGACAACTTCGGTCCATGATCTTCTGGGGACCGGCCGGTACCGGTAAGACGACGCTGGCTCGCATCCTGTCCGAGACCGCTGGCTTCGCCGTGGAGACAATCTCCGCCGTATCGAGCGGTGTGAAGGACCTGCGCGACGTGATCGCTCGCGCTCAGTCGCGTTTGGGCGAGCGTGGCGTACGAACCGTCTTATTTATCGACGAGGTACACCGTTTCAATAAGTCACAACAGGACTTGTTGTTACCCGTCACGGAGTCGGGTGAGATCGTGCTCATCGGCGCCACGACGGAGAATCCCTATTTTGAAGTCAATGCGGCCCTCATTTCGAGAACGACACAGTGGCGGGTGCTACCACTTACCGACGAGGCAATTCGGACTTTGTTGGAGCGCGGCGCGACGGCCCGAGGAGGATCGGTAGAGCCTGAAGCAATTGAGGCGCTCGTCGGAACAGCCGACGGTGATGGTCGGTCGGCACTGACCACGCTAGATGTGGCATTCGCTCTGGTGGGCACAAGAGAACCCCGAGTGGTGACGGTGGCCGACGTGGCGGCGGCGCGCGACGGACGAGTGCATCATCAGTCGGCGGATTCTCACTACGACCAAATCAGCGCGTTCATCAAATCGGTCCGTGGCTCCGATCCGGACGCGGCGCTGTTATGGCTGAACGCATTGCTGGACGCTGGAGAGTCGCCGCGCTTCATTGCCCGACGACTCGTGATTCTGGCCAGCGAAGACATCGGACTGGCTGATCCCATGGGACTAGTACTCGCCGAGAGCGCCGCTCGCGCCGTGGAATTCGTGGGCCTTCCGGAAGGGCGCCTAACGCTCGCACACGCCACGATCGCACTCAGTTTGATGGAGAAGTCCAATAGCGTGACGATCGCCCTCGGTCGCGCGAGCGAGGCCCTGCGGAACGGCACAACACTGAACGTGCCCGCGCCCGTGCGTGACGCGCACTACGCCTCGGCCTCGGTACTCGGGCACGGCGTTGGGTACCAGTACCCACACGACTATCCCTCGGGGTGGGTGGCGCAGCAATATCTTCCCGACGACGCCTCGGGCTTGCCCTACTACGAGCCCACCGATCACGGTCGCGAAGCCGTCATGGCGCAGGTCTGGCGCGAGCGACGAGCCGTGAGCCCCCAAAGGAATGAAGGGTCGCCGGTAGAGTAGATCCGTGGAAGCCGCCCAACTTCGTTCGATTTTCCTCGATCATTTCGCATCTCGCCAGCACACCATCGTGCCGTCGGCGTCGTTGATCGCTAATGACCCGACTTTGTTGTTCACGGTGGCCGGCATGGTGCCTTTCAAGCCGTACTTCGTGGGAGACGAAACGGCTCCGTTTTCTCGAGCGGCGTCGATTCAAAAGTGCTTTCGTGTTCCCGACATCGACATCATCGGCACGACGCAGCGCCACCTGACCTTCTTCGAAATGTTGGGCAATTTCTCGTTCGGTGACTATTTCAAGGCTGGCGCCATCGAGTACGCCTGGAGTCTGATCACCGAGGGTTTTGGTATGGATCCCGACCGCCTGTGGGTCACGGTTCACACCAGCGACGACGACGCCGCCCGATTGTGGCCAGAACTGACGTCGATGCGTCCGGATCGCATTCAGCGTTTGGACGAGGACAACTTCTGGGGCATGGGGGACACGGGACCGTGCGGCCCCAGCTCGGAGATCTTCTACGACAAAGGTCCAGAATTCGGGGCCGATGGTGGTCCGGCGTTCGGTGGCGATGATCGATTCGTGGAGTTCTGGAATCTGGTCTTCATGCAGTTCAATCGCGGCGCCGACGGCACCACGGTTGAATTGCCGCGCAAGAACATCGACACCGGATCAGGTTTCGAGCGAGTACTCGCGATCCTGAACGGGGCCGAGTCAGTGTTTGCGACCGATCTGTTTGTTCCCCTTCTTGATGCGGCGCAGAGCGCGGTGGGACGATCACTCGGTCATGACGACGCCACGGACATCGCCATTCGACGAATCGCCGAACACGGACGCGCGATGACGATGCTGGTCGCTGACGGGGTGCTGCCGTCGAATGAGGGTCGCGGCTACGTGCTGCGGCGCATTATTCGGCGCGCCATCTTGGCGGCGCGTCGTGCGGGTTCGACGCGCCCTCTCACCGGAGAATTGGTCGCGGCAACGATTGAAAAGATGGGCGACGCGTACCCGGTCCTCGTGAAAGATCGCGAATTGATCGAAGCGGTTCTGGAACGCGAAGAAGTGGGTTTCTCGCGAACGCTGAAGACGGGTATGAGCCTGCTGACGGAGGCCGCCACGGACGTGCGCTCGCGCAACAATGATCTCTTGCCGGGTGACGTCGTGTTCCGCCTTCACGACACTCACGGATTTCCCTTTGAACTCACCTCGGAAATCGCTGAGGAGCAGGGCCTGCGCGTCGATCGAGCCGGCTTTGACAACGCGATGCGCGAGCAGCGTGAGCGAGCTCGAAGCGCCGCGAAGAATGTCGTACGGGCGGACGATGGTGCGTATCGCGCGGTTTTGGATGCGGCGGGACCCAGCGAATTCGTTGGTCGCGAACGATCACGGTATTCCCTTGAAGCTACCGTCGTTGGGGTGTTGGCCACCGAGGACGGCGCGAGCGAGGTTTTTCTCGACGCGACACCCTTTTACGCCGAGTCGGGTGGTCAGGTCGGGGACACCGGCGTTATCGTCACGGAATCCGGGCGTCTCGACGTGCAGGACACTCAGAATGTTGCCGGCGGATTGATTGTGCACCGTGGCCTCCTTCACGGCGAGATTGTCGCCGGTCAAACGGCCGTAGCGACGATCGATGCGGATCGTCGCGAAGCAGTCCGGCGGAATCACACCGCGACTCACTTGCTGCACGCGGCCTTACGCAATGTGCTGGGCGATCATGTTCGTCAGCAGGGTTCGCTCGTAGCGCCGGACCGTTTACGTTTCGACTTTTCTCACGGCGACGGACTCGTCGCTGAAGAGCGTGGGGCCATCGTTGGCCTCGTGAACGACGACGTCGTCGGCGACGAGGATGTCGATACGGTCAACGCCAGCCGACAAGAAGCCGAATCCATGGGCGCCATTGCCTTCTTTGGTGACAAATACGGTGATCGAGTTCGAGTGGTGCGAGCGGGACGTCATTCGTTGGAGTTCTGTGGTGGCACCCACGTACATCGCCTCGGGGAAATTGGACAGCTGCAAATCGTGAGTGAAGCCAGCATCGGTTCGGGGACGCGACGTATTGAGGCCGTCACCGGATTTGGCGCTCTGGCGAGGAGCCGCGAGATGGAGATGGTCCTCTCTCAGGTCAGTTCGCTTCTCAAGACTTCCACGGACGACATCGTTCCTTCGCTCGATCGCGTTCTTGAACGTCAGCGTGAGTTGGAAAAGACCATCTCGTCCCTACGCCAAGCCCAATTGGCGACGATCGCCGCGGAGCTCGACACCCATCCGCCTGGCGCACTCGTGGCGCAGGTCGATGGGTACGCCGGCGACCAACTTCGAACACTGGCCCAAGATCTGCAGCGTCGTGGCCGTGCCGTCGTGGTTCTGGCGGGACGAGACGGGGACAAGGTGGCCTTGGTCGTCGCCACGGACGGCGAGAAGGACGCAGTGGCCCTCGTGAAGGACTTGGCTCGGCACGTACAGGGCGGTGGTGGCGGATCACCCACGTTGGCGCTCGCCGGTGGTCGCGATGCGGCGGGCATTACGGCGGCGCTCGACGCCGCACGCGCGACGTTGGGTTGACCGTGAGTCGGGTGCTCGGACTCGATCCCGGCACGCGTCGGGTG
>Ga0208872_1000800_pt1 | contig 21175 bp, 19 predicted proteins | sample CryBogCBH12Aug08_FD_185508 | JGI IMG/M metagenome (GOLD analysis project Ga0208872, IMG submission 185508) | Freshwater microbial communities from Crystal Bog, Wisconsin, USA - CBH12Aug08 (SPAdes) | ecosystem: Environmental > Aquatic > Freshwater > Lake | place: Crystal Bog, Wisconsin, USA...
CTCGCCGCGCGTGGCCGGCACGATGCAAAACGTGCAATGCTGGTTGCAGCCCTGCATGATGCTGACGAAGGCGGACACGGAAGTCTTGGCGCTGCCGTTGAGCAAGTGTTCGCGGATGGTCGCCTCACTTTTTTCTTCGGCGGCGGTGTCCACGATTTTTTTGCGCGTGCCCGCGAGCAGCTCGTCGAGGTATTCCGCTGCGCGATGAAATTTTTGCGTGCCGAGAACCAAATCCACGTCGGGCAATTTATCAATGAGTTCCTTGCCGCGACTTTGCGCCATGCAGCCGAGGTAGCCGAGAATCTGGTCAGGCCGGTCTTTGCGCGCGGTGCCGGCGAGGTTCTTCATCTTGTTCATCGCCTTCTGCTCGGCGAGATCGCGCACGCTGCAAGTATTAAGCAAAACCACATCTGCCGTCGCCTCGGACTTGGCGAGGGAATAGCCTTTGGCGACGAGCTGGGCGGCGACGGCTTCGCTGTCGCGCTCGTTCATTTGGCAACCATAAGTCTTGATAAAAACGCTCGGCATGGTTCGAGAGGAAACCAAGTTAATTCATTCCTGCGGGCTTGGAAAGGCGGCAGTGCGGGGAAGGCCGGATAAGAAATTTTCAAAATAGGGCTGGCGTTTTTAGGCGGCCTGCGCTTAATTGGAATCGTTCATGAGTCAAGAACCGACAGTTAAACGACCGTCAACCTTCAACCTGGAGGACTACCAATGGACCTGCATCACCCGTTCGTAAAAGAGTTCCCGGCGCACCGCGAAACCATCCGCTCGCTCAAGCTGGCGGACGCAAAGTTCCGCACGGCGTTCGAGGAGTATCACACGCTGGACGATGAAATCTGCCGCATCGAGGAGGACGTGGAATACGCCACCGACCAGCAGATTGACGAGCTGAAGTTCAAGCGCGCCAAATTGAAAGATGCGCTGTGCGCCGCCGTGAAAAAGCACGAGGCGGCGCTGGTCCACTGATTTATAGGGGCGGAAACGCCCGATGGGATTGGGGCAAAGGCGATGCTGGATCGCCGCAAAGATAATTTTGCCATTCCGCATCTGGCAATAATTTACCCGGCGGCGAACCTTTTCGCCGCCGGGTGTTTTGTTCGCAACTCAGTGCGAATTATGATTGTCGTGTTTTGCCTTCCGTTGCGCGGCCTCGGCAATGACTTTTTCGGCGGCGTCGCGCGGCATTTCCTCGTAATGGCTGAAGGCCTCGGTGTGGACACCCGCCCCGCCGGTGAGCGAGCGGAGCGTGCTGGAGTAATGATAAAGCTCCGCAGTCGGCACGCTGGCCTTGATGATTTGGAACGCGCCCTCGGCTTCGATGCCGAGAATTTTTCCGCGCCGCGAGGACAGGTCGCCCATGACTTTGCCCATGAAGGCTTCCGGCACTTGAATTTCAACCGTCTCAATCGGCTCCAGCAACAGCGGCTTGGCGGCGGTGAACGCTTCCTTGAATGCGAAGTAACCGGCGATTTGAAACGCAATGTCCTTGGAATCCACCGGGTGCATTTTGCCGTCGTAGAAATCTATCTTCACATCGGTCACGCGGCAGCCGGCGAGAACGCCCTCGGTGCAGACCTGCGCCACGCCTTTCTCGACGGACGGCACGAAATTGCGGTCCACGTTCTGCCCGACGAGCGATTGCGTAAATTCCACGCCAGTGTCGCGCGGCTTGGGTTCGATGCGCATCCAGACTTCGGCGAACTGGCCGGCACCGCCGGTTTGTTTTTTATGGCGGTATTTGGAATCGCCTTTGCCGCGGATCGTTTCGCGATATTTCACGCGCGGCTCGGCGAGGTCAACGTGGACGTTGTGTCGGCGGCGCAAACGGTCGGCAACGACTTCCAGATGCAATTCGCCTTGCGCGGAAATAATTGTTTGATGCAGCTCGCCGTCAACGACGTAAAGAAACGTCGGGTCTTCCTCGTGCAGGGCGGCGAGGCCGGTGGCAATCTTGTCTTCCTCGCCTTTCACCTTGGCGATGAGCGCGGCGTGGATGTTCGGCTTGGGATAAACCACCTTGGGCAGCGTCACGGGATGTTTCAGCGTGCAAAGCGTGTTGCCGATGTGCGTGTCCTTGAGCTTCACGACCGCGCCGATGTCGCCGGTGCCGAGCGAGTGGACGGCCTCGCGGGTCTGGCCGTTGAGCAGGAAAATCTGGCCGACGCGTTCGGTGATCTTACGGTCGCTGTTGAACAAATCCGTGCCGGTCGTCACGGTGCCGGAATATACGCGGAAGAAGGATAGCTCGCCGAATTGCGCCTCGGTCATGTGCTTGAAGATGTAGGCCACAGTTTCGGGGCTGTCGAGGACGACCTCGGTTTCATTGCCGTTCGCGTCAATGGCCGGGACGTTCTTGCGATCCACCGGCGACGAACCGTATTTGGCGATGAAATCCATCAGCCGTGCGACGCCGATGTTTTTTTCCGCCGAGGCGGCGAAGAGCGGGATGAACAATTCTTTTTGCACCGCCGTGTGGATGCCGGCGCGGAATTCCTCCTCGGACAAACCGCCTTGTTCAAAATATTTGTTCATCAGGCCGTCGTCGGATTCGGCGATGTGCTCGATGAGTTCGTTGTGCAGTCGTTTCACGCGTTCGCCGAGTTCGCCGGTGGCGGGTTCCTCGGTGTATTTGCCGGAGCCGTCGGTCGCGTAAGTCACCACTTCATTCCGCAGCACGTCGAGCGTCCGGTTAAAGCCGGGACCGGCATTCACCGGCACCGACAGCGGGAAGACGTGCCGGCCGAAATGTTCCTGCGTGGCTTTCACCACGGCGTCAAAATCCACGTTCTCTTTGTCGAGCGCATTGACGACGATCATTTTTGGCAGACCGTAGCCGGTGGCGTAGTTCCACACGCGGTCGGTGCCGACGCCGAGGCCATGTTGCGCGTGAATGACGACGAGCGCAAAATCGCCGACGCGCAACGCGCCCAAACCTTCGCTGATGAAGTCGAGATAGCCGGGCGTGTCAATCAGGTTGAATTTCTTCCCGGCCCAGTCGGCGTGCATCAGCGTGGCGGAGACGGAAATCTGCCGCTGTTTTTCGCTGACGTGATAATCGGACACGGTTGTGCCGTCGGCGATGCTTCCCATGCGCGTGATCACCCCGGCGCAGCGAAGCATCGCCTCGCTCAACAGGGTTTTGCCGGCGCTGGCATGGCCGACGATGGCGAAGTTGAGGATTTCGGAGGGAGGATAATTTTTCATAAGTCGGATTCACATATGGTTAATGGTTTCCAAGCGGGCTTTATGGCTGGTGGCATTTCAAACCCAATTGCCTGCGTTTGGCAAGCGCAAAGTAAAACCATCCCTGCGCAACACACTTGCGGGCGGGCGGGGAAACGGTATTTTCAGCGGACGGTAACGGCATGGAAAACAGTCCACTGAAAATCCTGCTCATCAGCGACGATGCGGCCATGGCGCAGCGCATCGGCGAACTGCTGCTTGGTGCCGACCCGTCCGCCGAGGTGATGGTCGAGCCGACTGCCGACGCCGGCCTCGCGATGGTGGCGACAAATAATTTCCACGCCCTGCTGTTTGAGATTTCCCAGGCCAACACCGCCGCGCTTTTTCAAATCACCTCGCTGACCACCAAGGCACCGCAGATGCCGGTCATCGTCATCGGGCCGGGCGAGGACGAATCCTTTCTCGCCGAGGCCGTGTTCAGCGGCGCGCAGGATTATCTCGGCCACGAAAAACTGGCGGGAGCCACGCTCCGCCACGCGCTGCATTGTTCCATTGCGCGTCAGCAGGAGCGCATCGCGCTCATTGAGGAAAAGGAAAATTATTACGGCATTTTTGATCATCTCGTGGAAGGCATTTTCCGCACGACGAAGGAAGGCCATTACCTGCTGGCGAACATCGCGCTGGCCCGCATCTACGGTTACGACACACCGGTGGAATTGATGGCCAGCATCAAGGACATCGCCGGCAGCCTTTATGTCGAACACGGTCGCCGCGAGGAATTTGTCCGGCTCATGCAGGAGAACGACACCTTGAGCGGCTTCGAGTCCCGCATCTATCGCAAGGACGGCAGCATTATCTGGATTGCGGAAAACTGTCGCGCCGTCCGCGACGGCCAAGGGCGGCTGCTTTATTACGAAGGCACCGTTGAGGACATCACCGAGCACAAGCGCGCCGAGGAACAAATTCGCCGCGCCACCGCCGAGCTGTCGCGCAGCCGCGAGGAACTGCGCTTGAAAAGTTCCGTGATGGAGGAAAATCTTCGCACCGCGCGCGAAATCCAGCTCACGATGCTGCCGCAGTCATATCCCAATTTCCCGCCGCACGTCGCGCCGGAATCAAGCGCCTTCCAGTTTGTCCATCGCTACGAGGCCGCGGAATCCGTCAGCGGCGATTTCTTCACCGTCTCCGCGCTTTCGGAAACCGAGGTCGGCGTATTCATCTGCGACGTGACCGGCCACGGTGTTCGCGCCGCGCTGGTCACGGCGATGATTCGCGCGCTGACCGAGGAACTGAAGCCGCTCGCCCGCGATCCCGGCGTGTTTCTGCGCAAGCTCAACGGCGACCTTTGCGCCATCCTGAAAAACACCGGCACGCCCATGCTCACCACCGCGTTCTACGCCGTGGCGGACTGCCGCACGGGGCTGCTGCGGTTTGCCAACGCCGGTCATCCCAAGCCGCTGCTCGTGCGGCGCACTTCCAACAGCATTGAGCCGCTCAATAACGCCTCCGGGCGCGGGCAGCCGGCGCTGGGATTGTTCGAGGATCCGCCGTATCAGACCACCGACCTCACGCTTATTCCCGGCGACTTTCTGATGCTTTTCACCGACGGTCTCTACGAAGTGCAGGGCGAGAACGAGGAACTTTACTCGCAGGAACGGTTGGTGCTGGACATGAAAAATCTGTTGCACCATCCCTCCGGCATCCTGTTCGACGAACTGTTGGACCTGGTGCGCGGCTTTGCGCTCAACGGCGAATTTGACGACGATGTTTGCCTCGTGGGTATGGACTTTCTCGGAATGCCAGCGGTGAAATCTTGAGCCGGGCAGCGGGTGATTCGCGGAACGTGGATTGGTTCAATCCCCCGCGCTTAAAAAATCCAATGTGGTTTGGTTTGACGCAAACTTCGTTCCATCGGGATTGGGAAAATTATTTTGCTGGGGCTAAATCCGCACCAATGGCGCGTTCCAGCCGGGCGCGGGCGGCGACGTAATCGTGTTGCGCCAGAATCTGCGTTGTGCGCGCCTGCGTGAGCGAGGTCTCGGCGTCCAGCACATCGAGCTGCGTGCCGGTGCCGGCCTCGGCGCGGGCGTTGGCCTCGCGCAGGGCTTCGTCAGCCTGTTCCTGCACTTTGGCCTGTGATTCCAGCGTTTCCTTCGCTTGAATAAAATCGGAATACGCCGTGCGCACCGCCAGTTCAATCTGCCGCGATTGATCCACCAAATCCGTCTGGGATTTCTGGTAAAGCGCCTTCGCTTGCGTCACTTTGCCGGCGGTGAGCGCGCCGTCAAAAATACTCCAAGTCAACTGCGCACCGGCGTTCCAACCGCGAATGTCATGATCCAGTTCCACCGGCGCGGTGAACTTGGAATTAAACCAGTCGTAACCGGCGAACACGGAAACCGTCGGCTGATAGCCGGCCTTGGCGCTGACCACATTCAGCTTTTGCAGCTCAATGTTTTTGCGCGCCACGGTGAGTTCGGTGCGGCTCGCCAGCGCCTGCTGGATGGCGTCCGGCAGATTTACGGCAAACGGCGCGGTGTCGAGCGTGTCCGTGAGATTGAGCGGGATATCCTCCCAAATTTCGCGCGGCAGATTGTAGCCGAGCAGGTTCGCGAGGTTATTTTTGCTGATGCGATAATTATTGCGCGCCTGAATCAAGGCCGGTCGCTCATTCGCCACGGCCACCTCGGCGCGCAGCACGTTGAAATGCGGCACCGTGCCGGCGTCGTAGCGATGCTGCTGGTCTTCCAGTTCCTTTTGCAACAATTTCACCGACGCCTCGCGCACCGTGATCTGCTGCGCGGCGAGCAGCACGTCGTAATACGCCAGCCGCACCTGCAACAGCATATCCGCCACCGCCGTCTGATAAACCGCTGCCGCCTGCTGCTTCGTCGCGCCGGCGGCGCGGATGGCGGCGACGAGTTTGCCGCCCATGTAGATGTTCTGCACGATCTGGAGGCCGGCGTTCCAGTTCTGCTGCGGCTGGCTGATGGCACCCAAATTCTCCACGGCCTTGGGGTCGGTGGCCTTGTATTGGCCGCTCGCGAGCAACTGCGGCAAGGCCACCGCGCGCGTCTGCACCACCAGGCCGTGCGCGGCTTCCAAATCATTTTTCGCCTTGAGCAGCGCGGCGTTTTGCGCCAGCGCCGTGTTCAGCGCGTCGGCCAGCGACAGCGGGCGCGACAACCAGGCCGGCGCGTTGGTTTCAGCGGCGGAAACCGCGAACGCCAGGCCGGTCAGCAACGAAATCAGCGTCAATTTTTTCATATAATGCGGTCATGCTACCATTCGGTAGGTTAAAAGTCGAATGAATCGTTTCGCTCGTAAAAATCCGTGGCCGTGGTAACGTCAAACCGGCGTCCGTATGAAACTTGTTCTACATCTCGTCGGCTGCGTGTTCGCTGCGGCCCTGCTGGGCGGCTGCACGAAAAATTCCGCGACCGGCTTTCAAGGCTATGTCGAAGGCGAATACGTCTATGTCGCCGCTCCGCTTGGCGGCGCGCTCGCCAACCTCGCCGTGGCGCGCGGCGACCAAGTCAAAAAAGGCCAACTACTGTTTGAACTGGAATGTCAGTCCGAAGCCGCCGCGCTTACGCAAGCTGAAAAAAATCTCGCGCAGGCCAACGCCAGCCTGACCTTGGCCGAATCCATTTTTCAACGTCGCCAGGAATTGCGCGCTGCTCCCTCCGGCGTCGTTTCCGCCGAGGAACTTGACCAAGCGCGTTCGCAGCGCGATGCCGACATCGCGCAGGTCGCCGCGCAACAGGCCGCGCTGGCGAAGGCCAGATGGGCGTTCAACCAAAAACAGCAATTCGCGCCAGCGGACGCGCCGGTTCACGACACGCTTTATCGCCAAGGCGAATTTGTGGCGGCGGGCAATCCCGTCGTTGCGCTGCTGCCGCCGGAAAATCTCAAGGTGCGTTTTTTTGTGCCGCAGGAAATCTTACCGCAGATAAAAGTGGGGCAGACCGTTTCCATCCATTGCGACGGCGCGGCGAAGGATTTATCCGCCACGATTAACTATATTTCCACCCAAGCCGAATACACGCCGCCGGTAATTTACAGCCGCGAAACGCGCGCGGAAATGGTCTTCATGATCGAGGCGAGATTTTCCCCGGCGGACGCGACCAGCGTGCGCCCCGGCCAGCCGGCGGACGTGCGCTTGAACTAAAATGACCGCGCGCCAAACCATCGCCTTGCTGCGGCAATACGAGTCGCGCAATGTCACCTTTACTGAGCCGGACCGCTCGTGGCCGATTGTCTGGGAACGCGCACAGGGCGTTCACGTCTGGGATGCGCACGGCAAAAAATATCTCGATCTCACCGCCGCGTTTGGCGTGGCCGCCGCCGGCCATGCGAACCCCAACGTCGTCAAAGCCGGGCAAAGGCAAATGGGAAAACTCTTGCACGCGATGGGCGACGTGCACCCGCACGCGCTCAAGGCGCAGCTCGCGCGCGAATTGAGCCGTCTCACATTTGAGCGCTGGACAAACAACTCCAAACTCAAAACGGGCAAAGTCATTTTCAGCAATTCCGGTTTTGAGGCCGTGGAATCAGCGTTGAAGACGGCGATGCTCGCAACGAAGAAAAATGGTGTTATCGCGTTTGAAGGCGGTTATCACGGCCTCGGCTACGGCGCGCTCAACGCCACGCACCGCGAGCATTTTCGCGGCCCGTTCCGTTCGCAACTGCGCGCGTTTGGACAGTTCGCCCCGTTTCCCGCTGCTAAATCTGATTTGAAATCGTTGGAATTATCGCTGCGCAAGATTTTCCGTCGCGAAAAAATTGGCGCGGTTCTCGTCGAGCCAATTCAAGCGCGCGGCGGCATCAATGTTCCGCCGCCGGAGTTTTTGCCGCTGCTCCGCAAGCTGTGCGATGAACACGGCGCGCTGCTGATTCTCGACGAGATTTACACCGGCTTTGGTCGCACCGGCAAATGGTTCGCGTGCGAACATAGCGGTGTGATTCCTGATTTGATTTGTCTCGGCAAGGCGCTGACCGGCGGCTTTCCGCTGTCGGCCTGTGTCGGGCGCGCCGACATCATGGACGCCGCGTGGCCGGCCTCGACCGGCGAGGCGATTCACACCAGCACCTTCCTCGGCCATCCCGTCGGCTGCGCGATGGCGTTGGCGCAAATCCAGAAAATCAAAAAATTGAAATTGCCCGAACGTGCGGCTGAACTGGGAAAATTTCTTCTGGCCGAGTTGTCCAAAGTCCAAAGTCCAAAGTCCAAAGTCATTTGTTCACCACGCGGTCTTGGACTGATGGCTGGAGTTGAATTGAATCTGTCCAAGTCCAAGCCCGCAACCGAAGTGGCTTTGATGGCGATCAAAATGCTTTTGCATCGCGGCTATATTTTTCTGCCGGAAGGCGAACACGCCAACATCATCAGCTTCACGCCACCGCTGACCATTTCCAAAATGCAACTGGCGCAAGCCGTGGTGGAACTCAAAAAAGTTTTAACCACAGATTAACACAGATGGCCACAGATAAGCTCCAGCAACGCGAACACGATGCTTTTCCCATCTGTGTTTATCTGTGTGCATCTGTGGTTAAATTTCCCCAATGAAATTAACTGAAATGCGCGAGCTGCTGGCCAAGCGCGACATCCAGCTCACGAAATCGCTCGGACAGAATTTTCTACACGATGCGAACCAGTTGGAACGCATCGCCAACGCCGCCGAGTTGACGTCTGCCGACAAGGTTTTGGAAATCGGGCCGGGACTGGGGCCGCTGACAGAATTGCTTTTGAAGAAAGCCGGCCAAGTTCTCGCCGTGGAATTAGACGGACGGCTCGTGGATGTTTTGCAGGAGCGCTACACAGCACAACTTGCCGATGAAGCCGTTCCGCATCTGGAATTGCATCACGACGACGCGCTGAAATTTTTGCAGCGCGAGCTGCGCGACTGGCGCGATTGGAAACTTGTTGCAAATCTTCCTTATTCCGTTGCCTCGCCGATTTTGGTGGAGCTTTCCGCCGGCAGCCGCGCGCCCAAAATGATTGTCGTGACGCTCCAGCTTGAAGTCGCGCAGCGGCTCATGGCGCCGACGGACGATGACCATTACGGCATCCTGACGCTGCTCGTGCAATTGGATTTCAAGCCGCGCGGCTGGTTCAAGATTCCGCCGGGCTGTTTTTTCCCCGCGCCGGAAGTGGATTCCGCGTGCGTGTGTCTGGTGCGCCGCGCGACGCCGTTGCTGGCGGAAGCACAGCGCGGAACGTTCCGGCGCATCGTGAAGAAGGCTTTTTCGCAGCGGCGGAAGATGATGTTGAAACTGCTCAAGCAGGATTGGCCGAAGGAAAAACTCGAAACCGCGTTTGCGGAGCTGCAAATCTCGCCGATGGAGCGCGCGGAGAAATTGAGCTTGGAACAATTCGTCGCGCTGACGCAACGGCTGTTCGGCGGCACCTGACGCCCGGCCAACCGGGTGCCGCGCGGGGGAATGGCGTTTGAAAATAGCCCAGCCTTTCAAGGCTGGGTTTTTAGTTGGGTTGATTTTTCCAGTCCCGACCGGGACGGCAGAACTGTTCTGTCGTCCCGCCCGGGACTTTGCCCCAACGCGGCGCGGTTCACCCAGCCATCAATGGCTGGGCTATTTTCGCGGTGGACGGCCTTCGCCCCCTCATCCCGGCCTTCGCCCCCGTGGAGGAGAAGGTGGCCGCCGGCCGGTTGAGGGGGAACGCCGCGAACCGCACCTCGACAACGACCAACCCGGATATTTCATCCTTCCAACCCTTCCCGCCGCCCCAAAGTGTCCAAAAGTTGTTCAAATGGTCGTTCGTGCCAGCCGAATGACCCAAAAACCATTTATTTGGTCATCCGTAGAATAGACAAGGGCAAAAAAACGTTTATTTGGTCATTCGTGGATTCGACACGAGCAAAAAAACGTTTATTTGGTCATTCGTGGATTCGACACGACCAAAAAAGCATTTATTTGGTCATTCGTAGATTAGACACGAGCAAAAAGACGTTTATTTGGTCGTTCGTGGATTCGACAAGACCATTTGGACGGTTTTTTGAGGTTTTGGCGGGGATGGATGAGCCGGAGGCGGTGCCAAGACCGGTTTTTGGACGGGAAACGGCTGCCGCAGGGGCTTTAAGCCGATTCCAACGGCGATCACCGCCCCGGTCGGCGCGCGGGGTTACTTGAAATTTTTCCGCACGGTCTCGGCAATCTGAATGAACGCCTGACCCGCCGCATGGTTCGGCGCGGACACCACAATCGGCGTTCCCCGGTCGCCGCCTTCGCGGATGGCGGTGAACAGCGGAATTTCGCCGAGGAACGGCACGTCCTGTCGCGCGGCTTCCTCTTTGCCGCCGCCGTGACCGAAGATTTCCACGCGCTCGCCGTTCGGCGTGGTGAAGTAGCTCATGTTTTCCACGATGCCAAGGATGGGCACGTTCACCTTGCGGAACATCGCAATGCCTTTGCGCACGACGCCGAGCGAGGCTTCCTGCGGCGTGCTGATGATGACCCCGCCGTCGAGGGGCACCGTCTGGCAAAGCGAGAGCTGGGCGTCGCCGGTCCCGGGCGGCAAATCCACGAGGAGGAAGTCCAAATCGCCCCACTCAACCGCGAGGAGAAACTGATTGATGGTTTTGGTAATCATCGGTCCGCGCCAGATGACGGGCTGGTCGTCCGTGAGCAACAGGCCGATGCTCATCACCTTCACGCCGTGGTTGGACGGCGGGACGAGGCGCTCGGCGGCATTGACGGTCGGGCGTTCGTGGACGCCCATCATCAGCGGGATGCTCGGCCCGTAGATGTCGCAATCCAGCAAGCCGACTTTCGCGCCGAGATGTTTTAGCGCGCAGGCAAGGTTGACGGAACAGGTGGACTTGCCCACGCCGCCCTTGCCGCTGGCGATGGCGATGACGCGCTTCACGCCGGGAACTTTCGCCTGGCTGGCGAACGCTTTGCCGGTCTCGGCTTGGCCGGCGGTCGGCTGGCGCACCTCGACGAGGGCGTGGCTGACGCCGGGAAGTTTTTTCAACACCAGCTCGGCCTCGGTTTTAATCTGTCGCGCGGCGTCGGCGTTGGGCGAGGTGAGTTGCAGCGCCACGCTGACCGCGCCGTTGGCGACGGAGATTTCCTTGAGGAGGCCGAAGGAAACGATGTCGCGGGAGAAGCCGGGGTATTTCACGGCGGTCAAAGCGTGCTTGATGTCGTCTTGCGAAAGCATGGGCGGTAAAATGCCATTCAATCGTGGGAACGCAAAATCATTTCGCGCGAAGACCGCGAAGGCGGCGAAGGAAAACACGCCCGCTCCAACCTGGTTTTGAACCTTCGCTTTCTTCGCGGCCTTCGCGCGACCATTTTCGAGCACGGTTTTCAATTGCGCAACGCCCGCCGAAATGGGAGATTGGTCGCCGGATTTATAATTAGAATCATTCTAAACATGACGCAAAAAGCCAATGACGGGACGGAATCGCTGGTCGCCCAGTTTTCGCAAATGGAAACCACCGCGCAGCCCAAATGGCTGCCGCCGGTGCGTCAGGCTGGCATGGCGAGCTTCGCGGAGCAGGGCTTTCCCAAGTTGAGCGACGAGGATTGGCGGTTTACGAATGTTGCGCCGATTGCAAAATTGAATTTCTCGCTCGCCGGCCCAGTGGCCGTCAACGGCGCGGAAACCAAGGTGCTGGAGGATTCCGTCTTTGCCGCGCTGCCCGGCCATCGGCTCGTGTTTGTGAACGGATTTTTCTCCGCAAAACTTTCCCGCATCAAGTCCGTTTCCGGCGGTGTGCGGATTGAAAACCTTTCCGCCGCGCTGGCGAAGGATGCCGCGCTCATCGAAAAGCATCTCGGCCAATACGCGCACACGGCGGGCAATGCCTTCGCCGCGATGAACCAAGCACTATTCGCCGACGGCGCGTTTATTTTTGTGCCGGCGGGCGTGGCTGTCGCCGAGCCGGTGCAGTTGATTTATATTTCGTCCGCCAAAAATTCCGGCGAGACGATTTTGCCGCGCAACCTCATCATTGCCGAGGCGAACAGCCGAGTTACCGTCGTCGAAAGTTACCTCGCCATCGCTGGCGTTGCGTATCTCACCAACGCCGTGACGGAGATCGTTGCCGGCGACCATGCCTTCATTGAGCACGTCAAGGTGCAGGACGAGGCGGCGGAAGCCTTTCACATCGCCACCATCGCCGGCGAATTTGGCCGCGCGAGCAATGTAAACGTCCATTCGTTCGCGCTCGGTGCAAAGATTTCGCGCAACAACATCCGCACCAAGCTGGCCGGTGAAGGTTTGGAGTGCATCTTGAACGGGCTTTATCTCACGAAGGACGAGCAGCTCGCCGACCATCACATGATTGTCGAGCACGCGCAGCCGCATTGCGCGAGCCATGAGTATTTCAACGGCATCTTGGACGACAAATCCAAAGGCGTTTTTCACGGGCGGATTTACGTTCATCCCATCGCGCAAAAAACCGACGCGAAGCAGACGAACAAAAATCTGCTGCTTTCCGACGACGCGACGGCGGACACGAAACCGCAGTTGGAAATTTACGCGGACGATGTGAAATGCACGCACGGCGCGACCATCGGGCAGTTAAACGCCGAGAGCATTTTTTACCTGCGTTCGCGCGGCATTCCGACGGAGACGGCCAAGCGGATGTTGATTCATGCGTTTGCTGGTGAAATTATTGAGCGCATCAAATGCGAGGCGGCGCGCGAAGTCATTGACAAGCTGGTGTGGGATCGCCTCGAATCGAACCCGCATTTGCTCGGAAAGTAAAAATGTTCGACGACATCAACGACCTTTATCAGCAGGTGATTTTGGATCACTGCAAGCAGCCGCGCAATTTTCACGAATTGCCGCAGTGCTCCTGCTCGGCGCAAGGTTTCAACCCGTTGTGCGGCGATAATTTGAAATTGTTTCTCACGCTCGATGGCGACGTGATCAAAGATGCGGGCTTTGTCGGTTCCGGTTGCTGCATTTCCAAGGCGTCGGCGTCGTTGCTCACGGAAAATGTAAAGGGCAAGACGCGCGCCGAGGCGGAACAGATGTTCGAGCGCGTCCGTGATCTGGTGACGACCGGCAAGACCACCGGCGATGTCGGCAAGCTGGCGGTGTTCGCGGGCGTCTATAAATACCCGGCGCGCGTGAAATGCGCGATTCTCGCGTGGCACGCGCTCATCGGCGCGCTCAAGGGCGAGGCCGCACCGGTCAGCACCGAAAACGAGCAGACGTGATTTGATTTTGGCCGGCGCAACGGCGATGATGTTTTTATTATGAGTTCCGAAGCAAAAATTTTGACCCGCGATGTCGAGGCGTCCGTCGTTCCCATCGGCACGAAGGTCACGCTCCAAAAAGGCGAGACCGCGCACATCACACAATCCCTCGGCGGCACCTACACCGTGGTCGTCAACGGCAATATGTTCCGCATCGAGTCCAAGGACGCCGACGCGCTGGGCCTGGAAGTGCCGGTGGCCTCCGCGCCCGTTGCGGCCAGCGGGCCGGTGACGCAGGAGGAGCTGGAGAAAAAAGTTTGGGAGGCGCTCAAGACGTGTTACGACCCGGAAATTCCGGTCAACATTGTGGATCTCGGTTTGATTTACGACTGCCATCTCACGCCTATCGGCACGGAGAATTTCAAGGCCGATGTGAAAATGACTTTGACCGCGCCCGGCTGCGGCATGGGGCCGGTGCTCGCGCAGGATGTGCAGAACAAGCTTGTGTCCATCGAGCCGATTGACGAGGCGAACGTCGAGCTGGTTTGGGATCCGCCGTGGAACCAGGGCATGATGACCGAGGCGGCCAAGCTGCAACTGGGCCTGCTGTGAGCCACAGATGCTCACCGATGAAACACAGATGAGGGAAAGCTAGTCACAGTTTTTGCAATTCAGATTTTGTCTAGGTTTCATCTGTGCCGTCTATGGCTAGAAAAAATTTGCAATGACGACGACTGAATTGAAGACCCGCCCGCGTTTGCCGGAATGGCTGCGCATCAAGCTGCCCACGTCGGACAGCTTCGCGCAGACGCGCAACCTGCTCGGCGAACTCAAGCTGCACACCGTCTGCGAAAGTGCGCAGTGCCCGAACCATTGGGAATGTTGGGAGAAAGGCACGGCCACGTTCATGATCGCCGGCGACCGCTGCACGCGCGCCTGCGGTTTTTGTGCCGTGGCCACCGCCAAGCCGCTGCCGCTCGAAGCCGACGAACCGTTGCGCGTGGCCGAGGCGACACGCCGCATGAAATTGAAACACGTCGTCATCACCGCCGTCGCGCGCGACGACATCGCGGATGGCGGCGCGGAACATTTCCGGCAGACGATTGAAAAAGTCCGCGAATTAAATCCGAAAACGGTCATCGAAGTCTTGGTGCCGGATTTTCAGGACAGCGACGACTCCATTGAAATGGTGCTGGCGGCGAACCCGAACATTTTTAATCACAATTTGGAAACCGTCCGCCGCCTGACGCCGGACGTGCGCCATCGCGCGACCTATGACCGTTCACTTTCCGTTTTGCGCAAGGCGAAGGAACGGGGAACTCAAAACTCAAAACTCAAAACTCAAAATTCTTTTTTCACCAAGTCCGGCATGATGCTCGGCCTCGGCGAACGCGAGGAAGAAGTTTTGGAAGCGTTGCGCGATTTGCGCTCAGCGGGCTGTGACATTCTTACGCTCGGCCAGTATTTGCAGCCTTCGATGAAGCTGCTGCCGGTGAAGGAATTTGTCGCGCCGGAAAAGTTTGCGTTCTTCAAACAGCAGGCCGAGGCGCTGGGTTTTATCCACGTTGCCAGCGGGCCGATGGTGCGCAGCTCCTACCACGCGGATGAGTTCAATGCGTCGTCAGCGGGCGGCTAACGGGTGGTGCAGTAGTAGATAAACCGCGATGGCGACGCAGATGAAAAAGCTGGCGAAGCCGGCGATGGTGATGAACAGCCTTAATTTACGGGCACGGTCGGCGACTTGCGCAGTCTGCTTTTTCTCGGCGTTCATGAAGCCGGCGAACTGGTTTCCCAGCGCGGCGTTGATGACGTCTTCGTTTTTCAATTCCAGCGAGAGCCAGCGGCCTTCGAGATTTTTCCATTCTTCCGGCAGCCGTTCCAAAATTTCCGCGTTGGCTGGCTGAAAGCCCCAGCGCGTCCAGAATGGCGAAGTTTCCTGCGTCCAGACACGGAAGACGCCGTGATTGGCGGCGAGCTTTTGGATGCGTTCCCAAAACAATTCGCGCGCCGCATCAGCGATGGAAAAATCCGCGTAATCCTCGGAGTGCAGCCGCAAGTGTTGCCGTAAAATCTGCAATCCCAGTGCGCCGGCAAACTGCCCGTCTGCCTCGACGACTTGGAATTCCGTAAGGCGGCCTTCGAGTTCGTCCGCCGGCAGATTCGCGGCGAGCCAGAGCGACTTCAACGCGGGCAAATCGTCCACGGTGGCGCGGCGGATGAGCAATTGCGGCATGGGTAGATTGTGGAAGAAAATTTTCTGGTGCGAAGAAAAATTTGCATTTGCGGCGGACTGTGTAACTTTACGCGGTCTATAAAAATAAAATTATGAACCAACCCAAACAATTGCTCGACGCCTTGCAATGGCGCTACGCCACCAAGGTTTTTGACGCCACCAAAAAAATTCCCGCCGACCTCTGGAGCGCATTGGAAAAAACGCTCGTGCTGACGCCGACGAGTTACGGTTTGCAGCCGTATCAATTTCTCATCGTGCAGGACGCGGCAAAACGCGCGGCGCTGCTGCCCCATTCGTGGGGGCAGAAACAGGTCGTGGATTGCTCGCATTACATTGTATTCACGGCGCGCACGGAGATGAAAGAAGCGGACGTGACCAAGCTGATTGCCCGCATCAGTGCCGTGCGCGGTGTGCCGGCGGAGTCGCTGAATTTTTACCGCGACATGATGCTCTCTGACGTGGTGAACGGTCCGCGCGGCAAACACGCGCACGAATGGGCGGCGCGGCAATGCTACATTGCGCTTGGCAATCTGATGACTGCCGCCGCCGTGCTCGGCGTGGATGCGTGTCCGATGGAAGGTTTGGCACCCGCCGAATACGACAAGATTTTGAAGCTCGAAGGCACCGGCTATAAAACCGTCGTGGCGCTGGCGCTGGGCTATCGCGGAACTGGCGACAAATACGCAAGCTTGGCGAAGGTGCGCTATGAGCTGGCTGACTTGGTGAAAGTAGTTTGAGTTTTTGGCGGTGAATCCACTTCTGCCGGGAAAAAACTGGCAGAAGTTTTTATTTTTTGAATTGGAATAATTAAGCGAATTGGCTAATGTTTTGCCATGTTCAAGAAATTATTTATTCCCTCGGATGATTCGGACCTGACGAGCATGGCGTTGCTGGTGGCGCGGCTGTGGTTCAGCCTCGCGATGCTGTTCAATCATGGCCTAGACAAGTTTGCGCATTTCAAGGACATCGTCGGCACATTTCCCGATCCGCTCGGTTTGGGGCAGGAAGCCAGCTTGGTGTTGGTGATTTTTGCGGAAGTGCTGGGATCGTTGCTGCTGGCCGTGGGTTTGTTCACGCGCGTGGCGGCGTCGGTGCTGGTGATTGATATGTTCGTCGCGTTCCTGATGGTTCACAAAAGCGCGATGACCAGCGGGGAACTGGCCTTCGTCTATCTGGCTGGCTACGTCATCCTCGTCATCGCGGGCGGCGGACTGTTTTCACTGGACACGGTGGCGTTTTCAAAATCCGACCGGAGCAAAATTCAAAAGTCGGAGACAAATTAAGGCGGGAATTTATTTCGCCGTCTACAATTTTTCCGGGTGCCGCATCAAATCGCTGATGCGCAGCAGTAAGCGGCCCGCCGCGCCGCCGTCGAGCACGCGGTGGTCAAAGCTCAACGTAAGGTAAGCCTCCATCACCGGCACGAACTGGCCTTTCGCCTCGTCCCAATGCGGCATTTTTCGGCCCGCTCCGAGACCCAGCACGATGGTTTGCTCCGGCAACGGAATCGGCGTGGCCCAGATGAGGCCGAACGTGCCGAAGTTCGTGACCGTGGCAACGGAACCGCCGGTGGCGTCCGCCGGTAATTTTCTTTGGCGCGCAAGTTCCACGAGTTCGTTGTAGCGCAGGACGAGTTCTTTCAACGGCTTTTTATCCGCGCCGCGCAGCACCGGCACGAGCACGCCGTCCTCGGCTTCCACGGCAAATCCCACGTCAATCGCTGACGGGTGAACAATGTTGCAGCCCACGAGGCGGCCCGCGACCGCGCTGTTTTCCGCTAGTGCCACGGCCAGCGCGCGCAACGCGTAAAGCGCCGGGCCGGGTTTGGGGTCGCACGTTTTGCGGTGCGCCAGCACGGCGTCAATTTGCACCGGCAAACCGACCGTGGCAATCGGGCGCGTCCAGCTCCGGCGCATCGCGTCCGCCACGGCCACGCGCATGGACGAGGCTTTGGTCAGCTTCTGCGTTTCCAAATTCGCCATGAACTTTTCAAAATCCTCCACGGTCACGCGGCCCGCCGCGCCGCTGCCGGCAATGCCCGCGAGGTCGGCGGCGCTCAAGCCGAGTTCGTGCATCCGCGCCTTGAGCCGGGGCGACATATAGCTTGCGCCGCTGGCGTTGGCGGGCACGGGCAAACCACGAATGGTCGGTTCCACGCGCGAGCCGGTGCCGTTGCGCGGTTGGTTGGTGACGGTTTCCGGGTCGCAACTTTTGGTCGGGGCGGGAACATCAAGGCCGAAGCGCGCGGCTTCTTCCTTGGTCGCTTCAATTTTTCCCAGCACATCGCCGACGGCGTAACTCTCGTTGAGCTGCGCAGAAAAACTTTCAATCCGTCCGCCGCACGGCGCGGTGACGGTCATGGTGGCCTTGTTCGTTTCCACCTCGATCAAATCCTGTCCGCCCTCGACCTGATCGCCGGGCTTGACGAGAAAATTAATGATGGCGGCCTCGGCGATGGATTCGCCGAGCTGCGGCATGATGATGGAAATCTGCGGCATAAAATTAAAAACGGATGAGTTTGCGGGCGGCGGCGGCCACGCTGCGCGCGGTCGGGCGATGGGCGGCCCAGAGGTTGGGATGATACGGCACCGGCGTGTCCTTGGCGTTCAAGCGTTGCGGCGGCGCGTCGAGCAGACCGTAACTTTCGGCGGAAACACGCGCGATAACTTCCGCCGTGACGCCGCCCCACGGCCACGCCTCGCCGACGCAAAGCAAACGTCCCGTGCGCGCGACGCTGGCGACGACGGTATCGGTGTCGAGCGGTTTGATGGAACGCAAATCCACGACTTCAACCTGCCAGCCTTCGGTGGCGAGTTCGTCCGCTGCCGCGAGCGCCTCGTGCACCATTGCGCTGTAAGTGACGATGGTGAGGTCGCGGCCTTCGCGGGCTATGCGCGCCTTGCCGATGGGCAGCGCCTCGCTCGGCAATTTCTCGGCCTTGAGATGGTAATAAAGAAATTTGTGTTCGCAGAAAATCACCGGGTCATCCAATGCTACGGCGGCGAGCAGCATGGAATATGCGTCTTCGACGGTCGCCGGCGTCAGCACGACGAGGCCGGGATAATGCGCGTAAATCGCCTCCAAACATTGGCTGTGAAACGGCCCGCTGCCGGAAGTGCCGCCGAACGGCAAACGCACGGTGATGGGGCAGGGGACATTCGTGCGCCAGAAGAGTGTCGAGGCCTGATTGACAATTTGATTAAACGCAACCGTGGAAAAATCCGCGAACTGCATCTCGATGATCGGCCTCATGCCTTCAATGGCGGTGCCGACGGCGAGGCCGATGATGGCGTCTTCGCTGATGGGTGCGTCAATCACGCGGCCCGGAAATTCCTTCTGCAAATTTTTTGTAGCCTTGAACGCGCCGCCGAACGCACCGACATCTTGCCCGTAGATGAACACGCGCGGGTCGTCGCGGAGCGCGTGGGCTTGGGCTTCGCGGATGGCTTCGAGATAGGTTATGCTCATCGCAGTTTAACTTTCTTCCCGCAATTCGTTCAGATGTTCGGAGGACAGTGCGCTCCATTTTTCTTCATACGGGTCGGGCGTAGGTTCGCGCTGCGCCTGGGCGACGGCTTCCTCGATTTCGCGGATGGCTTCGCTGCGCCAGACGGCAAGCTGCGCGGCGTCGGCCAATTTTTTATTCAGCAAAAATTCCTCGGCCACTTTCAGGCAGTCGCGACCGAGCGAAGAATTTTTCTGTTCGGGCGAAATGTAGCCGGCGTCGTCGTGTTCGCCGTGGCCGCAGAGTCGGAGCAAATTGGCGACGACGAGTTGCGGGCCGTGACCGGCGCGGGCGCGGGCGACGGCATGGCCGATGGTATCCATGCACGCGGAAAAATCCGTGGCATCCAGCGAATGGGATTCCACACCGTAACCGGCAGCGCGGTCGGCCAGATTGGCGCAGGCGAACTGGCGACTGGTCGGCGTGGAGTAGGCAAATTGGTTGTTGGCGACGACGAGGACGAGCGGAAGTTTTTCGACGGCGGCTTGGTTCAAGGCTTCGTGAAATGCGCCGGTGGAAGTCGCGCCTTCGCCGAGGCACGCCGCGCCGACGATGCCGGTGATGCCTTTCATGCGGCGGGCAAAGAGAACGCCGTTCACGACAGAAATCATCGCGCCAAGGTGCGAGATCATCGGCAGATAACCTTCCTGTGGCCGGCCGCGATGGACGTTGCCGTCGCGGCCGCGCATGGGGCCGAGCGCGGAACCCATGTAGGTGCGGACGGCATCAATGATGGGTTCACCGAAGGCGAGCCGGCCCGCCGCGTCGCGGATGAGCGGCGCGAAGACATCGGTTTTATTGAGGGAAACACCGATGGCGGCGCTCAAGGCTTCCTGCCCGCGCCCAAGAAAAACACCGCCGTGAATTTTGCCGGCGCGGTAAAGCGCGGCAAATTTGTCATCCAACAGCCGCGCCCGCACCATGCAGCGGTAGGCAGCGAGTTGCGTCTCGCCAACGGCGCGAGACCCGGAGACAGTTTGCAACATGCCGGCAGTTTATCGCCGACGGCGCAGGCCAGCAATAAAACTTTCTGGCGCGAAAAAATAATTTTGCAATAAATCCTTGCGGCGGGCCGGAACAAATTAATTTTGCTTCAGCCTTTTTTCCCACCTCCAACCCGGCGAACAAACTTTCCAAGTTATTCAAGGGTGCCTCGGTTTTCACGTTCAACATCTGCCGGAGAAAATTCACGCTGGCAGTCACCGGGCGGCGCGGGGCTGGCCGCATTATTATTATTTCTTGACAGTTTTTGAATGATGGGATTAGGCTGCTAATGCTGGTAATAATAGAACTGGTGCAGTTAATTCTTCGGAAATAAAACGAACAACCAAAAAGAAAACAAAATGAAAACTACCATCAATAACATAATCATAACCGGCACCGTGGTCGGGGTGTTTTTAACTCTGGCCGCCGGCCGTGTGCAAGCGCAGGTGACGAATGTCATCCTCCTCACCGCGACATCCCTGTCGCAACAGGGGGCCAACGATGACGGCACGACGACCACCACTCCGGCCCCGAACAAAACCAGCGTCACCACGAAGCTTCTGCTTGGGTTTCTGGCGCGGGATGAATTCGCCGAAGGCAAATACGGCGCCACGAATTTCCCCGCTGGCTCCCAACTGGTGGTGGTGAATGACCACGGCTGCCCCTATTTTCAGGTGTTGACTGCGAGCAACACTTTTCTCGTGGATGTTTCCGACATTATTTTGGTTCGCGAAGGCCGTTTGGGAAACGACATTTTCAGTGGCAAGCGGAACGACGCGACCGGCCTCGCCAGCACGAAGGCCACTGATATACGTGTTCTGACCATTGGTTATGATGATTCTCAGGTGCAGGATACCTTTGGAGATGTGGTCGGCTTGGGCTTCTATATGACTGGCCTGATGGCCAGCACCACCACCGACACCGCGCCCACCAGCGCGAAGGTTTACACGGAAACCCACGTCGGCAAGATGACCACGGCGCTGGGCGAAGGAATTTATCAAGGCCGGCCGTTCGTCATCAGTGGCAGCCTGAACGTCAGCGGAAAAGGCACCTTTACGCTGCCTTAAGTTGACGGAAATTTACGGTTTCTC
>Ga0208872_1000801_pt1 | contig 21147 bp, 11 predicted proteins | sample CryBogCBH12Aug08_FD_185508 | JGI IMG/M metagenome (GOLD analysis project Ga0208872, IMG submission 185508) | Freshwater microbial communities from Crystal Bog, Wisconsin, USA - CBH12Aug08 (SPAdes) | ecosystem: Environmental > Aquatic > Freshwater > Lake | place: Crystal Bog, Wisconsin, USA...
GTTTGCACCTGGATTGTTAAGGTATATGGGGGAAAGCCCGATGAATGAACAGGTTGCTTTATCTCCGGAGTTTACATTACCTGCCAAAAACCTGTTTGCCATAAAGGGAACCTATATCAATGCAGCATATACTCATCCCATGAGTATTGGCAGTGCCGAAAGCATTACATCTTATCTGGATTTCCGGCAGGCAAATGGGAAGTCGCCCGATACCATAGTGGAAGACAGGAATACAGCACGAAAACTATTTGCCCGATTGATCAATGCCGAAGCGGATGAAATATCCTGGATTCCCAGTACGATGGTGGGTGAAAACCTGATTGTAAACGGTTTGGGATTACCAGGTACAAATGCCAGGATAGTAACGGATGCCTATCATTTTGATGGATCCTTATACCTGTACAATGAATTGGCTAAGCAGGGTGCAACTGTTCAAATAATTCTCCCTAAGAATAATAAAATTGAACTGGCTGATATGGATGCGGCCATTAAACCGGGAACCAAGCTGGTGGCAGTTTCCATGGTGTCTATGATCAATGGGTTTCAGCATGATATAAAATTACTTTGTGCAATTGCGCATAGCAGGGGAGCATTGGTCTATGCTGATATTATACAGGCAGCGGGTGCAGTACCGATAGATGTACATGACCTGGGCATTGATTTTTGTGCCTGTGCTACTTATAAATGGCTGATGGGTGATTTCGGAGCAGGGTTTTTATATGTCAGAAAAGACAGGCTGGCTTTATTAAAGCGCAGCCAGTTTGGTTACCGGCAAATAAATGATATGCAATCCCATGTATTTGCTTTTGATACTGCAGGAAACCAGCCCTTTGAATTTAGTGCCGGAGATACTACCAGGCATTATTTTGAAGTAGGTACTTTAAGCAATACAGTGGCCCCGGCACTTATCGTTTCTTTACAATACTTACTGGGAACCGGAGTAGATAAAATTCAGCAATACCGCCAGCCATTGATTGATAAATTACAACAGGAATTACCAAGGCTGGGTTACCAGCCTATGACACCTGCAGATTCAACATCACCAATAGTAAGTTTTGCTTTTGAGTGTGCTGAAAAAAAACTTCAAAAAAAATTGTCAGATGCAGGAATCAATATACAACTGTATGAAAACCGGTTCCGTATTTCACCTTCGGTATATAATACCATGGATGATATTACCAGGTTAATTGAAGTGCTTTCCTGATAGGTAATCTTACAGTTTATTCATTAAATTGGACCTATTAAATTGACAAAATTGAAGTAATCCACCAGGTATTGCCAAATGGGTCTTCCACACCTCCACTGCGGCCATAAGGCTGATCTGAAAGCGGCGATATAGCTGTTGCACCAGCTTCAAGGGCTTTCTGATACGTTTCATCTGCATTGGGAACATACACAAACATTCCTGCAGGGCGGGGTGGATAGGTATCTGTGGCATCTGCAAACATTATCGTGGAAGCACCGATCATTATTTCGGCATGCATAACAATATTTTCATCCCGCATTACACCATAAGTTTGTTTTGCATTAAATACGTTTGCAGTAAATGCTGCAAAAGCGGATGCGCCCTTTACAATTAAATATGGCATTACATCCTGGTAATTTTCCGGAATTTTTGAAGGAGATGACATGGCTGACTATTTAAGGTTGTAATTCCTTAAAGTTATAAAAACTCAGTGTAAAAACAGTGCCTTTTTCCAGAACAGAATGTACCTGGATACTGCCTTTATGAACCATCATGATTTGTTTACATAAACTTAACCCGATTCCATTACCGCTTTTTTTGGTACTGAAAAAAGGAACAAAAATTTTATCCAGGATTTCTTCTGTCATGCCATAACCATTATCCGTAATTTTAATGATTACATTATTACCTGTTTCTGTATAAGCAGATAATTGAATCTGAGGTTTGGTATGCCCTTTCACCGCATCAATTGCATTCAATAACAAATTGATTAAAACCTGTTCTATTAATCCCACATCCATCTGTGTATTGATCAAAGGATCTTTTAAATGAATGGAAAGGCAGATATTTTTCTGTTCCATAGTAGGTTGCATCAGGCGTTGAATATTTTCAAACAGTTCACTGATATAGACTTTTGACAGGTTTGCCTTTGTAATTTTATTCAGGTTGCGATACGTTTCCGTAAATTTTAATAACCCTTCACTTCTTTTCTTAATGGTATCAATACCCAGTTCTATATCCTCCGTAATAGCTGATGAAACATTCAAATCTTTTGCCAATTCTTTTAGCCGCACCTGTAAGGTATTAGCAAGGGAAGATATGGGGGCCACTGAATTCATGATTTCATGCGTCATTACACTTAAGAGTTTTTGCCAGGCTTTGGATTCTGTTTCGTCCAATACCTGACTTACATTCTGAAATGCCACCAGTTTATATTGTAACCCTTCTGTCTGGAAGGCAGTAGCAGATGCCACCACTTTTACTTTATTTTTATCCTGATGAATGGTGATGACAAATTTTTCTCCGGGTGCCACATTCACAATCTGGAAACAAAGCTCCGGATCGCGTTTATCCAGTGACTGTATTGTTTTTAAATAGGGTATCTGTAATAGTTTTTTAAGGGATTCATTCATCCAGATTACTTCTCCGGTTTTAATTTCATACGATAGTATACCCGTATCTACCAGTTCCAGCACTTTTTGGAGGTATTGAAACTGGGTTTCTTTTTCTTTACTGATGACTTTAAATGTGGAATTGATTTCATTAAAACCTTCCCGTAAATTCTGTAATTCTGGCGGAGCCTGTTTTACATTGAAATGACGGGAAAAATCACGGTAATGGATGGATTCAACAAACTGATCTACTTCGTCCTGTGCTTTTTTATGCAATTTGTAAAAGTCCACCAGCTCCCAAAGGATGAATGGTATCAGCAACATTATATAAAGGTATTCTCCCCGCAATACTGCAAAAGCAAAACCGAGCAGGGTGAAGAATAATAACAAGACCCTGGCTAATATCCCCCAATCGTTTTTCTTAGATTTCATATTTACTGAGCCTCCTGTATAATGCAGTTCGGGTTAACCCCAATTCCTTTGCTGCTTTGGTAATATTGCCATTGTTTTTTTCGATCACTTTTAAAATAGTATTTTTTTCAAGGTTACTCAGGTTGGTATCCCTTGCTTCATCTTCAGCTGCCTGGTAAATGGTTTCAATAGGAGAAAAAATAAGGTCGTCCGGTTCCAGTATTGAACCATCGGACATGATAATGGCTCTTTCAATAATATATTGTAATTCGCGTACATTACCCGGAAATTGATATTGACTTAATTTCTGTAAAGCAGCTTCAGAAAAAGAAAATCCTGGTTTAAAATATTTAACTGCATAGAGATTGGCAAAATGCTTGGTGAGCAGGATAATATCCTCTTTTCTTTTACGTAATGGCGGCAAAATAATTTCAACGGTATTAATCCGGTATATTAAATCTTTACGGAAACGGCTTTCATTGGCCAGTTCACTGATGGGCAGGTTGGTGGCACAGATCAGACGCAGGTCTACCGATACCGGCTGGTTACTTCCCAAACGTACAATCTGCCTGTTTTGCAAAGCTGTTAATAGTTTAGCCTGCTGCTGCAGGGAAATATTGCCAATTTCATCCAGAAACAAAGAGCCACCGCTGGCAGATTCAAACCTGCCCACACGGTCTTCACGTGCATCAGTAAAAGCCCCTTTTTTATGGCCAAATAATTCACTTTCGAACAGGGTTTCTGTTAATGCTCCCACATCTACTTTTACAAAAGGTTGTTTACTGCGCAGGGATTTATCATGAATAGCTTTAGCAATTAAATCCTTACCTGTACCATTTTCTCCCAGGATAAGAATATTGGCATCCGTTGGTGCAATCTTATCAATTTTTGAAAAAATATCCTGCATTACATCACTGGTACCCAATAAACCCGTCTGGGCGGGGTCATTTTTTTCAGCGATAGCAGGATTAACTGACTGAAGTTTTTTCTTCAGAATACCTGCAATGGTGGACAGGAGTTTTTCGTTATGCCAGGGTTTTACAATAAAATCTGAAGCGCCTTCTTTTAAGGAACGTACAGCCAGGTCGATGTCTCCATATGCTGTAATCATGATCACCGAAATATCTGGCTTGATTTCTTTGATTTGGTTTAACCAGTACAACCCTTCATTTCCGGTATTAATGCTGGCAGTAAAATTCATATCCAGCAATACCAGATCAAATTCATGTGCTGCCAGTAAGGAAGGGATTAGTATCGGGTTTTTCTCAGTATAAACTTCCTGAACTTCTGTTTTTAATAACAAACGGACTGCAGTTAATACATCCACATCATCATCAATCACCAGTATACTTGCTTTACGTAAACTCATACTCAAAGTAAGTACATTATTTAAATACCAGACACCTGTATTTATTAAAAAATAACAAAAAAATGCTACTGTATCAAAAGCGGACACTAACTGTACTGCAACCGAACAACAGAAAATAGGAACATCTTCTAACCAATTGATTTTCAGTGGCTAAATTTCTGGCATTGCTTTAGTTATCTATTATTTCAGAAATTGATACATCAATTGAACACCATGATAAAAAATTATTTTAAAATAGCTTTCCGGAATTTTTTAAGAAATAAGACCTTTTCCGGTATTAATATATTTGGATTAGCCATTGGTATTGCCACCTGTTTAATTATTATGCTTTTTGTAAATAATGAACTGGGGTATGACCGTTACAATAAAAAAGCAAACCGTATTGTTCGTGTTTATTTTGAAGGCAATGTTCAGGGAGAGAAGATGAAAGAAGTTTCGGTGATGCCTCCGGTAGCACAAACATTAAAAGCAGATTTTCCGGAAGTGGAAGAAGCCACACGCATCCGTGATTATGGAACACCCAAAATGATGTATGGAAACAGAATTTTTAAAGAAGATGCATTAGCTTTTGTGGATTCAAATTTTTTCCAGGTGTTTACTTTACCGTTGATTGAAGGGAATGCCAAAACTGCTTTACTGGAACCCAATTCAATTGTAATAACCAAAGCACTTGCGCATAAATATTTTGGGGATGAAGATCCGATAGGGAAAGTTATTGCTTTTAAAGATGGCAAAAATGCTGCCTGTAAAGTTACCGGGTTAATTGATAAAGTGCCGGTAAACTCTCATTTTCATTTCGAAATCTTTGCTTCTATGTCAGGCTTGCCCGAATCAAAGGAACCCACCTGGATGAGCTCCAATTTCATTACCTATCTAGTACTTACAGACGGGTATGACTATAGAAAGCTGGAGGCCAAATTACCCCAGGTTGTTGAAAAATATATGGGACCGCAAATGTTGCAGGCCATGGGAATGACACTGGCAGCATTCAGGAAAAAAGGCAGTGATATCAGTTTCCATTTACAACCATTAACAGACATACACCTTCATTCAGATTTCAACTGGGACCTTAGTCAACCAGGTGATATACATTATGTGTATATTTTTGCTGCCATTGCTTTGTTCATGCTGATCATTGCCTGTATCAATTTCATGAATCTTTCCACCGCCAGTGCCTCTAAACGATCCAGGGAAGTAGGAATCCGTAAAGTAATGGGTTCTATGAAACTGGACCTGATTCGACAATTTCTTCTTGAATCTGTTATAATTACAGCATTAGCAACCTTATTGGCCATCTATTTTGTTTATCTGGCTTTACCGTTATTCAATGATTTGTCGCACCAGAAACTAACGCTTAGTTTTACTGACCATCCTTTGCTGATACCTGCATTATTCGTAATGGTATTAATTGTAGGAATTCTGGCAGGAAGTTACCCGGCATTTTACCTGTCATCTTTTAAACCAATTGCTGTACTGAAAGGAAAATTTACATCCGGAAAGCATAGTATTGGTCTAAGAAGTGGGCTGGTTGTTTTTCAATTTGTGATTTCGATTATTTTGATTGTAAGCACTACTGTTGTATATAAACAACTTTCTTATATCCAAAATAAGCAATTAGGGTATACTAAAGAACAGGTGCTGATTGTATCAGATACCTGGATGCTGGATAAAAATCAGGAAATATTCCGGCAGGATTTGTTGAATAACCCTCGGGTAGTATCCATCAGCAATTCAGGATATATACCCGCCGGAAACAGTAATAATAATAATTTTTTTGTAGCACCTGAAGAAGATCCCAACCGGCTGATAAAAACCCTGCGTTATGATGTGGATGAAAATTATATAGGTACACTTGGAATTCATTTGCTGACTGGAAGAAATTTTTCCAGGGAATTTGCTACTGACTCCTCTGCTATCATATTAAATGAAACTGCAGCCACTGCTTTTAAATGGGGAGACAAAGCGGTGGGGCATACTATTTCTACCAGTGATAACCATGGAAAAAAAAATTACTACCATGTAATTGCAGTGGTGAAGGATTTTCATTTCAGATCACTTCATGAACGAATTACCCCCCTGGTTATGGTGCTTTCTCCTGATGCAGGAACTTTAATCGTAAAATTGAAAACAAAAGATATTTCCGGGTTAATTGCCAGCCTCAAAAGCAGGTGGACGGCATTGGGAGCAGAAGATCCTCTGTCTTATTCATTTCTGGATGATCGTTTTAATAATACCTATAAGATGGAGCAAAATACAGGAAAAATATTGGGCATTTTTGCGGCGCTTACCATTTTTGTGGCATGCCTGGGACTATTTGGCCTGGTAACATTTACTGCTGAACAGCGTACCAAAGAAATTGGAATCAGAAAAGTATTGGGAGCAACTGTAAGCGGGATTTTTTCTTTATTGTCAAAAGATTTCTTAAAGCTTGTTTTAATTGCCTTTATCATCGCTTCTCCAATTTCCTGGTTTATTATGAATAAATGGTTACAGGATTTTGCTTACAGAATACATATCAGTTGGTTGGTATTTGTACTGGCGGCATTATTAACAATTACTTTAACCATTATTACGGTTTGTTTCAGGGCAATTAAAGTAGCATTTGGTAACCCGGTAAAAAGCCTGAGGGCGGAATAAAATAATGACCGGATTAACTGTATCAAAAACGAACACCAGTTGTATCAATGCCGGACAATATATAGCAGGAATTAACTGTAACATTTTGATTACCAGCACGTTTAAACTTTGGCACAGTATTTCATTTCAAATAACAGTAAAACAGATTTCTTAACCACAAATACAGATGATGTATTATTTTATGAAAAATCTGGCAAACAGAAAAAATGGATTCAGGCCTTATCTGATACTGCTTTCTTTGCTGATGCTCATGACAGGCGTATTGTCAATGCTGAATGAAAATATGGAAGCCGGTTTACAAGATAAAAGCTGTACCTGCAATAAACCAAAAGAAGATCTGTTTTTCAATCAGTTATTAATTCTGAAATTCAATTAACGGAACTATTTATTTAAGCACTAAAATTTATACTGTGGACAGAGTTATTGAAAAAAAAACATGGACGGTAAAAAAGTTATTGACTATCGGCATTACTGCTGCAATCATCCTGTTGATTGCCGGTGCCTATTATTTTACCTCCGGTAAATCTAAACTGAATGTTGAAACTGAAAGGATCACTATCAGTGAAGTATCCAATGGTACTTTCCAGGAATTTATACCGGTAAACGGTGTGGTACTGCCATTAACCACTATTTACCTGGATGCAAGTGAGGGGGGAAGAATTGAAGAAAAATATGTAGAGGATGGGGCATTGATGAAAAAAGGGCAACCTATTTTACGATTGTCTAATTCTGACCTGATGATGACCATGATGAGCCAGCAAAATACGGTATATAATACGCTGACTCAAATGCAGATTAACCATAATGCTGCCTTACAGAATACGGTAAGCAAATTGAACCAGATGGCCGATGTGGAAAGTCAGTTCAAAGAAGCCGAACGTATATATAAACTGGATAAACATTTATATGCCCAGAATGTAATTGGAATGCAGGAATTTAAACAGGCAGAAAACAATTATACCTATTATCAGCAGAAAAGAGCGCTGACACAGCAGATTTTGCAGCAGGATTCTGTATCCAGGGCAACCCAGGAAGCGCAGGATAAAAGATCATTTAAAGGATCGCAGGATGCATTGAATATTATGCAGAAAAAAGTGAGTGACCTGATTGTCCGCTCACCAATAGATGGACAGTTGACTTCACTGGATGCAGAAATAGGACAGAATAAACACCAGGGAGAAAGGTTGGGACAAATAGATGTAACCAGTGGATTTAAAGTTAGGGTAGATGTGGATGAACATTATATTTCAAGAATATATATTGGCCTGAAAGGTGATTTTTCTTTTGCAGATACTACCTATAAATTAAAGATTACCAAAGTATTTACGCAGGTAAGCAATGGAAAATTTCAGGTGGATATGTTATTTGAAGGCCCGGTACCTAAGGGTATAAGACGGGGACAAACCCTGCAGATAAGGTTGGCATTAAGTGATGAAAAACAGGCATTGCGCTTAGCGCGTGGCGGCTTTTACCAGCAAACCGGTGGTAACTGGATTTTTAAACTGAGTGCAGATGGCAAAACAGCCTATAAAACAGATATACAACTGGGGATGTATAATCCGGACTATTATGAAGTGCTGGGTGGGTTAAAAGCAGGTGACAAAGTGATTACGAGCAGTTATGAAACCTATGGCAATAACCAGGAATTAATTTTGAATAAATAACAATAATAAAAATCTTACAAACAACAATCATGATAAAAATTACAAACCTCGAAAAAATCTACCGTACAGAAGAAGTAGAAACCATTGCACTCAATAAATTATCAATGGAAGTAAAAGAAGGAGAATTTGTAGCTGTAATGGGTCCATCCGGATGTGGGAAGTCTACCTTACTTAACATCCTTGGATTACTGGATGATCCGGATAAAGGAAGCTTTATTTTTAACGGGATTGAAGTAGCCCATTTTAACGAGCGTAAAAGGGCTGATATGCGCAAGCATAATATCGGGTTTGTATTTCAGAGCTTTAACCTGATTGATGAGCTGACTGTATTTGAGAATGTTGAACTACCATTGATCTATACCGGTATTAAAACAGCAGAAAGAAAGGAGAAAGTGGAAAAAGTGCTGGACAAAATGCAGATCATGCATCGGCGTAACCATTATCCGCAGCAATTGTCCGGTGGACAGCAACAACGTGTGGCTGTTGCCAGGGCAGTAGTAAATAATCCGAAACTGATACTGGCTGATGAGCCAACCGGAAATCTGGATTCATCCAATGGTAGTGAAGTAATGGAATTACTGACTGATCTGAATGAACAGGGTACCACCATTATCATGGTAACCCATAGTGAACATGATGCCAGGTTCAGCCATCGGATTATCAGAATGCTGGATGGACAAACGGTTACAGAAAATATACTGATCTGACAAGTACCTGATTAATGTTGAATGATAAATTAAAAACCCAATTCAGAAATGTTTCAGAACTATCTTAAAATAGCTTGGCGAAATATCCGGAAAAATAAAACCACTTCTGCCATTAATATACTTGGATTAACAATTGGGTTAACCAGTTGTTTTTTAATTGCGCTGTATATACAGCATGAATTAAGCTATGATAATTTTGAACAGAACCGGAACAGGATTGCCAGGGTTATAATGGAATATAGTTTTGATGGCAGTCCGGAATCTCAAAAAGGTAATTTTACAAGTGTACGGGTAGCTTCTGTATTTAAAAGAAATTTCCCTGAAGTGTTGTCTGCGGTTAAAATGGTGGAATATGAACGGGTGATTAAATATGAGGATAAACTGATTAATGAAAAGAAGTTTATGTATGCAGATTCCTCCTTCTTTTCTGTATTTTCCTTTAAATTGTTATCCGGCGACCCACATACCGTATTATCGGCCCCTCATCAGATAGTCATTACTGCTTCAGCAGCAAAGAAATATTTCGGGGAGAATAACCCGGTGGGGAAAGCACTAAAAGTGGGTACTGACAGCAACTATTATCAGATTACCGGTGTAGTAGAAGATTGCCCGGCCAGTTCACAGATCCGGTTTGATTTTCTGGCTTCCTTTTCTTCTTTGGGTATACCAAAGGAATATGAAGACACCTACTGGGATGCCAATTATACTACTTATTTATTGTTAACAGGGAAAGACGCTTTAGCTCCGTTGCAGGATAAAATTGCATCATTCATGAAGAAGGAAATGGCTGGACAGGGTGCAACGATTCATTTTTATCTGGAACCTTTCAGCCGGATACATCTTTATTCACCGTATAACAGTTTTGAACCCAATACCAATATCAGTTATATCTATATTCTGGCCGGTGTAGCTTTATTGATTTTGCTGATTGCCTGTTTTACCTATATTAACCTGGGTACAGCGCGTTCTATGGAAAGAGCAAAGGAAGTAGGAATCAGAAAAGTAATTGGCGCCGGAAAACAGCAATTATTCTGGCAGTTTATTGGAGAATCTGTACTGATTTGTATACTATCCCTGATCTTAAGTATCTCCATTACCTGTTTGTTATTACCTTATTTTAATGCATTAACAGGAAAGCTAATTACTGCGCAATCAATGTTATCCTGGCAGATTATACTTTTTGCAGTCCTGATTATAACCAGTGTTGCCTTGCTGGCAGGCAGTTACCCTGCTTTGATATTAATAGGGTTCCGTCCAGTAAGTGTATTGAAAGGCAGTTTTAAAAATACAGGCCATGGACAGTGGCTCAGAAAATCATTGATTGTATTTCAGTTCTCCATTTCTGTATTCCTGATCATCGCTACTTTATTAATTCAAAAGCAATTATACTTTATACGGCATAAAAGCCTGGGATATGATAGAAATCATGTTTTGGTAATGCCGCTGGATAAAGAGATGCGTAAAAATATTAGCCTGATTAAACAGGAGTTTAAAAGCTATCCCGGCATTATATCTGTATCGGGTTGTGGAAGATCGCCTGTTGAAGGTGGGGGCGGATATAATATGCGTTCTTCAGTTATGCCATCTAACCAGCAAATGTCTGTAACTGCCAATCCGGTTGATGAGGAGTATGTTAAAACCACCGGGCTTCAATTGATTGCAGGAAATGATTTTACGGAGCAGGATATTAAAGATGCCTCAATAGAAGACCCTAAAAAAGTAGGTTATCATTTTATATTAAATGAATCCGCTGCTGCTGCTCTGGGCTGGACAGCAAGGGATGCAGTTGGAAAAAAGATGTTTCTGGATGATTCCAGACCCGGAGTAGTAAGTGGGGTAGTGAAAGATTTTAATTTTCAATCACTGCATAATCCAATTAAGCCATTTGTATTATTTACCGAGCCCGGGGGCTATGAAATGCTGATTAAATTAAATGGCAGCCAGTTACAATCTTCTATTACTTTTTTAGAGGGTAAATGGAAGAATCTGGTTACTAACCGGCCTTTTGAATACCGGTTTATGGATGAGGACTATAACCAATTATATAGTTCTGAATTAAGGTTGGGTACAGTAATGAATTTATTTGCCACACTCGCAATTATACTGGCTTGTATTGGAATGTTTGGAATGTCTTCTTATTCTGTACAGCAAAGGGTTAAAGAAATCGGAATCAGAAAAGTACTGGGTGCCGGGTTGCTGAATATTATACTGAATTTATCAAAAGATTTTATACGCCTATCCCTGATAGCCATCATCATTGCTTTACCGGTTTCCTGGTGGGCGATGCATGCCTGGTTACAGAATTATGCCTATAAAACCGGGATGGATTATGGAATGTATCTGATTGCCTGTTTAGGAACCTTAATACTGGTAGCAGCAACTGTAAGTATACATGCAATCAGTGCCGCAATAGCCAATCCTGTAAAGAGTTTAAGGAGTGAGTAGAGAGGTCTAAGAAAGGAGTTGAGAGTTGAGAGTCGGGAAGCAGGAGCCTGGAGTAATTATTAAACATTTTCAACAATATTTTAAACTGATAATAAAGGAATATGATTAAAAGCTTTTTCAGACTGGCAATACGGAATCTCTGGAAAAACATGGGATTTTCAGCTATTAATATTTTAGGACTGGCTATAGGAATGGCCAGTGCCATTATTATTCTATTATGGATTCAGCATGAAGTGGGATATGATCAGATTTATGAAAAAAAGAACCGGATTTATGAAGCCTGGAACCGGGCTAGTTTTGATGGTAAACTGATGTGCTGGAATACCACACCAAAAGTACTGGCCAGAACACTGGAAAAAGATATGCCTGAAGTGGAACAATCTGTTCGTGTAAACTGGCCCAGCAATTATTTGTTCAGCATAGGGGAAAAAAGACTAACAGTTACCGGAAGGGTAGTGGACAGTAATTTTCTGCAGGTATTTACTTTTTCTTTAATTAAAGGAAATCCACTCACTGTTTTGAATGATATGCATTCGATTGTGTTAACAGAAAAACTTGCAGTAAAATTGTTTGGGAATAGTACTGATGCAGTTGGTAAAATTATTAAACTGGATAATAAAGATAATTTTACTGTAACAGGTATATTAAGCAATATTCCGAATAATACCCGTTTTTCTGATTTGGAATATTTATTACCATGGAGTTATTTAAGGTTTAGGGGAGAGGATGACAATAATTGGGGGAATAACAGTACCCGCACATATGTTCTGCTGAAACCCAATGCCTCGTTTATTACCTTGAATAAAAAGCTAAAAACATTAAAGCCCAAATATGACCCTACAGAACCTAAATGGGAAATGTTTATATATCCTGCTGCAAGATGGCATTTGTATTCCAACTTTGAAAATGGTTATGAAAATGGAGGAAGGATTACTATTGTAAAACTTTTTGGAATTATTGCTGCTTTTATATTGCTGATAGCCTGTATCAATTTCATGAATCTGAGTACTGCAAGGAGTGAAAAAAGAGCCAAAGAAGTAGGCATACGTAAAGTAGTGGGTGCTCAGCGATCTTCCCTGATCAGCCAGTTTATTGCTGAATCTGTTTTAATTGCCTTGATTGCAGGAATCTGTGCTATAATAATTGTTCAGCTATGCCTGCCTGCCTTTAATACCCTTACAGAGAAGAAATTGTTTATTGCATATGGCAGTCCGTATTTCTGGTTAACCGGAATTGTTTTTGTGGTTTTTACCGGATTTCTGGCTGGCAGCTATCCTGCATTCTTTTTATCTTCATTTGAGCCTATTAAAGTATTAAAAGGAACCTTCAAAAAGGCTAATGCAAAAATAAATCCCAGAAAAATATTAGTGGTATTACAGTTTACTTTTGCAATTATTCTTATTATTTGTACCATAATAATTAAACAGCAGATAGATTATGCCAAAGACCGGGAAAGTGGCTATGATAAAAATAACCTGATTTATCATTTTCTTACCGGAGATATTGAAAAAAATTATACGCTCATTAAAAATGAATTACTGTCATCCGGTACAGCTGTTTCTGTAACAAAGACCAGTGCTCCACTTACTGAAAGCTGGAGTGATGGATGGGGACAGGATTGGGAAGGAAAGGACCCCAATGATAAAACTGATTTTAACAGGTATAATGAGGATGGGGGGTTGGGAGTTACTGCCGGCTTACAGTTTATAGCAGGCAGGGATATTGACTTACAACAATATCCAACCGATTCACTGGCTATTATTTTGAATGAATCAGCATTGAAAGTGATGAAGTTTAAGCAACCGATCGGTCAGATTATTAAAGACAATGGCAAACAATGGCATGTTATCGGTGTGATTAAAGATTTTATATTAACCTCTCCGTATGAACCCACTAAACCAATGCTGATATACGGGCCTAAAAGCTGGTTTAATACTATACAGATAAAACTGAATAATAAAAATGCCACTGAAAAGAACCTGGCAACTGCGGAAACTATTTTTAAGAAGTATAATCCGGAATACCCATTTGAATACAAATTCACTGATCAGGAATATGCAATAAAATTTGAAGACGAAAAAAGAATTGGCATTTTGGCCAGTCTTTTTGCCGGACTAACTATACTGATTTCGTGTCTGGGTTTATTTGGACTTTCAATTTATATGGCTGAAGCCAGGATTAAAGAAATTGGAGTTAGGAAAGTATTAGGTGCTTCTGTAACTGGCATCACAGCTTTGTTGTCTATTGATTTTCTAAAACTGGTGAGTATTGCTTTTCTGATTGCTACTCCTATTGCCTGGTATGTTATGCATCAATGGTTGCAGGATTATCCATACCGTGTCAGTATTCATTGGTGGGTGTTTTTACTTGCAGGTTCTGTATCAGTTTCCATATCATTGATTACTGTAAGTTTTCAATCCATCAAAGCTGCAATTGCCAACCCGGTGAATAGTTTGAGGAGTGAATAAGAGAATTTGAATATGGCAGTTAGGAGGCTGGAGTTGAATATTTGAATTAGGATGTTGAAGGATAGATGATGGATGTGATGATCAAATACATAGTATTTTAAAAATAAAATAATTATACTATATAATGATTAAAAATTATTTTCGAATTGCCTTTCGGTCATTATTGAAAAATAAAGTGTTCACCCTGATTCATATTTTGGGGCTGGCCATTGGTATTTCAGCTTCCCTGGTGATTTATTTACTGGTCAATTTTCATTTGGGTTTTGACAAATTTGAAAATGATGGGAATCGGATATACAGGGCAGTTTCAACTTTTAGTTTTTCAGGGGAGGTTTTCCGTAATTCCGGAATCACTTCACCTATGGGTGAAGCTATGCGGAAAGAACTTACAGGGCTGGAAACTATTGCACCTTTCAGGACATTTGGGGAAGATGTAAAAGTATCTGTGCCATATAAAAATGAAAGTAACCCTGTTGTTTATAAAAAACAAGGGGAAATTATTTTTGCAGATGAAAGCTATTGCAGGTTAATTGGATATGAATGGATAGCTGGTTCTCCGCTTATTGCTTTAGCAAGACCTTACCAGGTGGTTTTAACTGAAAGTATGACTAAGAAATATTTTCCTGGTCTTAAACCGCAGGATGCCGTAGGGAAGTATTTGTATTTTAACGATACTGTCAGAACAATTATTACCGGTGTATTAAAAGATATCAAAGCCAATACTGATTTTACTTTTAATACAGTTATATCAATGGCTACGCTGGATAGTACCAGTTTAAGGCCTGATGATTGGAATGAATGGAACAATACAAACAGTGCTTCACAATTACTTGTAAAACTGGATACAGGAACACCTGTTTCCAGAATTGAAAAAGAAATGCACAGTTTGTATGATAAATACAGAAAAATAGATAAGGACGACCATAGTACGGTATCCTTTTCTTTACAACCATTATCAGATATTCATTTCAATGCAGACTTTGGCGGTTATACTTTACCACTGGCCAATAAATCCACATTATACAGTTTAATGATAGTAGCTGTTTTTTTATTACTGCTGGCCTGCATTAATTTTATAAATCTATCAACTGCCAATGCATCCGGGCGTGCAAAAGAGATTGGCATCCGTAAAACTTTAGGGAGCACAAAAAAACAGCTCGTCATTCAGTTTCTTAGTGAAACTTTTTTATTAACATTATCAGCAGCAGTTTTATCGGTGCTTTTAACTCCTTTTTTATTAAAAATTTTTGCTGATTTCATTCCAAAAGACCTGCATTTTGACTTGGTGGAGCAACCCAGTATTTTTTTATTTTTAACAATACTCGTCCTGGCAGTAACCTTATTTTCCGGGTTTTATCCGGCATTGGTACTTTCAGGATATAAACCTGTGCTGGTTTTAAAAAATCAGGCCTATTCCAATACAGGGAAAACCAGGTCGGCCTGGCTCAGGAAATCATTAACCATATCTCAGTTCATTATAGCACAGGTATTTATCATGGCCACCATACTGGTGAGCAAACAAATTAACTATTCAATTCATAAAAATCAGGGATTTCAAAAAGACGCCATTTTACATCTCAATACTAATTTTTATGATACTATACAAGGACATAAATACCTGTTGGCTGATAAAATAAAAGCATTGCCAGGTGTTAAAATGGTAAGCATTTGCACAAATCCTCCTTCTTCAAACAGTACTTGGAGCAGTACCATGAAATATAGGGATGGTAAAAAGGAAATAGAAACCAATGTTGAACAGAAGTATGGAGATACCAATTATATTAAGCTATATGGGTTGAACTTGATAGCCGGGAATAATTTGGAACCGTCAGATACTGTTAATGCTTTTATTATGAATGAAACCTATGCACATATCCTTGGTTTTCATCAACCCGAAAAATTAGTTGGCAAATATATTGAATGGAATAACAAACAAATTATCATCAAAGGAATAGTGTCTGACTTTCATGAAAGATCCCTGCATGAACCTATTAAGCCACTGGTTATTGGAAGTTGGGCAAAAAATACCCGGAATATCAGTATTGCCTTACAACCACAGAACGAATCAGGAACTGCATGGAAAAATACTATTGGCCAAATTGAGAAAGCCTGGAAGGAAGTGTATCCAAAAGACGATTTTGAATATCATTTTTTTGATGAGCAACTGGCAAAGTACTATGACTCAGAGCAGCATATAGCAGATTTACTGAAATGGGCCACAGGGCTGGCAATTTTCATCAGTAGTCTTGGCTTACTGGGGCTGGTTATTTATTCAACCAATATTCGCACAAAAGAGATTGGTGTGCGTAAAGTATTAGGAGCATCTGTTACAAAAATTGTGATAATTATTTCAAAGGAATTCTTCCTGTTGATTGCATTTGCCTTTATCATAGCAGCGCCAATTGCTTATATAGGGATGTACAAATGGTTAGAGAATTTTGCTTATCATACAAAAATCAGCTGGTGGATATTTTTACTGGGTGTTTCGGTTATGATTGTTATTGCGGTATTGACACTTGGTTATCAAACCATCAGGGCCGCAAAGGCAAACCCGGTGAAGAGTTTGAGGAGTGAATAATACAGGTGTACGAAAATGAACATTAAGTGTCCGATATCGAACAATTTTTAATAGCAATATTTTTGAAAGCCTTACCAACAAAGGGTTTCATCTTCTGGCACGCCATTGGTATTGATTGTTTGAAATTTTATAAGTATTAGTTAAAACCATAAAAAATGTTCAGAAATTATATTAAAGTAGCCTGGAGAAATTTATTGAAAAATAAGTCTTTCTCTGTTATAAATATATTGGGACTGGCAACAGGGTTATCCTGTTTTTTGCTGATATCCCTGTATGTAATGGATGAACTGAGTTTTGACCGTTTTTTTAAAAATGCCGACCGGATCTACCGTATCAATGCTAGCATAAGGTTTGGGGGAGGTGATTTTAATTATCCGCTTTCATCAGACATGATGGGACAAACTTTGAAAAAAGATTATCCCCAGGTGGAAGAATACGCACGTATTTATAATTCTAACGGAAATAAACTGGTAAAAAAAGGGAATGACTTTATTAATGAAAGAAATGTATGCCATGCCGATTCTACCTTCTTCCGCATTTTTGATTTACCCGCCATTTCAGGAGACCTGAATACTGCTTTAAATGAGCCCAATACAGTTGTTATTACAGAAAAAATAGCTGTTAAATATTTTGGAAGTGCTCCTGCTGCATTGGGAAAATCATTGGAAACCAATGATGAAAAAAATAACCTGTATAAAATAACAGCAGTCTTACAGGATATACCGGATAATGTACATTTTAATTTTGATTTCTATTTCTCGATGAAGAATGCCGGGTATGATTGGGGCCAATATATGAGCCATAATTTCCATACCTACCTGTTGCTAAAACAGGGTACTGATTACAGGAATTTTGAAAAAAAATTTACTGAATATATTAATAAATACTGTATCCCTGTATTGAAACAGATGATGCAGATTAAGATTAATAGTATAGAAGATTTTAATAAATCGGGTAATAAAATGGAATATAACCTTACCCCATTAACTAAAATACATTTGTATTCCGGAATGTTGTATGAATTTAGGCCAGGAGGTAATATACAATATATCTACATTTTTTCTATTGTGGCTCTTTTTATATTACTAATTGCCTGTATCAATTTTATGAACCTAACCACAGCAAAATCTATCAGCCGGGCAAAGGAAGTGGGGATACGCAAGGTACTGGGAACCGAGAAGAAAAACCTGATTGCGCAATTTCTGGTGGAGTGTATTGTAATGGTACTGATATCAATGATTTTGGCTATAGGAATAGCTTATCTCATATTGCCTGCCTTTAATGCATTGGCAGATAAAACGATGGCCATCAAAAGCTTATTTTCTCCAACAGTATTACCCATATTGGTTTCATTACCTTTTATAGTAGGGATGCTGGCGGGTATTTATCCGGCATTTTTCATGTCATCCTTCAAACCAATAGAGGTTTTGAAAGGTAAACTAAAACAAAATAATAAAAGTATTAGCTTAAGAAGCCTGCTGGTGGTTTTTCAGTTTACCACTTCCATCATTCTGATCATTGGTACTATAGTTATTTACCGGCAATTGCATTATATACAAAACAGGAATGTAGGATTTAATAAAGACCAGGTTTTGATCATTAATGATACCTATACTTTGAACAATAACCTGAATGCCTTTAAAAACGATATGCTGCAAATAACTGGTATTAAATCAGCCACCATCAGTGGTTTTTTGCCAGTACCATCCAACAGAAGCGATGGTGTATTTTCTGCCAGTTCTGTCATTGATACGAAGAATGGTTTTGATATGCAAACCTGGAATATAGATTGTGATTATATTAAAACGATGGGAATGGAGCTGGTAAAAGGAAGGTCATTTCTTCCAGGATATATCAGCGATTCGAATACTGTGATTATTAATGAAACCGTTGCAAAAACTATTGGGATGGAAGACCCTATTGGTAAAAAATTATACAGTACCTATTACAGCAATAACAACCAGTTGATCCCTTATACCATTATCGGAGTGGTAAAGAATTTTAATTATGAATCCCTGAAGCAGACAGTAGGCGCACTTGGATTTTTTTTAAAGAAAAGTACCGGGTCTGTATCTTTTAAAATCAATGCAGCAAATACTGAAGATATTTTAAAACAGGTAGCATTAAAATGGAAAGCTATGGCACCCGGAATACCATTTAGTTACCGGTTTATGGATGAAGCGTTTAATGATATGTATAATGCAGAACAAAAAATTGGTAAAATTATCCTGATATTCTCTATACTGGCCATACTTATAGCCTGCCTGGGTTTATTTGGACTTTCGATATTTATTGCGGAACAACGGAAAAAAGAAATAGGTATTAGAAAAGTACTGGGGTCCAGTATTATGGGAGTTGTGCAGTTATTATCCTTAGACTTTCTGAAACTGGTTATTTTTTCGTTTGTTTTAGCTTGCCCAATTGCCTGGTATTTTACACATCAGTGGTTGGAAAATTTTGCTTACAAGGTTGAACTCAGTTGGTGGATATTTTTACTTGCTGCTTTTTTAGCTGTATTTATTGCTTTAGCTACTGTTAGTTTTCAGGCAGTAAAAGCAGCAATAATGAATCCGGTGAGGAGTTTGAGAACAGAGTAAGTATGGAGTGTAGAATGTAGTCGGGAGGCTGAAATTAAATTAGTAAGATTAGTTAAAAAATATTGGTTTGTGGATATAGAAAAACAATTTCAGATTGTATATAAACAGATATGATATATAATTATATTAAAACAGCATGGAGAAACTTATTGAATCAAAAGTTTTTTTCAGCCATCAATATATTAGGATTGGCGATTGGGATTGCTGTTTCCTTTTTTATAATGAATTATGTTAGCTATGAGTTTAGTTACGATAATTTTCATCAAAAGCAGGACAGGATATACCGGGTGGAGAGTCGTTTTTATGAGGGTACTCAACTGACTGATGATTGGGCTACCAGTACTTTTGGTTATGGCAGTGCGATGAAAAAAGAGATACCCGGCATCGAAGACTATGTAAGGGTATCCATTCATAAGGTAGAACAGGTGGTCATTTATAAGGATACTAAAATAAGAGAGTCAGGAATTACTTATACGGAACCTTCTTTTTTTAAAATATTTGATTTTCAGCTTAAGGAAGGAGATAAAGCCACGGCTTTGTCTAAGCCAAACAGTGTAGTAGTTACCGAATCTGCTGCCAGACATTTTTTTGGGAATGAAAGTCCGATGGGTAAAATTCTTCGTTTTGCCACAGGTGAAAAATTTGTGGATTGTATAGTAACAGGAGTGTTGGAAGATTTTCCGGTAAATTCTCATATCAGTTTCAATTATCTGATTGCTTATGAGGGGCTACCGGTCTGGATGAAGGATTTCTGGTATTTGCATGAAGCTTACACTTATGTTTTGCTCAAACCCGGAGTTGCAACCAACCAGATAGAAGATGCTTTCCCGGCAATGGCAGAAAAATATAAAACACTGGATGCGTTAAAAAACAAGAAATGGGCCATCACGCTGGTACCGCTGCGTAACATACATCTTAATCCACAAAAAGCTTATGAAATGGAGATTAAGGGTAATAAGAATGCTTTAATTACGCTTTTAGCTATCGCTTTGATTATTTTACTTACAGCATGGATCAATTATATTAATTTAACAATGGCCCGTTCGGCAGAAAGAGCAAGAGAAGTTGGCATCAGAAAAGTATCCGGTGCTTTACGTGTACAACTGATTATCCAGTTTTTGATAGAATCCATTATCATCAATTTGATGGCACTGTTCTTAGCTTCCATAATTGTTATGCTGACAAATCCCTTATTTAACCAGCTGATTGGTAGGGAAATCAGTTATTTTCTATTTAAAGAGCCATTATTCTGGAGTATTTTAGTAATTGCTTTATTATTAGGAATACTGGTGTCTGCATTTTACCCTGCTTTTATCTTATCCTCTTATAAACCTGCTATAATTTTAAAAGGGAAATTTGTAAATAGCAATTCAGGAGTCCGATTGCAAAAAGTATTGGTAGTATTTCAGTTTTCAGCAGCACTATTTCTGATGATTGGTTTATTTATAGTAAAAAGACAAATCAGTTTTATGCAGGAACAGCACCTGGGTGTAAATATTGACCATACACTAGTAATAAAATATCCCGTTAGTTCCAATAACCTGTATAAAACAGTTGAACAGTTTGCAGAAAAGCTAAAAACATTACCAGTATCAAAAGCCGTTACAGTTTCCGGTTCCGTACCGGGTATTGAAGTGGCAAAATTTGCATCCAATAGCTTATTCGGGAGTACGGAAAGAGTAAACCGGTTATAT